>Ga0116147_1000162_pt1 | contig 79729 bp, 82 predicted proteins | sample AD_JPNHG3_MetaG_FD_89749 | JGI IMG/M metagenome (GOLD analysis project Ga0116147, IMG submission 89749) | Active sludge microbial communities of municipal wastewater-treating anaerobic digesters from Japan - AD_JPNHG3_MetaG | ecosystem: Engineered > Bioreactor > Anaerobic > Digestate | place...
GATTCTTTGACTTTATCGCCCTTTTCTTTGAACTCCGCAGCTAGTTTTCGATATTCGACACGTTCGGCGAACCACTTGTCCAATATCGAAGGCACCACCCCCGCCCCTTCCATCACGCAAATGTTCCCGTCCCCATCCACAAACATTTTATTTGCTTGAAGATAGACATCCAACTCATTTCGAGTCGGAAAACTCATCTTTTTACCGTTTATTTCAACTCTTATTTCGCTCACAAATCGCCTTACATAATCTCAAAAAATAAGATTGATCAAAATGGTTTTTCATCAAGTTAATGTCCTTGTGTATCCACTGAACATTATCTTCTATATAACCCTTTGCTGAATCTATCCTATCCAGCGAAGCAGTTTTCTCACTCTTATTTATGGTGAACTGAATAGGGAGTCCCGACAATGCACATTTTCGTTCTTGTTTGAGAAAAAGATCCCAGAGAAACTCTTTAGTCAAATCATATGTCAACCCCCGTGCCTTGGCACCATTTCGTATATGACATAACGTTTGTCCATTTATCTCTCCCACTCCATTCCATGCATAGTTCCCAGAACCAATCAACTGACACGCTCGGCATCGTTTCATCTGCTTACGTACCCATCGAACACATCTCATTTCTTTTGTAGAGCCACAGTCGCATTTAACCTTTACAAACCATTCTTTACATCCATGTGGTTTGGGTTTATGAACGGGGGTTTCTATCACTTCGAGTTGTTCGACTCGATCACCAACTTTTATAAGTTTATCATATTCGATGAGTTTCATATGATATACGTATAACGCCGTTCTTCGAAAACACCATTCATGGGAGTATTTTACCCACTATTTTTTTGACAGGTTGTTTGTACAAAACTCCGTTGGAACTAATACTCATACACCCGTCTTTAATAAGCTCTTTGAACTGTTCCGCCGTATATTGGACTTCTCCTATCTTTACCGCACCAACTTGTCCATTAACAAACTTTTCGGTGTCCCAATTTTCAATCTTACCCACTTTGGTTTCGGGAGAAATATTCAGGGACATAATAACCGAGGGATATAGTGAAGTCACATCAGAAGAATAGACCCAATCATATAACCCCGGTACTGGATCTTTGACATACGCACCTTCAAATCCCTCAGCTCCCTCTTCCTTCATTGTTTCATAGGTTTCTCTTCCACCTTCTGGCCTATTTGGAGCAATGAGCTTATTTCGGTGAAGATACGTCAACAAGGCACCATCAATCCAACGTGACGAATACATGTACCATTCGTAAGGAACATGCCCCTTGTGGCAAACCGAACGTGCAAGGTGAATGAAATCCAATTTCTTGTCGAGAGCTACAACGATCTTCACGTCGTTCAAGTTGTATTCCACATAGCGATTCAAATCCTGTTTATAGAGTTGAACCAAACTTCCCTTAAATACCGTTTTTCCAATCTCAACTTCTTCCTGTCCAATGTACCCCAACGAAAAACTTGGCTGATCTTTTCCAATGAACTTTTTGTAAAGTTCCATGTAATCCAAAAGAGAAATTCCGGCAATCCTCATTGTTTGAGTAAACCGATGAAGATATGCAATTCCAACAGGAGAAAGCTTATACCCCATTTTCTTTCCAAGTACCGTGCGAAGACGGGCAAAGATATAGGGCATGTCAAAATCATTACAATTATGAGTCGTAACTCCCCGACTGACAAAATAATGAGTATCCGTCTCAATGTCGGTCATTTGAGTTGAGGTTCCAATATATTCTACGGATCGAACTTTAACCCAGTAAACGTCTCCAAGCTTTTTGAATCGAGTTTGCTCAGATTTTTGCTTCGATACTCGTGAAAAACTCGACTCTTGCTGATTTTGCCAGCGTGATTTTTTTTGAACGGTTAGATCTTCAAAACAAATATCGATAAACCTAAGAGTAGATTGTGTCCGGGTACAAAATATCCCATTCCACTGGCAGAGTTCTTGTAAAGTATCCAGATCCCCATTAAAATTGCATAATGAAAATCCCACGCCATTAGTCTTACATCCATCTCCGTCTAGAAGACCCGAAAGGAACCGCATAAACTGTCTGTATGAGAGTGCCGATAGTTTTTCTAAATTAAGTTTTTTCCGATTTCCAGAATATATCAACTCGCTGGCCTTACCCAAATATGAAAAATTAACATATCTGGAATAACATCCTTTATTTGGTCCCGAAATCGAACTTTGTAATCCAAGTTCAGACAAATATTCCATCAACTCCACGTCCGACTGATAAAAAGTATATCCTCGAAGAATTTCGTTGGGATCTTTCAACGTCCCATCCGTATATATCAATCCCGCCAAATATAATTGGTCCAATGTATAAGTCTCATCATCGGGTTCTGTATTTTTTCGCATGGGCACCGAACAGTAAACATCCAAGCATTTAATAAAAGATGAAATCTGACGTGTTTTCAAGTCCGCATCTAGAATATTAGACTTGGGAGATGTTTGAAACGTAATATATTCCTTGGGATTTACAAGTTTTACGGGAAACCGATGATCTCCCGATGATTCTACGATTTGGCCATTCTCAAGTGTGATACGCCATTTTTCCTTCACCGTTTTCGGGAACGTCCGTCTCAAGGTGGAGTTATAGAGATGATTCGAGTTTAGGTCTTTAATTGGGACAATCCGATTTCTCGTCCACACCGACTGATTGATTGGAATACAGTTCCAACCGGTGACAATCGTAAAGTTACATTGTTCCCATTGATTCAGAAAATTCTCCAAGAGTTTTTCCTCGATTCTGAACGAACGAATTTCCCAATTATATTCCTTGGTATCAGATGATTTCAGTTTGACTTTCTCGGTGCGTGGTGGAATTTTGCCTTCTGGATCAAGAACAAAAGAGAAAAATTTTTCAGTTGCGGAATCGTAAAGAGCAATACAAGTGATTTCCTTGTCTCCGGTTTCTTTATTTGGAAACCCACCAGTAGAATCAACTTCAATGTCGATGACCCCAATGCGATGACCCTCTGACGGATCATCACTATCTTCGTAAATCTTGGTTAACGTCTTAACTTCCGGCGAAACATCAGATTCAAATAACGAATTATCACCGTCGGTGTAATACATCGTTTCTTCAAGTTCATCACCGTACAGAGACTTGTATTCGCCACCTTTTTTCTTCCGATAAGCGTAATGCACCGCTTCAATGGGAAAATCGATGTGGCCTTTCTCATCATCCCAAAGGTGAACTACGCCATTACGGCGATCTACGAAAATATTCTGATACATTGAACTTACATCTTACACGCTTTTGCCGTGTTTTCAAGTATTTTTACCAGTTGGGGATGGATGTTGTATTTGTCGGCTGTGACCTTGATGGAATTTTCAATCGTTCCACCGCTGCCAACACGCATTGACGCTGCTTTCCAATCCACCAGCATTTCAATCAAATCCATAAGGTTCATGTCCTCAATCCCGTTCGCAAAATGTTCTGGATGATGACGATTCTTGGCGTAATGGGTTTGGAAAATCTTGGCGTGCTTCACACGCATTGCTTCATATTCGGGAGTACCATAAGGATACTTTTTAAGATCGTCTATTGCTGCGACTAATCCCGTGAACTCTTCATCGGAAAACTTGCTTTGATCGTGTTGTTCTGCCCTTACAATCAGATTTTGAATAATTGCATTCATGTATTGCAATACAATGAATTTATGGTGGTAAATTGCAGAAAATTCTCTTAGTTCTTCGAATGTCATACAGAACTTGTTACTGAATTTGAACCCGTGGGTGCTTGAGGTGCTGGTGGCTGTTCGTATCTAATTTCGTGCGGCAAGCCCAGTTTATTAAGTAATCCCGAAAAAACAGGATGTGCTTCTCTTTTGATATGAGGAAATGCCTGCTGGATTTTCTTTTCTAATTCTCCTTTACGAAACCATGTCAGTCCACGAGGAGATATTTCGCCAACAAGCGAAACTGGAAATAAATGGTTGACAATGTACAAAGCCATCACCAACTCATCTTCGGTCAAGGAATCCAATTGGTCCAATGTCATGCAATGAACCTATCACAAACGAAACTAAACCACAACTTATTTTAATCTGACGCCGACCACTTTCTTGTCGAATACAATAAACAGAATGTCTTTACTGTTTAGGGCGAGTTTATTCAACGATGCCGTCATTTTATAGAGTTCTTCGGGCGAAATTGCCTTCTGAGTGACCATAATCTGGTCATTTTTGCCGGGATATTGTATAATAAGTCCCATCTGACCTTTATCGATAAAGGTCTTATTATTCTTAGAATCAACTACGGTTACACCACCTTCAATTGCGTTCAACATAACCCACTTAGGGTTTGCTTTAACTACCAACCGACCTTCCGCTACGTTAACGTTAACGAGTGGTGTCTGCAAGATACACTGAGAATTGGTATCAAACTTTGGTGCGATTAATTCAACCTCACCATCCATGAGAGAAAGAGCGGTAACCGAATACTCACCTTGCAATGTGGCGGGTTGAGATTCGTTGTTTTTGACAAGTTGATTGAATGCATCAACTGAAAATGTTGAAGATGGATTAATTTTCAGTTGAAGACCCGTGGAAAAAGACAATGCAACTTCTTCATTTGCTTTCGTCCTAAATTCCATCACGTCCGTTTCAAGATGGTAGGTTTTACCTATAACGAGTTGCTGCACAAGGTTTGTGGTCTTACTTAGGAGTGTGTAAGAGAACGCAGCAGGAGCGTTTTGGACGTAAATACCACCCGTCATAAACTCTTCTGCGGTGAGCATTGAACCACCAAGCAGAAGGACCATAAAATAAGTCAGTAAACGTTTCATACGTATAAATAGTTGTGTTTTCCTCGTTTGTCTGATATGGTCTGCTTAAATATGGAGCGTAAGTGTGGTCAGCATATATGAGTGAAGTACAAAAGAAAACCGTCAGTTACAGTCAATATGGGAAGTGGTTCGTTTGTCCCCATCACTGGTATCTCGATTACGTCAAGGGTCTTCGGACTCGTGAAGTTAATCTCAACCTAACATTTGGCAACGCCATTCACGAAACTCTCCAGCACTACGTTAAAACACTTTACACCGAAGGATTGGTAAAAGCGACCACGCTTCAACTCCGTGATTTCTTTATCGATCATTTTATTGATGAAGTCCATGAAAATCAAATAAAATGCACTCAAGAGGAGATACAAGAGTTCGTTGAGGACGGAATTAACTTCATAAATGAGTTTCTAAAAGCATCCGTTCGCCTTCAACATTTTCCCCCTGACAAATATGAGTTTCTTGGAGTAGAAGATGAACTCACTATGGAGTTGACTAACAACACTCAATACTGGGGATTCATTGACCTTGTATTAAAAGAAAAGGCGACGGGTCGCATAAAAATATTTGATTTCAAAACGTCTCGTCTTGAATGGAGTAAGGCGCAAATGGAAGACCTTGCCAAAACTTCTCAATTGGTGCTCTACAAAGCACTCTACAGCCGGAAACATAATATTCCGATCTCAATGATTGATGTGGAGTTCTTCATTATTAAACGAAAACTCTACGAAAATTGCAATTTCAAACAGACCCATATTCAAATTTTCAAACCCAATGCCAGTCAAGCGGAAGTGGATCGTGTTGTGAAACATTTCAATCAGTTTCTTACGGAATGCTTCAAACCGGATGGGTCATATAACGAAGACATCAAATATCCCAAGATTCCCGGTAAAAACAAAACAAACTGCAAGTATTGTCTTCATAAAGGTAAAGCCTGTGATGCAATAGCAGACATAAAAGATTAATGAAAATCTATCTCTCGAATCAAGATACGTCAAGAATGATGACGGAACTATGTAATCAGATTGTTCCGATTCGAAATCAATTTGAACACATCGTTGGTATCGAGAGAGGTGGAGTTCATATCAGTAAATGGCTGGCATACACTCTAGGAAAGGAACATCACTCAATTTTGATTTCTCGGTACGGCGATAAAGAGCACACAGATGGGTCATGCGTTTGTCGGATCGAAAATCTTCCTCACACTCCATTTCTTCTCGTTGACGATATTATTGACAGCGGAGGAACCATTCAGTATTTCAAAGAACTTATTTACAAGTTCATCCCCAAATTCTGGATAGCCACTCTTCATTGGTGCCCAGAAAACAGTCCCAAACACCGTCCAGACTTCTTCGTAGCCGAAAAACAGAAGAACGACTGGATAGTGTATCCATGGGAAACTGAATAACCCAAAATAAAATAAATCGAAAATAGTTTTACGCACATACGTATTGGTAACTCAATACGTGTTATGTGTTGAAAATTGTTTTCGATTTATGAAAGAAAAAGACAAAATAGCTACAACTGTCAAAATCCCCACCGATCTCTATGATGAGTTAAAAATTCTCGGCGTTCGCCATAAAATCTCTTTACAAACCCTTGTAGAGAAATGTGTTAACCTTTTCGTTGGCAATAATCAAGTTTCCGCTTCTTTTAGAGAAACCGTTATTGCGTATTCTATTCCGAAGGTTGAAGAAACCTCCACTTCGGCAACAGAAACCCCACCACAGTCATAATGGATAAAATAATTAAGCAACATCTTTTGGTAGCAACTCGAAAGGATTTGGAAGACTATTTTTCAGATGTTGTTCCTGTTACCTCCGATACAAACTTTCGAGGTCCACACTCCAAATTTGAGATTCCAACTTGGCCAATCAAAGAACAACTCGATGAAATCGAGAAAAGGAATCCGAAAGCCGGGTTTGTTTGGTATTTTATTAGGAGAACTCTAAACAATCCTGATGGCACATTTAACATTGAGATGGGGTTTCGTCAAGAAATGGTATGGATCAAAGAAAGCAAACATGACCCATACATTATGAAAACCATCAATGACCTTCTACAGTTTAACGACAACAGTCGAGTCCTTGAACAGAAATAATTTATGAACCAATCATTAGAAGAAACCGTTTCTCCCACCCTCAAAGCTCGTTTACAGGCGTTGGGATTTGAACAAGTTCAATTTGAACCAAAAGTAAGCAATCGTTTCATTGTCCAGATAGACGGATTTCCATCCTACGTTATCAAAGGAATACAGCCTCCAACATTTACCAAAAAAGGTTGGCTTGGTCATTTGGAACTTCAATGCTACAATCCTCTGGAAACAAATTTGGAAGAAGCAGCTATTGCTTTGGTCTCCAAAGAAGAAGTTAAAATCACCGTTAAGATTTTAAGTGCAACCGCCCAAGTGGACACTACATGGGAATTCATAGGAGTTGATGGGGAAGTTCAATTTGGAGACTACAACTGGAGCGACGAAGGAAAACCTAACATGTTGATAATTTCGTTTTTTGTAAAAGAAGCCAAAGTTATTTACTAAGCACATATGCCAAAGAAAAAGATATTGTTACTATCCGATGACCTGAGAATGCATTCAGGTGTTGCCACGATGTCCCGTGAATTGGTTCTCGGAACCGTTCACAAATACTACTGGGTTCAGATGGCGGGAGCTATTAAGAACCCAGACAGCGGAAAAATCATGGACTTATCCCAAGCCACAAAAGACCTAATTGGTCAAGGCAAAATTAAAAGTGACAACGATGTTTATGTGAAGCTCTATCCTGTTGATGGTTATGGAAATGAAGAGATTCTTTATGCCGTGATTCAACAAGAAAAGCCGGATGCCATTATGCATTTTACAGACCCACGTTTCTGGGGATGGTTATACCAATTGGAACATAGTCTGCGTCAAAAAATTCCATTAACTTATCTCAACATCTGGGATGATATTCCTTATCCCATGTATAATCGTCCGTTCTACGAAAGCTGTGATGCTTTGTTCAGCATTTCCAAACAGACGATGAACATCAACCGTTGGGTACTTGGTCCAGAAAACTGTTGCACAATTCACGAACCAATGAATGGACGGTCACTATTGCACTATGTTCCACATGGTATTAACGAAAGTATCTTCCACAAAATGGATCCAACCACACAGGATTACCAAGACCGTTACAACTCTATTTTTCGTGGAAAGAAATACGATTTCGTCATTTTCTACAATAGTCGTAATGTTCAAAGAAAACGAACCAGTAATATCGTTTTGGGTTATCGAACATTTTGCGACAATCTTCCGAAGGAAGTTGCCAAGAAATGTTGCTTACTTCTTCACACAGAAATTATGCATGAAGCCGGAACTAACCTCGTTGCTTTGAAAGAGGCTCTATGTCCGGATTACGATATTGTTTTCTCGCCAGCTAAGATTCCACCCGAGGAAATGCCTTACCTCTATAGCTTTGCTGATGTGACCATCAATGCATCATCCAACGAAGGATTTGGTTTGTCAATTGCTGAATCCTTGATGTGTGCAACCCCAGTTATCGCTACTGTCACGGGAGGTCTTCAAGACCAAATTGGTCAGACCGATGACGAAGGCAAACCAGTTGAATTTAACCAACAGTTTGGTTCAAACAATGTCGGTAAATATAAAAATCACGGGATTTGGGCATACCCATTGTGGCCAGTCACTCGATTGGTTCAAGGAAGCATTCCTACTCCTTATATCTTCGATGATCTTGTAAAGTGGGAAGATATTGCAGAAGCCTTCATGTATTGGTTTAAGATGCCAAAAGCACAACGAGAAGTGTGTGGTCGAGAAGGTCGCCGATGGGTGTGTAATGAGGGAGGTTTGAATGCCACCAATATGTGCGCCCAATTCGTGGAAGGCATGGAATACGTATTCCGAAACTGGAAACCACGTAAACCATTTGGACTTTATACCTCCGATGACTACGTTGGAAACAAGATGTTGGACGGAAAATCAATGGGATTTGAAATTCCAACCATTGATATGTCGGCGATAACTACCAAATTGAAAGAAACCGAAGCCAAACTTGCAAAACTATGACTTATCGGTTTGTTTTACTCAACGGGAACTGGAAACCGATTCCCACGACAACGTGGATGAAATAAAAATACGTTCCCGGTGTAAAATATGTTGAAAAACACCGGAAATTAGTGTTACATGATGATATGAAAATCTACGTTAAACAGCTATACGACGAAAAAGGCAACAAAATTCCCATTACTCTTCCTCAAAAAGGAACAGAAGTAGCGGCTGGCTACGATATTGTTGCCACAAGCGATCCAAAGATTGTTGGGGAACAAGCCAATGAAACCGTTGGAAAAGATGCAGTATGGAAACGGATAGATTACATCGAATATGAAACGAACCTTTTTATTGCTCCATCCGCAATGACATTCCATACTCTCATTCATCCTCGTTCCTCCGTGTCAAAATATAATCTAGTGTTGGCCAATAGCATTGGATTGGTGGACAACGATTACCGGGGAATGGTGATTTGCAGATTCAAGTATATTTGGCAACCCGAAGATTTCTCAATGGAATATCAAAAGGTTGCTCTCAGTGATGGTGGCGATAATTACACTTACACCTCTACTGGGAAGCTTCTCGGCACTCCTAACATGGAAAAGGTGTATAAAAAGGGAGACAAAATTGCCCAACTCGTTCTTGAACAAACTGTCATGGCAGAATGGGAGCTTGTCGAAGACCTGTCCATAACTCAGCGTGGAGCCGGTGGCTTTGGAAGTACGGATAAAAAAGAAGGCAAGCCGCTCGTTGAAGTGTTTGCCGAAGAACAAAAGAAGTTTGAGTCCAAACAAAATCAGGATGGACCAGATATTCTCAAAACGTATCTGAAAAGCGGCGGCGTTCCGACTCAACTGCCTTACAGTGAGCGAATGAAGCAAACAAGACAAGAATGAAAAATCATCGTAGAGAAATTATGTGAAAGGTAACGAATGAGAGTACCACCATTAAACATCCTAGACCGTGAATTTTTGATTTGGCTCCGTGAGAGTGCTGAAAGCGTGGCTCAAGGAAACCTTAACCCATCATGGAGAAGAGCCTATCTTGCATTGGCCGATGCCGCAGATAGGCTTGATGCCATGCAGTCACGATGCACCATTCACAACTGGAGCGATGGTTTTCCAGTTCCCCTTGAAATTGGTAAGGAAGCCGGGTGGGCGTCGGAATGTGAAGCCCCAAACTGCAATTGCGATAAAAAAACTGGATGCCAAAGATCGTAAAATTTTATGAACAAACCTGTCTGCATATTTCAATCACCTATTTGGACCCGTAGCGGCTACGGAGACTGGGCTCTAGCAATAGCTAAGAGTCTTTTGCGATACGACAAATTTGAACTACATATTGTTCCTACACGTTGGGGACATTGTAGTAAAAAAAACTTAGATTCTGAAATCCAAGACCCAGAAGGCCGTCAACTTCTTGAAAAAATTCTACGTGGACCACTTCAAGCTCAGCCAGAAGTCTTCATTCAATGTACTATTCCGAATGAGTTTCTTTTGACGCCACAGGGGCCAATGAGAATTGGTAAGTTTAACATTGGCATGACAGCTTCCATCGAAACCACCGTTCCACGAGCCGAATGGATTGAGGGATTAAATCGAATGGATTTGAACATTGTCATGTCGAAACACGGCAAAGATGTACTAGCCCAAGCTCAATATTCTAAAAAACTTCCGAATGGAATAATTGAGCCTTTGGTTGTTAAAACCCCAATCGAAATCCTTTTTTGGGGTGCCGATACCAAGATTTTCCATAAGACGGATATGGTTATTGATTCCTTAGAACAAGTAATGGCAAAAGTCAAGGAAGAATTTGCTTTCTTGTTTGTCGGACAATGGACGGGCGGTTCAATGAATGCCGACAGAAAAGCTATTGGATGGCTCATCAAAACATTTCTCGAAGCCTTTAGAGGTCAAACCAAAGCTCCTTGTTTAATTTTGAAAACTAGTGGAGCTACCTTATCAAACATTGACAAGCACGATTGTATCCAAAAAATCCATGAAGTAACCGAACTTGTAAAAGGTGAAAATCCAACGATTTCACAATGGCCTAATGTGTACCTGATTCACGGCGAGCTAAGCGAAGTCGAGATGAACGCTCTGTATAATCACAAAAAAGTAAAAGTTCACGTTTCTTTTGCTCACGGAGAAGGGTTCGGTCATCCTCTTTTACTCTCAACTCTTAGTGGAAAACCCCTATTGGCTCCAAACTGGAGTGGCCATTTGGATTTTCTTAATCCGAAATTAGCTAATCTTTTGGATGGTAAATTGGAAGCAATTCCCGAAGAAGCCGTCAATGACTGGTTTATTAGAGAAGCTCAATGGTTTACCGTGGATTATACCAAGGCAAAGGAAAAACTCCGATACGTTTTCCAGAACTATGAAAAATTGCTTCCAAACGCAGAGGCTTTACGAACCGAAAATGCCGAAAAGTTTTCTATAGAAGCGATGGACAAAGCATTTCACGCTATTTTGGACAAATATGTACCGAAGTTTGCAATGCCTGCTCAGATCGTACTTCCGAAACTGAAAAAATTGGAACTTCCAAAATTGAAGCCATCTACCCCAACCAATCCTCCTACTCAGGAGCAAATCAAAGCGATGCCTATTAGTGAAAACAAGAGCTAATGAATGAAAATCAGTTATTTGGTAACCTGTCACAATGAAGACGCCTCGTTGGACAAGTGCATCATGACATTGGTGACGCACAAGGACAACGAAGACGAAATTCTTATATTAGATGACTTCTCTGACAATCCTAAGACTAAAGAGATTCTTCAAAAATGGCAATATGCTGCGAAAATAACTGTTCTGTCTTCTCTTGGGAACATTGAAAAAATTCCCAACGTTCGAATAATTCAACATGCTCTTAATAAAAACTATGGAGCGCATAAGAACTTCGGAAATGAACAGTGTACCGGGGATTGGATTTTTCAAATTGATGGAGATGAAATTCCAAATCCAAATCTCATCATCAATTTGAAGCCAATTATCGAATCAAATCAAGAAGTTGATTTGATTTATGTGCCTCGTATCAACGATTTCCTTGGGGTAACTCCGAAACACGCCGCTCAATGGGGGTGGAAATTAACTCCATGTCCGGCTTGTGATAATCGACCTATAGTTAATTGGCCGGATTATCAAAGTCGCATTTATAGAAGAGACCCATCTCGAATCAAATGGGACAGGCGACTTCATGAAAAAATCGAGGGTCATGATAAATTTGCAAAGTTACCAGACGATACAGACTTAGCACTCTATCACGATAAAACTATAGAAACCCAATTAAAAACTAACAAACGTTACAACGAATGGTTTACAGAAGAAGAGAATCGTGGTCATAATGTCTTTGATAGTAAACCAAAACTATGAAAGTTGCATTCTTAACTGAAATGGGGTTCAAAGGAAAGATTTCGGCAAACCATCCCAATATGAGGACAGAGTTTGCATGGATGCACGCCCTCCAAGCCGACCATTTTAATGTAACCGAATATCCTACGGTTGCTGGATATGATTGGGTTATGCTTATACTCCCAAAGGGAGGGGTATCTCTCAACTCGGAGGGTCTGCGACTTAATGATAACCCAAATCGGTTTGCGGCTCTCTATGCACAACCATTTGTCGAGACTCTAAAAAAGCAAAACAAACGAGTTGCTTACGTTCAAGAAGGTCCGACGTGGTATGTGAATGATTTTTCTTTACCGGATCAATTCAACTTCTATAACCAGTTGGCAGAGTGCGACGTTATCTTTGCTCATAACGATTACGACACGAAATGGTATAAGGGGTGGTTCCCCAATAAAAAAGTTACAACGATACCAACGTTAATGATAGAAGAATTGATCCGGAATATTTCTTCCAAACCAGAAGACAAAGCAATCATCGGGGGTAACTTTTGTCGATGGTATGGTGGGTTTCAAAGTTACTTAGTGGCTTCCGAATTTGAGGTTCCCATCTATGTACAATCTTCTCATTGTTCGCAACCGGGAGAAGACCAAGTACCTAACCTTCGAGTTCTACCACGAGTCTTTTGGTTCGATTGGATCAATATTGTCTCGACGTTCAAATATGGAGTTCACCTCATGCCAACTATTGCAGCGGGAACTTTTAGCCTTAATCTGGCCTATTTCGGAATCCCCTGCATTGGAAATATCAAAGTCGATACCCAAAGAACCTGTTTCCCAGACCTATCCGTAGAGCCAGAGGATGTCAAAACAGCAAGAGACATGGCTTTGCGTCTCAAAACAGATTCTACTTTTTACAAAGATTGCTCCGAAAAAGCCAAATTTAATTATAATCAATTTCGTCTTGACATTTGGAAAGAAAAAATGTATCGTTTCCTACAAGAAAATCTATGAAATGGCCCTTAATGTATAATAATATCACCGATGATGATGCTGATGCAATGATTCGGTTTTTGTCTCAAAGACCATTACCCGTTTTGACAAATAACAAAAAAGTTCGTGAGTTTGAACAAGAGTGGAACAAATGGCTTGGAGTAAAATATAGCGTCTTCCTGAACTCTGGTAGTTCTGCCAATATTGTCACACTTGCCGTTTTAGCGGCAATTTTACCTCCAGATAAAAAAGAAGTTATTGTTTCTCCATTGAACTGGGTTTCGGATATTTCTGCTATTCTTCATGCAGGACTTACTCCTGTATTCTGCGACATCAACTTGAAAAACTTGGCACTGGATGAAAATAAAGTTTTGGATTTGATTACTCCAAGAACTGGAGCCATTCTATTAACTCACATTCTTGGATATAACGGAATGAGTCAGAAACTTCATGATTGCTGTAAAGAAAGGGGTATCATTCTCATCGAAGATTGCTGTGAATCACACGGAGCAACATTTAACGGCCAAAAAGTAGGTTCAATCGGCGATATTTCCAATTTCTCCTTCTATTACGCTCATCATATGACTTCAATTGAAGGAGGAATGATTTGCACGAATGATGAGACTCTTTATGAACGTTGCAGAATGCTTCGTTCTCATGGAATGCTTCGAGAAGCCGATAGTACAGATTTGAAAAAAGAAACCATCGCCAAGCTTCCAGATTTGAATCCAGATTTTGTATTTATTCAGGATGCCTATAATATGCGTTCCACCGAATTGAATGCAGTGCTTGCTTTGAACCAATTGCCTCGACTTGATGACAATAACAAGAAGAGAAAGGCAAACCTAGATGTTTTCCTAGACGGCCTAGACCCAAAGAAATATTACACAGAATTTGACCGGAACGGAAATAGTAACTATGCCTTTACCCTTCTTCTTCGCCATCCGGATCTTGAAATGAGGGATCGTGTAGAAAAGGTACTTAGAGAAAAAGAAGTTGAGTTCCGTCGTGGTATGTCCGGTGGAGGAAACCAACTTCGCCAACCTTACTTGACTCGTCGCTTTGGAACCGAATTTGCCAAGTTATTTACAAACGTTGATTACGTTCACTTCTTCGGGTGGTATATTGGAAACTATCCTGAACTGGACGTTGAACAAATTCGCTGGTTAACCGATATATTGAACCATCTATGAGAATTTTTATAGCGACAGATTCAAGAGGAGTAGATCCCGTCAATCATGCGTGGGTTGACAATCTGAAAAGAACAATCGAAGCCGAACATCCGGGATCGGAAATTGTTACATACAGAACTACCTTCGATGTAACAACAAATCATATCTATCTTATTTGGAAAAAGCTAAAGACATTTGAAGATAACAGCTTTGATTTCATCATTATTCAAGAGGGTCTTTGTAGCCATGTTTGGGCGTGGTCAAAAGCAGTATTAAACAGTACTGTCGGAGAATCTTACAAAGATGAATACGCTATTTTACAACCTGAAACACAAAACTACCACTACTTCAACCAAGATGATTATAGAGAGTTTTTCAAAACGGCTCGGGAAATGAAATTACCGGGAGAGTTTCGTTTCACTGCCGAACTTCGTTCGTTTAGCGAAATAGGAAGTTCACATATTAACGAATATTGTGAGATGATTTATAAACACCTTCTAGCTTTATGTCCAGTCGGAATGGAGCACAACACGGCTCGATTTTACGAGGCATGTTTTTTGGAAGAGTTCCTGTCGTAATAGGAAACGAAAGGTTTGTTGGGGACGATGTGCATAAGATGGATTTTGTCTTTAAGATACCACCATCTTTACCCCCAGAGGATTTGATGCGGGATTTTCAAAAAATACTCGATACGCCACTTTCAGAACTTATTGAACGTGGCAAAGCAGCAAGAAATTATTTTCAATCTGTTATAGTAGAGTACTACAAAGACCCCACTAAAACTTTCCTTACCTATTTACACAGAAAAGGATTATTCAATGAGCGATAATCTCTTAGTAGTCTATAATGTTTGCGAGCGACAGAGAACCAATCTATTTTGGTATATCAGTTGTCTTGACAGTCTTTTAGAACAAGACTATCCTAACTTCAAAATCATCGTCAGTGGATGTGCCATGAGTCATTCTACCAAAGCGGGATTGCGAAAACGTTATGGGAACCGTCTCTGGTACAACTACGTCAACGAGATGCATACTGTCAACGTTACTTTCAATCATTCTGTCCGGAAGGTAGCCGAACAAGTAGGTGGGTTCAATGGTTACATCTTCGTTGACTCTGGGATGAACACCAGAAATCAAACGTTTTGTCTAAGCGAAATCGGCAAACGATCCAGCACGAGAAAATATGGTATGGTGACTCTCCAGAGTGACAATGACCGTGGGTTTTATCTTCCACATACCGGGGTTCGCCATGACCATATTTTTACCGGAACAGAAGATATCGAAGTGTTGGCAGGAGAAGCATGTAACCTTCATTTTCAGTATTTTGACGATGCTCTATTGAAGCAATATGGTGGTTTGATGCCGGATATCTTCAAAGCCCATTGCACCGAATCGACATTTTCGTTTTTGAACGCAGCTTTGAGGCTTAAATGGGTAGTGGTTCCAAATATTGTATTGGAACACTATAAGTCTATTGACCGCCCAATGGAAGGCTATGGTGATCCCATTAAAGCAAGAACAGTTGCATTTGATGAACACGGTCCTTTTGGAAAAACATGGAATAACCTCTACAATGGAGTGGACGTTCATACTTGCCTCATAACCGACGAAGCCAAAGCATTAGGAATGGGTTATGAAGAATGTGGAAACATTATGATGCATGATCCCTCTCTTTATGATGAGGAAGGATTTCCAAAAAATCCGAAACTCAAAGATTTTATTCGTGACAATCTCTTTTTGAAGCCATCGGTTCTGGATTACAACAAAATCCCCTGCGAAACAACCATTGAATGAAACTCTACATTTACAAACACGGGTGGGTGCATAGTCAGGACTTGATTCCTGAATACGTTGATTCGACACCATTCAGTAAAGATGGAATCAAACGTCATTGCACCGTTGTTGATGACCCAGACCAAGCAGAATTCTTTTACATGGGTCAAGTGTCGGATGGTAACATAGATAATCCACAACACCCTATTCTGAAAGATTCATTTACCTTTATGCCGGGAAATGAACATCGGCATATCCTCGACCTTGAAGGAGACTGGTGTGCAATACCGGGACATGGCGGTGGAGCCCAAATAGCCCATCCATGGGTTCTTAACAAGACCATTAAAAGTTGTGCTCCGACAAAGTATGCTCATTGGGTTCAACCCATCATGGCAAGACCCAATATGAGCAGTTTACTGGCATTTTTAAAAAACAACCCAGATTGCGGTGAAATCGAATTTCCAGAAGACATATCGTTTGGTTTTCGTGGCCAACCAGATCCAATCAATACCAGAGTTAGAACTTATGAGTCTCTCAAACGCATAGGGGTCAAACACGAATTTACCTTAAATACCTCTTGGGGTGGAAGAAAAGGTCTTGATAGTCCCGCTGTCAGTGCGTATATCGAATCACTTTATCGTAACCTAATTTCCCTTTGTCCCGAAGGTGTATCTTCGGTAACAATTCGTTTTTATGAAACCTGTTTCTTTGCTAGAGTCCCAGTAATCATCGGAGAACAAATGGTAATGGAAGAAGGTGATTACGATACTAGTTTTCTTTACAAAATTGACCCAACACTGGGAGATGAACATCTGGACAAAGAACTTCTTAAAATCGCCCAGACTCCACATTCAGAACTAGTTGAAAAAGGGAAGGCAGCACGCCAATATTTCATGGATGTTGTCATGGAGTATTTCAAAGACCCGACGAAGTACATGATTGATTGGATGAAACGTAAGAACCTATATCAGTAATGAAAATCGCCCTTCTTTATCCACGATGGACTCCAGAATATGGAAATAAACCACAAAGACAATGATATTTCAAACAATAGAATAGACAATCTTGAGTTTGTAACTAGGCAAGAGAATATGAAACTAAGCGACTCATATTTAGTAAAATCAAAAGGATGGAAAAATAGAAAATAAGTTGTCATGAAAAAGTTTACGCCTCAAGACTTAATCGGTTTCGAAGAACGAGTTTGCGAAGCTTGGAAAAACAAAGAAATTCGTGCCCCCGTTCATCTGTATTATGGCAATGAAGAACAGATGATCCGAATATTTGATGATATTCGGCCACAGGATTGGGTGTTCTGCTCTTGGAGGTCTCACTATCAATGTCTTCTTAAAGGCGTTCCACCAGAACAACTATTAACGGATATCAAAAAAGGTCGTTCTATTGCTCTAAACTATCCCGAATTCCGAATCTTTTCTTCTGCTATCGTAGCCGGAAACATTCCAATAGCCAATGGCGTAGCATTAGCCATTAAACGCCAAAAGCTCGATGAGCATGTTTATTGCTTCGTCGGTGATATGACTTCGGAAACAGGAACTTTTCACGAAAACTGGAAATATTCTGTCAACTTCGATTTACCCATCACTTGGATTATTGAAGATAACGGCAAATCAGTTTGTACTGACACCAGAAAAACATGGGGTGTTTCTCAACTCTCAAACGAGCCAAATGCAGATTGGTTAAATTCTTCTTCGGATAAGACGATGAAACTGGAAAAAATCATTTATTACAAATACGAAACCAAATATCCACACGCCGGAACAGGCGAACGCATTCAATTCTAATGATATCCTATTTAATAGCAACAAAACGAGATTTGAACGTCGGCTTTGAATGCTTGCGGTTTATAGAAGCATTGGGTCCACATGAGCATGAATTTGTTATTTGTGCTCCTCAATATATTATAGATCAAGTTGAAAACCTAGAGACGCCAAATATAAAATTAGTAGTGGACGACAAGGAAAGTGGGTCAACTTATGCTTTTAATAAAGGGTACAAACATTGCTCCGGAGAATGGATTGCAGTGGCCGTCGATGATAATATCCTAAAAATTGACATTAATCGTTTATTAATTCTTCTTGAAAGCCAAGAAGTCAAAGAAGCGGAATATCAAGTTTACAATTTGGGTGGTGGGTGGTTTGATAATATGCGAAGAAACCACAACAACGAAGGGCTTCCAAACGCCTGTTGGTCCTCTAGGTGGACAACTGGAGTAACCAACGAAACTTTTGATTACAACTATCCAGTTATTAGTTTTCCTCTCGTATCTAGAAAAACCGTAGAGGAAAAATTTGATGGAATCTTTTTCAATCCGTCTCTAAAACACCATTATGTTGACCATTGGCTCGGTGCATACATTCACAAAAAAGTTCCACATCACAATCCAAACATTTATTCTCCACATAGTTGTTGGTTTCAAAATTGGTTCGGAGAAAACAACTGTATTCGAACTTATGACTACGTTGACGGGGAAACATATGTCAAACTCATGAAACATCTTATTCAAGAAAATCCAAATTGTAGTTATGGAGTAATTTTATGAAATACTTTGACGAATTAAAAAGAGCCATGACATGGCTAGGACAAAAAGATAATACAATGTTCCTCGGTCAAGCAGTGGAATATGCCGGAACAGCAATGACAAACACATTAAAAGACGTGGATAGAGCCAAGTTATTGGAAATGCCAGTTACAGAAGACATGCAAATGGGAATGAGTATCGGTTTATCGCTCAAGGGACTAATTCCTATATCAATTTATCCCAGATGGAACTTTCTTTTGCTCGCTACAAACCAAATAGTAAATCATTTGGATAAGATTCCCGGTATGGCAGATATTCCATATCGTCCGAAAGTCATCATCCGAACATCGATTGGTTCAGAACGTCCTCTTCACCCACAACATCAGCACGTCGGAGATTACACAGAAGCTTTTCGCTTGATGGCTCCAAACGTCGAAATTATTCGATTAGATGAACCAGATCAGATTTTTCCTGCTTACGAAAAGGCTTATACGAGAACGGACGGTAAATCAACCATCCTAGTAGAATGGGGAGATTTTTATAATGAAAAATAACGAATGCATCAAACCAGAAGTTTGCCATGGTTGCAAAGTTCCGAAGGGATGGGGCGAAGAACTCATCATTGAAAATAATGATCTCTATTGCGGCAAATTGCTTATCTTCAAACAGGGATGTAAATTTTCAATGCATTACCACATGAATAAAGATGAAACGTGGTATGTCCAAAATGGAATTTTTCTCTATCGGTGGATTGACACGACGAATGCCGATGTTCACGAAGTTACATTGAATGTAGGTGATATTGTTCGGCAGAGACCGGGACAACCACACCAACTTATTGCTAATACTGATGGAGTAATATTTGAGGTTTCTACTCATCATGAAGATTCCGACAGTTACCGGGTCTGGAAAGGAGACTCACAGAAATGATTATAGTCAAGGCACCATTTAGAATTTCGTTCTTTGGAGGTTCCACGGACTACAAAGAATTCTACGAACAACATGGCTCTTTCCTTATTGGGACGACGATTGATAAGAATGTGTACCTTTCCATGCGTAAACGCCCACCCATTCTACCACAAGAGAGCATTATTACTTACTCTCAACAACAAATCGTTAAGAATTGGGACGAGATTCACAACCCACTGATTCGAGAAATACTAAAATATCGAAACATTGACCAAACCATCGAATTCAACTCATTTTCGGATGTACCTTCGAGAACGGGACTGGGTGGCTCTTCATCTTTTTGTGTTGGAATGCTTTACCTTTTAAACAAAGTATTCGGAAAAGTAGAAATCTCTCCTAAAGAACTTGCTTATGAAGCTATTCATATTGAACGTGTTATTTTACGAGAGGCTGGTGGTATCCAAGACCAGATTTGGCCTGCTTATGGAGGATTGAATACCATTGAAATTCAACCCAATGGAAACTTTCTTGTAAAACCACTAGCTGTAACCAAGGAATTTCGAGAAGAGCTTCAAAAGTCCATGCTTTTGATTTACACCAACGACCAAAGAGAACAAAACAGTATTGCCAAATCGCATGAACACAAAGATAAAACAGCTATCCTTCAAATAGCCAAAGAAGCTCATAGATATTTTTTGAATGAAGACATCGAAGGCATCGGAAAGTTGTTGAGAGCTACTTGGGAAGAGAAACAACGAATATCCCCGTTCATCACGACAGGAAAAATCAACAAAATCATTGATGAAATTCGTAGTATGGGTGCCTGTGGTTGGAAACTTTTAGGTGCGGGCGGTTGTGGGTTTATATTGGTTCTCTGTAATCCAATTACAAAACAAAAGCTCTACGACATATTCGCAAATAACATTTTGGAATTTAGTTTCGAGGAATCGGGCGTATCAGTAATTTACAACGGAGGTAATGATGATTCAAGAATCCAATATTTTACGAACAAAAACATGCTTAAAACGCTGTCTAAGAACTCGCCGGGGGCATGAGCACAGCCGATGGGAGGGAGGAAATTTTATTCCGTTGGACTATTATCATTCCTTACTGCGAAATGCAAAGACTCGATTTATTACCTTTGACGTTTCAATTTCATTATTGGAGGAACTGTATCTCTCACAAGACCGAAAGTGTGTTTTTACAGGAGAACCCATTGATTTCGAGGTCGGAAATGCCTTTTTAGATAGAATCGACTCAAGGCAGGGCTATGTAAAAGGAAACCTCCAATGGATTCATAAAGACGTGAATCGGATGAAAAACAATCTTTCCCAATCCGAATTCCTAAATCGGTGCATAAGCATACATCAATACCGACACATGCCTAAACCATTCTATGGAATTCCCATGTACTCCCTCAATCATCACAAAAACTTCAAGGGGTGTGGCTATATCGGAAAAAAGACGTTTACAGAGATAAAAAGAAGAGCAAAAGACAGAAACCTTGACTTTTCCATATCAATTGACGATCTGAATGTTCTTTTTTTGGAACAAGGAGGAAAATGTGCATTAACCGGAAAAGATTTATTTTTTACTTCCCGTCGAGGAATCGGAAATGCTTCGTTGGACCTAAAAAATAACGCTCTTGGTTATGTTAAAGGAAACATTCAATGGATTGATAAAAATGTCAGTCTCATCAAATCTACTCTTTCCACAGAACGTCTATTGGATATCTGTAGGAAAATTACAAAAAGATACACTCCGGTTGTAGCAGTAAGTGGATACTTTCAAATTCTTCACAAAGGTCACATAGACTATATAACCGAAGCGAGAAAACTCGGGGGGTATCTTGTGGTAATCGTAAACTCAGACAAACAAGCGGCAATGAAATCCACTCCTGTCGTCGTAAATGAAAAAAGCCGAGAATATATTGTCCGAAACATTCGAGGAGTGGACGAGACTATTATAGCAATAGATGAAGATGGGACAGTTTCGAAAACGTTAGAAATAGTTCGTCCATCTATATTTTGTAACGGAGGAGATAGAAAGCCCACTAGTGCCCCTTCGAAAGAACAAGAAACATGTCAACGTTTAGGTATAAAAATGATCTACAACGTAGGAGGGGAGAAAAGTGATTCTAGTTCTTCAATTCTACAAAGAGCGCACGACATCTTATCAAAAGAAAAATAAAATATGTTGCTATTCCTTTACAAAAAGTGTATAGTTCATCAATATTATTGAAATCAGTATCATGAAAGTTCTAATAACCGGAATTACTGGAAGCGGAGGAAGTTACTTGGCCGAATATCTACTGGAAAAAGTGGGTGTCACGGTTATTGGAACAACTCGATCCCACGCTCCATCAAAGAATATCGCTCATATCAAAGACAAACTACAAATACGATATCTAGATTTGAACGATTCTTTATCTGTTTACAGACTCTTCGATGAAGACCGTCCGGATATTATAATGCACATTGCTTCAATGGCCAATGTCAGAAAATCGTTTGATTACCCACATGAAGTAGTTACAAACAACGTTAACATAACGTTGAACCTCTTAGAAGCAATAAGACTTTTAAAAAACAAGAGTGGGTATAATCCAATCATTCAGATTTGCAGCACGTCAGAAGTGTATGGAGCGGTTGGACCAGAACACATTCCCATTACCGAAGATTGTCCTCTCAAACCAATTAACCCCTATGCTGTCTCTAAAATGGCTCAGGACAATCTAGGTTATGTGTATTTCCTAAACTATGGAATGAACATAGTTCGAACGAGAATGTTCACTTATCTAAACGCTCGTAGAGCAGACTTGTTCGCTACGGCGTTTGCAAAACAGATTTTGGAAATCAAGCATGGAACACGAAAAGTGCTTGAACATGGAAACTTGGAAACCGTTAGAACGTTCATTGATGTTCGTGAAGCCGCAGAAGCTTATTGGATTGCAACGCAAAAATGTAAGATGGGGGAGGTTTACAATATAGGCGGAACTGTTGGAATCCGAATTGGCGACTTCTTGGAGATGCTAATTAATAAAATGAATGTCTCCGTGAAAACCTATCAGAATCCTGCCCTTCTACGACCGTCAGACATCACAGTTCAAATTCCAAGTATGGAAAAATTTACCAGAGATACAGGATGGAAGCCTGTCATACCGTTTGACAAGAGCGTAGATTACTTCATAGAAGAATTGTATCGTTTCTGGGATCAATGATAACTATGACAAAAATATTAATAACTGGTGGAGCTGGATACATTGGAAACATTCTAACTGAAACTCTTCTGGATGCGGGGTTTCAAGTTACTGTATTCGATAACCTCATACATCGACAACATGGTATCTTGGAATATTGTAATAACCCAAAATTTCGTTTTGTTTTAGGAGATGTTCGAAACGAAGTACTTTACAAAGAACAAATCACCAAACACGACGTTATTGTGAACCTTGCTGCCTATGTTGGAATGCCAATCTGCAATCGTTTTCCTATCGAGGCTCGCCAAGTTAATCAAGATAGTGCTGAATTCTTGGCAAGGACAGTAACCCCAGAACAATTGGTTATTCACGCCAATACAAACTCAGGTTATGGTCTTGGTCAGCACGTTGAAGGTAAAGCTGTATTTTGCACCGAAGAAACCCCTTTGAGTCCAATCTCCATTTACGGAAAGACTAAATGTGCTGCCGAAAAAGCAATTATGGCTTCCGGAAACAACATCACATTCCGTTTGGCAACGGTTATGGGGGTGTCCCGTAAAATGCGTATGGATTTGCTCGTTAATGATTTCACATGGAGAGCATGGAATGACCGTTTCATAGTCCTTTTCGAGTCAAATTTTTTACGAAACTTCATTCATGTGCGTGATGTGGCTAGTGCTATTCTATTAGGTATTATCAACCAAGAAAAAATGCGAGGTCAGGTTTACAATCTTGGTAACACGTCAGCAAATGTAAATAAAATGGACCTGTGCCTTGCCATCAAAAAACAAGTTCCGGATTTCTTTATCACCGAGTCTCCAATTAACAAAGACCCAGATCAAAGAAATTACATTGTTTCCAATCAAAAATTGGAAGCGACCGGTTGGACTCCAAAATATTCCTTGGACGATTCAATTCGAGAAGTGTTAGAAGCTTGTCCAATTATAAAACACACCAATTGTCCGTTCTCGGATGTCTAAAATACGATTTGTAGAGAGATGTAACATGCGATTTGAAGAATCCAAAAAAATAAACGGATTGGTTGTCATTCACCCAAACGTATTTTATGACCACCGGGGAGAAAACGTTCAAACGTTCAGCAGTATTGAAATGCTGGAGATGCTTAACAAACTGAATTTACCAAAATTGACGTTCAATGTGGATTCCTTTTCTTTTTCAAAAAAGGATGTGCTTAGAGGATTTCACGGAGACGCCAAAGCATGGAAACTGGTTCAATGTATCCAAGGTTCGATCCAACTCGTTGTTATCGATCTACGTGAAGGCGAAACAAAAGACAAGGTGGAAACATTTTATTTGAACGAAAGAAATAGGACTCAAATACTTATTCCATCTGGGTGTGTAAACGCACATCTTTGTTTATCTGAAACGTGTATTTTTAGTTACAAACTTTCAGACACATACGTTCCAATTGAACAGCAACTTCATGTTAAATGGAATGACCCAAAATATAATGTATTTTGGCCGGTAAAAGAACCAATTGTATCAAAAAGGGACTCATGAACTTAGACGTATTATTCATCGAACCAAATACCGCCAAGGAAGCTTATCAAGCACTTGCCGACGAATTTAGTGCTATTGAAACACCAACGTGGTCTTTACTACTAGCCCAAAGTTGTCGTTCAGTTGGATTTAAAGTTGGCATTCTAGACGCCAATGCTGAACGATTAACCGACGAACAGGTAGTTCGTCGTGTAGAAGAGTTAAAACCACGATTGGTAGTTTTCGTGATGTATGGACAGAACCCAAACTCTGGAACAACCATGATGATTGGAGCCTACCGCACTGGCGAGAAACTTAAGGAAGCTTTACCAAGTCTTCCTATTTGCATGGTTGGTTCACATGTAAGTGCTCTACCTAAAGAAGTCTTAGCCAAACCGTTTGTTGACTTTGTACTCCTTAACGAAGGTGTTTATGCCTTACGCAATCTTCTTCTAACCGATCTGAAAACATCGGAAGATTTACAGAAAGTCAGGGGAATAGGTTGGAAACCAAATGGCCTTAGTGTTCTTAATCCCCCAGAATTCGTGGTTCCAAATGACAAGATGGACCAAGACTTACCGGGATATGCGTGGGATTTACTCCCGTACAAACAAAAACCATTTGATTTATATCGGGCTCACTTTTGGCATGTCAACTTCGATAAACCTCGTAGAACACCATTTGCGGCTATTTATACCAGCTTAGGATGCCGATTTGGCTGTGATTTCTGTATGATTAACATTCTCAACCGTAAAGATAATTCCGATGGAATTTCTTCTGCGGATAGTCGCATTATGCGGTTCTGGTCTCCGAACTTTATTACCAAAGAGTTTGAAAAACTTGCCACTTATGGTGTAGAAACGGTACGTCTGTCTGATGAAATGTTTTTTCTCGACAAACGTTACTTTGAACCCTTATTGAATAACATCATAGACCGAAAGATGAAATTTAACATGTGGGCTTATGCCCGTATCGACACAGTTCGTAAACAATATCTCGAATTATTCAAAAAAGCCGGAATCAATTGGCTTGCTTTAGGCATCGAAGCCGCCAAGCAAGAAATCAGAACCGAAGTCAGTAAAGGAAGCTTCCAGAATGTTAATATCCGTCAGGTGTGTAAAGACATCCAAGCTGCCGATATCAATGTTATCAGTAACTTCATTTTTGGTTTTCCGGATGATACCAGAGAAAGTATGCAAGCAACGTTGGATCTTGCATTAGAAATCAACGCCGAGACAACCAATATGTATCCTTGTATGGCCTTACCGGGAAGTCCTCTATATGTTCGTGCTATCCGAGAAGGTTGGAAATTACCATCCACTCCAGAAGGATACGCTTTCTTGAGTTATGAGTCAGAACCGCTTCCAACGAAGTATTGCACATCTGCCGAAGTGCTGGCATTTCGTGACAATGCGTGGCATACTTATTTCACAAATCCGGCCTATCTAAATTTGGTTGAACGTAAGTTTGGATTACAGCAACGACGAAACGTTGAAGAAATGGCTAAAATCAAATTGAAGAGAAAACTTCTCGGAGATTAATGAAAAAATATCTCGTCATATTCAATACGTGTGAGATTCAGAAAAACAATTTGTTTCTCTATATCAAACATCTTGAAAGTCTGCTTAAACAAACTACCAATGGATTTTCTTTCGATACCGTTGTAAGTGGATGTGCTATGCACAACGCCACAAAAACAGGACTTCAAAAGAAATTCGGAAAACGTCTCATGTATTGCTTCATGGACGAGATTCAACCAGTCAATATTACTTTCAACAAAGCTGTTCAGGAAATCATTAAACGAAAGGGTAGATACGATGGGTACCTTTACGTTGATTCTGGTGTGGATGTTCAAAATCATACCCATGCTCTACAAGAAATGCACAAGCGATTTGTCACAGGTAAATATGGTATCGTGACACTCCAAACAAATACGGACATGGGCAAGGAAAATTGGTTCGGTCTTCCCACCGATCATGTCTGGGTTGGTCAAGATTTCATTGTTCCGGTGGGTAAGTGCATTAACCTCCATTTCAATCTTTACGATGACCGTGTGCTGCAATATTACGGACATTTAATTCCGGATATTTTCAAAGCATACTGTACAGAATCAGTATTTTCCTTTATGCTTGCTGCTCTCAAACTACAGTGGGTTGTCGTGAAAGATTTGGTCATCTATCATACTAAATCGGCTGATGGAGCCACATCTGGCTTTGACCACCTTGGTCCCAAGGGATACTGGAACAATCTTATGTTTGGGTTAGATATGTTAGATATTTTAAATGACCCACGAGCCCGTTCAACTGGATTCGGGTATGACGAATGGGCACACATTTTTGACCACGACCCATCCAAATTCGACGAAAACGGGTTTGCACTAGACCCCGGTTTAGGTCCATTTATAAAAGAAAAACTCTTTTTAACTCCTAACCTATTTGATTACGAAAAATATCAATCTGAAACTATTGTATGATTAGTATTATAGCCCCAACCAGAAAACGTCCACAGAACGTCATTCGTTTTGTGGACAGTATCATCAATACCGTAAGCAATGTCCAAAACGTTGAATTATTAGTTTACATAGACGACGATGACGAAGAGTCTATTCCAGCTTTACAATATGCCGCCGAGCGTCTTAACGTAAATGCTGTTCAAGGAAACAAACTCATTGGTAGCCAAATGTATAACGAACTCGGCAAGCTTGCTCAAGGCGACATCTTTTTCTTTGGTGCCGATGATATTGTGTTTAAGACGCCACAATGGGATGTTATCGTTGAACAAGAATTTGCCAAATATGAAGACAGAATTTTGTTCGTATATGGAGAAGACGGTTTTCAAAGGGGCAGAATTGGAACCCATGGATTCATTCATCGGTATTGGGTTGAGTTGGTTGGATATGTACTTCCACCAAAACTGGCGTCTGCCTATACCGATGAGTGGATAACAGATTTGGCTGAAAGAATAGGAAGAAAATGTTATATGCCAAATCTAATTATTGAGCACATACACCCCGCCGTCGGAAAAGCTCCACAGGATGAAACATATCAAAAACGCATCGAGGTTGCTGGCGATATCGGAGCTTATTACAAAAGTCTAGAAGGAGATCGAGCCAGAGATGCTCAAAAACTCAAAGATTTCATTGCTATCTTTACATCATGACCACCAAAGACCTTATTTTAGATCTTGTTGCCAAGTACTTTAATGAAAAGCACACCACAAAAAAATGGACACCGGGGAAGGATTGGGTACAATATGCTGGCCCATATTACACTAATGAAGAATACCTTTCTGCCATTTCGGTATTATTAGATGAATGGCTTGTTCTCGGCAATAAAGCAGTAGAGTTTGAAAAACGATTTCCCTTATTGGTTAACCGCTCGTATGGTGTCGTAACCAACAGTGGATCCAGTTCAAATCTCTTAATGGTTGCTGCTCTTAAGTCAAAGCGGTTATGGGGACTTAAACGTGGTCATATCATAACTCCGGTAGCAGGCTTTCCAACAACTCTTAACCCGATTTTACAAAATGGGTTTACTCCTGCGTTTGTTGATATAGAGCTTGACACCTTAAACTTAAATCCAGAACAAGCCGACATGGCTGCTTATTACTTTCAAGCAAAAGGTATCATGTTCGCTCATGTTCTGGGAAATCCTCCAGAAATGGATGCCATTATGAATATTGTGGCAACTCATAAACTTGTTTTTCTTGAAGACTGTTGTGATGCATTAGGTTCAACCTACCGAGGTCGTCCATTGGGAGCCTTTGGTGCAATGTCATCCTATTCCTTCTATCCCGCCCACCATATTACAATGGGAGAAGGCGGTTTTGTTGTTTGTTCCACCGCCGAACAAGAAAAAGTTGTTCGTAGCCTTCGTGAATGGGGAAGAGGATGCTATTGTGTTGGTAAAGCAGCGAATCTGTCAACTAAAGGCTCTTGTGGGTGTCGTTTCAAAAATTGGATTCCAGCTTTCCCAGAGGAAATTTTCGATCACAAATATGTTTATGAGGAAATTGGATACAACCTCAAACCGATTGAATTACAATGCGCTATGGGACTATCCCAATTGGATAAACTCCCAGACATCATTGCTAAAAGAAAGGCAAACTATGAGGCATTGCTGGCAATTTTCAAACAATACGAAGAACACTTTATTCTACCCAAAGCAATTGAACACGCCGACGTTTCATGGTTTGCGTTTCCATTAACGGTAAAAGATGGAGCCCCCTTTAAACGTTCTGAGTTTTGCCGGTTTCTTGAAGATAGAAAAATCCAGACAAGAAACTATTTCGGTGGAAACTTACTGCTTCAACCAGCCTATTCAGATCTTGTTCCGGCTTATGGCGATTACAACAAGATAAAAAAACTCTTTCCGAATGCCACAAAAGCTACAACAGATACATTTTTCCTAGGGACAAGTCCAGTTATTACAAAAGAACAAACTACTTATATTCAAGAAGTAGTTAACGAATTCTTCAAAAAAGTAACATGAAAAAAATAGTTTATGTGACGGGGTGTCTCGGGTTTATTGGGGTCCACATCGTTCAAAAATGTCTAGATCAGGGATGGTTTGTTCATGGCGTGGACAAGAAAACCTATGCTGCCAATCTTGGTATGTTAGAAGTCTTTAGTCGGGAACCAAATTTTCAGTTTTGGGAAAAAGATATCAAAGATCTGAATACCCTATGGCCTTGTGACATAATCATCAATACTGCCGCAGAAACTCATGTAGATAATTCCATTGCTTCCAGTAAAGAATTCATTGATTCAAATGTATATGGAGTTCACAACCTCCTTAACTTAATTACGAAATCAAAATGGAAACCTTTACTACTCCAGTTCAGTACCGATGAGGTTTATGGAGACATCGTTGAAGGATCTCATACGGAAACAGATGCTCTGAAACCAAGTAATCCATATTCTGCAACCAAAGCGGCGGCTGATATGTTGATTTCTGCTTGGTCGAGAACTTACGGAATCGAGGCAACAATAGTTCGTCCAACGAACAACTATGGATGCTATCAATATCCGGAGAAACTCATTCCATGCATATGCAAAGCTGTAATCCAAAAAGGAAAATTCCCACTTCATAATCAAGGAACTCCAAGAAGAACATGGCTTCATGTCGCCGATACCGCCGACGCTATTATTCACATCATCAAAAACGATTTAAGAAATCAAATATTCAACATTGGTGGGAACTATGAAGAATCCAACCTCGTCGTCGCCCAGAAAGTGGTAAAACTTCTAACGGATAGTGATGATATCACACCTTATTGTGATTTCAATTTCACCAGAGCGGGACAGGATGTTCGTTATAGTGTTGATTGTTCAAAACTGAAATCCACAGGATGGACTAATCATCAAGAATTCGACAAAGCTCTCCCATCTATCGTGGACCATTACAAATGGAGGTTTACATCCATATGCTAACACTCGTTATACCATCACGGAACAATCTTAAGTATGTAAGGTTTGCCTACAATAGTATTCGTAAGCATCTTGGCCCAGATGTGGAAGTCATTCTATTGGATGATGCATCGACAGACGGCACATGGGATTGGATGTTAAACCAAAAAACACAAGATCAAAATGTGAAAGTTTCTCGCAATGAAGGACCAGAACGGGTTGGACACACTGTTTTATATGACCTTGGAGCCAAAATGGCCGCCAACGAAGTCTTCGGAATTTTTCATGCCGACATGATTGCAGGACCAAATTATGTAGAACGAATGATGAGACATTTGCGGCGTGGTAGAGTCATTTCCGGAACAAGAATAGAACCACCATTACATCCACCGGGACCAGAAAAATATGTCATCGACATGGGAATGGAACCCGAAGATTTCAAAGAGGATTTGTTTCTTCGTTTCATTGAACAAGAGCAAAAAACCAATGCAGGAATAACCACAAAAGGAATTTTTGCTCCATGGATTATGTATGTCGAGGATTTTTTTGCTATTGGTGGCCACGATAAACGAGTATTTGCACCAATGGAACTAGAAGATTCAGATTTGTTCAATCGCTTTCTTCTCAAAGGATACGAACTCCTCCAAGCAAGGGATGCTTTTGTATATCACATGACTTGCCGAGGAAGCCGATTCAAAGATGGAATCAAAATAGTTCAAGAAATCCCAATTGGAAATGGACAAGTATGGAAACGTTCCGCCGATTCGGAAGAATACACAAAGCTTCGCCAAATCAAGTTCCGTGACTGGTGGAGAAAGTGGCATATGGATGTTCTACACGATCAAAACATGCTTCCAATCGTTCACCCACGTTATAACATCGGATTCGTCGTGAAAAACTGTCCGGTTCAATTATTGCAGTTCATTGAACCTTGGTGTGATACTATCTACGCCGACTTACCGATGGCAATCCTACAGGATTATATCGAAGGACAACAAGAAATTTCAAAATTTGAAATGTATCGTCGGGTGAAACCTATTTCTGCAACGCCAGACAACGATATTGTTGTTACATTTGACGGGAAACAGTTCACTCAACAACACATGGAAGTCATTAAACAGCTTCCTTTGATGATTCAAGATTCCGGTGAACAAGGAAGCATCATGGAATTCGATATTTTCACCCTCGATATTCGATTCATCAATCCAATTCAAAACCGACTTATCAACGCTGACGATCCTTGGTACGTAGAACAACTTTATAACAACAATCAGAATCAAACCACGAGTTAAGAAAGTTTTTGAGAAAATCAGCTAGTCTATTGGTAGTGAAAATCAGAACTAGTATTTCTTTTTGATGAGGCCAAATGATATTTATCTTTGACGGGAGCAGAAAACCCATCTGCTTTCAGCGGATGGGATGAATGCGACCAGTAAAGAAAGGTGAAAATAGTTATACTCTTTCTACTTCTGGAATATATGTATGAGTAGAATAAAGAAATACCATACAAAGAACCGATGTAAGTATCTGTTGAAACTACACATCGTATTTGTAGTGAAATATCGTAAGGCAATCCTCACAGGAGCAATTGACGACGATATTAAGCAGTTCTGTATGGATGTTTGTAAAAAGAATGATGTGATTGTGGATATGATGAATACCGATAAAGACCACATCCATCTGTTAGTTGATGTTCCACCTACTCTGTCTCCAACTTCCTTAGTCCAATATCTCAAACAAGAGACGACTTGGAATATATGGAAGCATCATTCCAATGAGTTGAAACAACACTTCTGGAAGAAACACGTATTCTGGTCGGACGGATACTTTGTCTGCTCTACGGGAGACGTATCTACCCAAACCATTTTGGAATACATCAAGACCCAAGGATGAAGCAGGATTATACATACAAACTTCGCCTAACTCCGACTAAGGAGCAGGAAGTTCTGTTGTCCAAACACTTCGGAAGCATTCGTTATGTGTATAATCTATTCCTTGACCGTAAGACCAAGTTCTACTTGGAAGCGAAAGAGAAACAACTTGCCAAGAAAACATTAACCTATGTGGACATGGCAAAGGAACTAACTCAAATCAAATCCAAAGAGGAAACTAAATGGTTGAATGAATGTAATGCCCAATCACTTCAACACGCCATTAAGCATCTCGATGGAGCATACAATAGGTTCTTTAAGAAACTGGCAAGGTTTCCACGATTTAAGTCCAAGAAGAACAAACAGTCATTTCGTGTTCCCCAATTTGTTACGATTGAAGATGGAAGGATATACTTTCCAAAGTTTAAGGAAGGCATCCGAATTGACCAGCATAGACCTGTAAAAGGTGAGATTAACTATGCCACAATCACCAAGAACAAAGCAGGTCAGTATTATGCCTGTATCGGAGTGACCCGAACCATTGAACACAAACCCAAAGCAGACAAGATTATTGGCATAGATTTAGGCATTAAATCTCTTGTCCAATGTTCCGATGGACAACAATTTCCTAACATTAAGACCACCAAAAAGTATGAGAAACTATTAAAGACAAGACAACAAGCGTTGAGTAGAACCAAGAAAGGTTCCAAAGGCAGAGACAAGGCAAGATTGAAAGTCGGCAAACTCCAAGTGAAGATTGCCAACATCCGTCATAATCACCTTCACCAAATCACATCCAAACTGATTAACGAAAACCAAGTAATTTGTCTGGAGGATTTGTCCGTGAAGAATATGATGGCAAATCGTTGTCTGTCCAAATCCATTGGAGATGCTTCTTGGGGAGAACTTGTGAGGCAGTTGACCTATAAAGCAAGATGGTATGGTCGGAAAGTAATAAAAATAGATAGATTTTTTCCATCATCCAAAACCTGCTCTCATTGTGGACATATTAACGAAAATCTCTCATTGAATATGAGAGAATGGGAATGCCCACGATGCCAAACTCTACTGGATAGAGATTTGAATGCTTCACGAAACATCCTGAGACAAGGATTAAATTTAACCGTAGGAACTACGGGGTTAGTCGCCTGTCCTGACGTAAGACCTGTTAGAAATAACGGGCAGTTGGTTGGGGCGGAAACCCACCTGCTTGAGCGGGTGGGTAGTTCATGAGATATGATTGCAACAATCTTAATATCGAGTTCCGTTGTATCCTTATTTCTGATTGTTTGGTTTAGAACCGAGGCATATGTTGAGTACTGCCGTTTATTCGGACTGAACAGAATTTCCCAATACAAAGATTACGACGAGAAGAAAAAAGATGATGTTTCTCTAACCTATCACGGCTACCTTCGACAGTATCACAATTGTTTTATAATTAGACTTCTCACCTGTCCTATTTGCATGGCCATGTGGCTCGCAATGATCAATGCGATATTGTTTATGAAACTCTCAATATTTCCAGTATCCTTTATCGGAGGTCTTATTCTCTTTGGGATCATCCACAAACTTCTTAGCTAAAATGGACATCAAAAACGTTACAGAATTCAGAAACTATGTCGATGCTCATGGGTTCCGTTCCCTTCACAAAGACATCGAAGCCACTTGTATTTGTGTGATGGATTATGAAAGAGGATGTAATTGTTGGAAAGCAAACGACCGCCAAAAAGTGTACAACAATTGCAAAGCTCTTTATGCCAGAGCCGTAGGAACTATCACAAAATTATTTGCCCCTCAGTTCCTAACTTACGCTCAGGGACATGGAATTACCTTTTATCAAGACGGAATTGTTATAGGGTCAATACGGCGTTAAACCACGAATTTGCGTTTAATGCTTTGAGAACTTCTATTCTCAATTCGGTATCAGCCACAGCTTCCTTTAGACCCAATCCTTTCACTGGCCATTCCAATTTATAATCCGCTTGTGCTTTTACCAAAGGGTCGTTAATACGTTCTTGTTCGTTTGGAGCATCATAATACTGTCTCCATTCTCGATGTTCAACCCTCCGTCCAGCCGAATCGTATTGCGTCCCACTGCACATTCTATAAGCAGTGATATGAACCAAATAACCACCCCAAGAATGGATCCATTCACATTCATTAGAGTAGCGAACATCTGAAACGATTGCAATGTCAATCGCATTACCATCGGATTTCAGTTGGCTGTCAACCCTACGAATCCAACGGTTCGGATCACGTTTTCGCCAGAACGTAGTTCCATACCACACAAGAAAATCTCGAATGTCTTTTTTAAGTTCGGTATCCTGTGTATAAACATCCACACCACAATTCTTTTGAAGGAACTCTTTCACTTCCTCTTTTAATGTCTCAGCGAAACTGTATTGTTTGGCTTTAATACCGTTTTTATTTAGGATGTCTAAAGCAATGGACGTAAACGTATCCTTGCCTGCTCGTGCATATCCAGCTACTCCGATAATTTTCATGCTTCCTTTTTATCAAACAGTTTTTCGATTTCTGAATCACTTAGTCCCATTGCCTGACAAAGTTCGATTAACTTTTCCAGTCCCTCATCAGTAGCAGTGAGAACGTTGATATATTCATTTGCTTGCCGTTTTGAAACATCATAAGTTTTCGCAACAAGTGCCAAGAGATCTGGATTATGTTTCACTACCTTGGTTTTAATCCAAGGAACCCATTTGTTTTGCTTTGGCGTGAGAGCAATTAGAACCTTGTAGAACTGAGGTGAAGGAATGAGATGAAAATAACGATAAAGAAATGCCATATCTTGGACGATATCATCATCCATTGCCAAGGCCCTAAGAAGCATGAAGTGATTGAATGACTTCCGGTTTTCTTCTGAAAGATTCTCAAAGTATTTCGGGTCTTGAACTCCCCGAATATGCTTTACATGGTCAAATAGACCTAGCTTGGAGTTGCTCTCTTGCTTTTTGGAGCCTTGCGGCTTTAATCGCTGCTTTGGTGTTTGGCCGGAAGTTTCGGCCTTCTTTGATTTCATGGTCCAGTTTTGCGAAACGTTTTTCGACTATTTCAAAATTGTCTGCGATGACATCTTCTCCAGATCTGACCTTTGAAGATAGTTCAAGTACTTGTTGAGCCACCTTCTCTAGTTTTTGTTGCATTGCCCAGATTAGATAACCACCCAATCCAAGTAACAAAAAAACCCCTATGAAAATCAACGCCAGCATCTTGGATTTCTGGTTAGGTCATTTCATCATCTTCGTCTGGTGGCAACGGAGGGAGATAATGTGTTGGTTTTTTGTGACGCTCGTCTTCAAACTCACGGATTTTGTGGGGTTTCTTCCCACGTTTGTTCCACTTTGGACGGCGACCTTCGTTTCTTCTAAATGTTTTACCCATACTTGGTCACTTCATTGTTGATATGTATATCATGAAAGAGCTAAAACATCAACTTTTTACACTATTTATATCTATGCTTGTTAAGCGAGTTTTGAACCCTTCCAAAAAGAATAATGTACAAGGGGATACCTTTCACATGATATTCCTTGGAACGGATGCGGTATTGTTTGATTCCCAATGGGATGAAGCTATCATCTTTGGTAACAAGAACCTTGTTCGTGTAGCGATAACTGATCCTAAAAAGCTCGTAACGTTACTTGACAAGAACGTGAAAGAAATCACTCTCTTCATATATCGTATTCAAGACAACGGAGAACTCAAACGACAAGGAGACCCAATCAAAGGAAAACCTACGGAGCTTGTGATTCCAAATTACTAATATCGTAATAAGTAATCATCTGAACCATAACATGAGTTTCCTCGTTATACGCCTCAAACTCATATTCTGCCTCAACCTCTTCCTGATTTAGGCCGACGAAGATGATTCGTTTATCTTCCTTCGACCATATGCCGTAGATATTAAGTGCAATTAGGGAAGATGGAAGAGATTTTGAAGTCTTACGTTTTTTCATCTATGATATTTGAGGGAATTATTTAAGCCGTGACTGGTTGTGAACGTGGGGTTACTAATGAAGGAGAAACTGCTGGAACGGCCACCAACTTTTGGAGACGGCTTTGGTCAACAAGGGTGATATTTTGTTGACGAGCCAAATCTAACGTAGATTGAGGAACAGGTGTAAACGCATACACTTTCTTGGGTCTTCCCTGTTCTCCCGTCTTACAGCCAATTTCGGCGATTCGCCCTGCTTCAATCTCTTTGTTCAAACGAACACGAAGCGTAATATGCTTAGCGTCTTTATTCAATTCAAAAAGATCATCAATAATCGTGAAAAATGGAGTTTTTGGCCATTCAACTACGAGATTGGTTTTGTTTTTTCGTTCTGTTTTTTTATTCATAAACTTCACTTTACTGAGGTTATTTTGTTAAGGATAATCGTACTTTACAATTGTCGCTGATGAATCTACCACAAACCCTATAAAATGTCAAGACTTTTTAGTGTGTCTGTAGAAAAAGTTCATTGATCGTTTTAGCCAATGCAATCACACTATCCGTTTTTATAAATCGAGCGTCTTTCCCATACATGAGTTGGAAATTTCTTTTGGTGTCATGATCTTTTCCTAAAACGGATGAATAACACTCAGATTGAACATAGTAACTAAGAATATGTACACCGCAACGACGAATTTTGTTTATTTGATTTCTAGTATGTTCAACCCCATTACCATCCCCATAAAAAAATGTTGTTCCAGTCAGGGGAGACTTCATTTGGAAATAAGGTTCCCCGTCTGAAATATTCAAAAAGTATCTGTCTTCTTCATCTGGAACTGCCTCAGTAAAGAGGTCCATAATAGCCCCAAATGCCAATCCTTCGGGAGTACAACCACAGGGTTTCAAATACCTGAATAGGTTTTTGACTTTTGAAAATTTATCTGTTTTAGAATCGTAGGCTTGAACAATGTAAGGCATCTCCACACCATGAGCGTTCTTGGTAGCTCTGAACGAAACCGTAACGTGAATATTGTCCACCATGGAGGTTGCCTTACAAATAGCCACACACATGGAAATCGTTTCATGCCATTTCTCTCCAGTCATTGAAGTGCTGGCATCCACAGTAATGTGCAAGCTTCCACGAGTATATTTAGAGACTCGAATCTTCTCAAAAATATCTTCGGCATCGAAACCAGCCGAGAAAAGAAGCCGCTTGTTTATTTTACCACGTTTCTTTCTGATCTCTCGAAAATTACTTGACTCTCTTCGAATAATAAGACGCTTACCAAGCTTCGTCCCAAGCTGTATTCCTTTTTGAACCGCTTTGGCTGTCTCTGCATCTGGTTGAATTTTTCCATTGATATCCTTCCAAAAATTAGACATTGGGAATACGTCTGGACCCGCCATAATCAAATCCATTGTTAACTTTTTAACCACGATACAGCCCACACGAAATGCAGTTTCGTTTCCCTGAATAGCCACCGGGACGTAAACCAAAATAATACCATGTTTCTCAATCAAGTCCAGCATGTTTTTCTGAACGGGATTGAGTTCTTCTTTCGTATGGTTTCCGTGGACGTACTGAATTTGTTGTTCGACGGCTTTGATAATTTCCTTTGGAAGTTCTTTTTCAGCCGATTTGCTAACCTGAGATGCCATTGCCTTATTTTCATCATCGGGCTGTTTTGGCCTATCGCCTAACGTATCAACAATGTCCTGAATCGTCTTGTCACTATCCGATTTGTTTTTCGGTTCTTGACTCTTTTGGTCGTTTTGATTGGCTTGATCTTGTTTATCGCCCCCTCCAGAAATCGAGTCATTGTCCGAGTCTCCCTTCTGACCCGATTGGTTTCCGTTTGGATCTTTTTCTTTTTTTGGGTTTTTTTGTGGTTGAAAAAAGACATCAACGTTCAATCGTGGTTTTCCTTGTTTTCCCTGAGTTGCCTGCGGAAGCAATTTCTCGTGATACTGTTGAATATTTTCCAAAACCAATTCCACCACTTTGAACATGACCGCAATCCTATCCTTTGTTGTCGTCAACCGAGAAATCGACGAAATACCAATGGTTTTTGCAATTTCTTCCAATCCCGGTAAAGCTTGAAGATCAGTAAGAGGGTTTGGAAAATTGATAATACGAAACTCATAAGAAGCAAGACTCGGAAATCGATATTCATTGCTCAAAAGCAATTGGTCAATTGTCGGTGTATTAAAACAGACGTTGTAAGACGCTTCGTAATAACCCAAATATCCCGGCACACGAGAAATTACCCAATCGTCAATATACCAATCCTCAATGATGTTAAACATTGTCTTGAGGAACTTTTCCAATGTCTGTTTTTTGATATTGTTTTTTCTACCGAACTCCCAAATGACTTTTGGAGTTCTAAACGGAATACTTCTGGCAAGATCAAAATCAGTGAGCAGGGTGTGGGCAGCTTCATGCAACGCCAATCCGACTGCTTGGTCGAAATCTTTTCGCCGTTTAATGGCTGTGGTTATGTAAATTTCTTTCCCACCAACATTATAACTGTCGCCAGCGGCTTTGAAAAAAACGGGTACAGAAGTTCCCGTGAGAATATCCACGTAATTCGAGATGATTCTCCGAACCGAAGCTAACTGAATAAGGTCAATTGAAAACGCTTGGTCTTTGTTTTCAGGACTCGGGTCAATATAATCCGAGTACTTCTCCTTATCCAGCCAAAAATCCGAATAAATCGGATTGTCACTCATTTGAAAGGTACAATCTTATTGGCGGGGTCGTTGAGTGGATTCTTGGCTCCTTTTTTAGGAATATACCCCTCTACGATTTGTTTAACATATGTTCTCTCGCTGTCAGCACCCCCCTCATCTGGGAAGTCTGGGTATATTGCCATCTCAGCAATTTCCTCTAAATTGAAACCGTCAACTGCGAGTTGGGCCATTTCGACTACCGCACCTGTCGGAATGAGTGAAGTAAGACGAGCTTCGTCTTTTTTCAACTCTTCGACCGTCTTGTTTGCGATGTCGCAAATATTCCACATGAGAGACCCCTTGGTTATAGGTAAAGTCGGATGATGAATCGACACAAGATGTAGAAGTTCATCCCTATTCAAAGGCAACATTTCAACCTTCACGGGGAACCGTGCGGCCATTGCCTTGTCCAAAACTTTAGTTGCGGTATATTCACTACCAATGTTAGCGGTTGCCGCTATACAAACTTCTTTAACATGAACCACTTCGGACTTTTCTTCATCGAGACGAAGAAAGCGAAGAGTTGGGTCAAGAACGGGCATCAGAATATTCCATGCGTCGTGGTTTGCACGAGTCAACTCATCAAGCAAAACAATCGCATTTGGCGTTTGGATGGCTTGAACAAACTCGGAAGACGCAAAATACGTTCCACTTTCTCTTTTGAAACCAATATTTCCAATCAACGTAGCACGAGCATCTTGCGTTGACCCAAGGTTGAAAATAAAAATTGGTCTATCCAGAACTTTTGCGGCTGAGAGAATCGCTTTGGTCTTTCCACAGCGAGTATGCCCAACAAACAAAATGTTCTTTTGACGATAAACGGCCCAAAGCAAATACTTCCACTTCAAGTCGCTGATAATCAGGTCTTTCGGTTTCAGTGTGTGCGCCTGAGCCAGAATATCTGAAATCTGACTTTGTATCATTTTCTAAACGGTAGCAGAAAAAACACCAGATGTCAATTCCAAAAACAAGGCCCCTTGTGATAGGGGCCTTGGGGTTGTGTTCTGGTTACTCAAACAGAGGTTAACTCTGTTTGATGACGAGTTTTTTATCTGGTAGTCGCTTACGAAGCTTAACGGGATCTTTTACTTTATGTTCGGTTTGTTTCTTCGGTGCGTCCACTTCTCGCATTGGTTGATGCGGGAGATCCTTTTCGTTCTTTACTTCGTCTTCGACATAGCGTTTTTCTTTGTTCTTTTCTTTGGTGAACGGCTTATCCGTCGAAAGCACTTTTGGTTTGTTATCTTGTGGAAGTCCCTTGTCAACTTTCTGGTCTTGAGCCTTTGCGTTTCTCCATGACTTGTCACGAGCCTTTTCAACTCCAGTATGATTGGGTTTATCAATATTATGTTTAACAAACTCTTTCACTTGTTCCCATGTTAATCCAATAAAAAAGAAACGGTCTTCCAAGCGAGGGTAGTAAATGATTTTGAAATTGTCTTCCCAAAGTTGCGTGATTTGAACTTTCATTTTATCGCCACCATTGATGGTAATGTCATCGTGATCATCCCACACAACTGTCCATGTCTTATCAATGGATTCAACAATCTTGGTCAGTTCCTCAACCATCTTTTCTTTGGTCACCATATCCCGAGAATTTGGATCGGAGGCGAAAATTTTGGTTTTGTTCTCCGGATCGATACCATTACCATTCATTTCAGGCACACGTTTCTCGATTTCCTCTTTGAGGATGCGTCGAACCATTGATTGAAAGAGTGTTTTGTTCATATTCTGGTTATAAATATTGGGGTTTATCCACAAAATACCATTTATCTATCCGCCAATAGAACTGAAAGCTGCTGCGTATCAGAATATTTATAGGTTTTGATATCAGGATTGATTTTTTTTAATATTAACTCCCCCTCTGGAGGTTCGGTGTTCCGAATGAAAGCACAAGAAAAGTCTTTGCAATGTTTGACTCTGGCCATATGAAGAGCAAGAAAAAAATCCTTGAAATTCTTAAATCCACAAATTTGATACCAAGGACCAAAGCGTTTTTTCAACATCTTCACTTCTTTTTGTAGGGCAGTCGGGTCATCATTAACAACAGCCGCTTTATCACAAAACAAATCTATAAACCTATCGAGTAGAATCATATAGCATTAACTTGGTTGCTCTCCAGCGGGTTCCCCACCTTCACGTTCTCGCAATCGTCTCTCATACCATTGAATAGTACTTTTAAGAGAGGCAATTTCGATTTTCATGGCGTCTTGAAGCTCGGAACTTTCACGCAATCTTCGTTGCAACGATTCAATTTCCTCCCGATTCGCAGAAGCAGTTGCTTTGAGATACTTATTCTCTTCTCTTAATTGGGCAATTTCGGCCTTAAGTTCGGCTCTCATTTCTTCAACGATAGCCTTAACCATTTCCATGGCCCGAAAATCTACCTCAGCATCAATCTTCGCCTTTTGAATACGTTCATTTGCGTTACTTTTTATACGTGCAATCGCATATGCGATTAAAGCAGCAAAAATCGGAGGAGCTATAGTAATAAGTATGTTGCCATCAATCATATGCGAGTACTACAATATTTTTCATTGATGAATATAAATATGCGCTCGCAGTTTGAAACGTGGCAATATATCATTATTTCTTGACCGCTTTTATTTCACAAATGTCGTTATTACAGAATTTATCAACATCGGCTTCCTCATTCTTAATTCCTTTGAACTTGATGGGTTTGAGCTTAGCCGTAAGTTCCTCATATTTTTTAAGAGTAATACTCTCATAAGGCATTTGCCGATAAACCTTTTCTTCCGTAAAAGGAAGGAACGATATGCCTTTAAGTTGATATTGGTAGAAATTCAAAAGTGGTTCCAATTGGGATGCCTCTTCTTTCTTGAACGTGATAGTACAAGAAACCTGATTGTCAGCCCAATACTTTTGCATGAAAGCCGCTAACGCTGCTTGTTCCCAAACGCTAACGTCTTTAACGGATCTGATATTATCACCGATTTTTACAGGCACCTCAACGACCACCGTTGAATCTTCTGATCCATAACAAGGCTCAATCTTATATCCTGCCTCTTCCAATGGAGCAATAAGATCACTATGCTTAGACAAACGCATTCGACGAATGTAGCATACGTTTTCAGGATAATGTACTCCCGGTGTTGCGCCCGCCAACAGACTAACAGTTCCAGAAGGTTTGACGGAAGTTTTTTTAATGCTTTTAGGAATAGCCAGCCAATCAGAATACACCTCATCGTAGTATTCGATTTTCTTGTACCCCTCATTGCACCAATGGCGTAAGGTGTGAAGACCACGGGTTGAAACAAATTGGGCAATTCCACTCATCGAACAACCAATTCGGCGATTGCGAAGCATTACACGGTTCGTCTCTGGCCAATGTGTTTGACCTAAAGTCACTGTCTTGGCATACATGTAGGCATACTTCAAAGTAATGAGATAATCCTCAAATGTCTCGTGGTTATAAGGAAAAGTCTCAACAAGATTACAAACCTCATATGATTCAAGACTTTGCTCCAAACATGGATTTCCACCCTCTACTCTCCAATCTTTATTATCCGGACCATTGTTCATACGAGAGTAACCCTTCATGTTTTCCAACCATGCAAACCCCGGTTCTCCGTTAATTTGAGTTCGCTTGACTGCACTAGAATAATCCATGCCCAAATCACAGAAAATGGAATTGTTCGATGTCCAACCAAAGCTCTCACGATAAGGATTTATCTGATAGTTTTTAAGGTCAAGGTATTCCTCGGATTTGTAATCACCAAAAACGATCTCTGCCGTTCTGCGAACATTACCAGCTACAACACACTTACCGATCATATTCATTATATCGACAATCGTGGTAATTGTAATTGGCTTATCAACATTCTTTTTCAGAGTAGCTCGAATACCAGCATGAAGTTCCTTAAGCGGGCCGGAACCAGATGATATTCCACCAAATCCCTTAATTGGTTCACCGGGACCACGAATTTTAGAATAATCAAAAGTAACTTCTTTACTTCCTTGAAAGAATGAATCAATAAGTAACCGAACAGATTCTACCCATCCTTCACGAGTGTCCGGAATAACATACACGTTATCCTTGCTTTCAACGGGTTTATGTACTACAATCTTGCCTTCTCCCTTGACATCGAAGCCACATCCGACACCAAGCATAGAAACATCCATCAAAAAACAAAATGACTTGGATAAATCTTCCTTAATGTTTGCGGTCGAGGTGAACGCACAGTTATGCGTTAAAATATTACCTTCAATAACAAATGCTTCGGTATTGGGAACCACGGCACAATAAACCTCCTCATAGCGATTTGTTTCCTCAACCGATACAACATTCCAATAACGAACTTGTCTCTCATCACAAAAGTTATCTCGATGAGATGCGAGCAGGAAAAATTCTTTCCACATTGTGTCGGACATAAATGTAAGTTTATACAACTCTCGATGTTCCGAAAAGTTCGACGATTCGCTCGAAAGAGTTATTCCATATGTTCCAATTCCACATATAGCCGCCACATCTGCCGCAAAATGTAAATGATTTATATTGGAAGAACTCAGCGTTACCTGACCATTCTTATCAACACTTCCATCAGCAGCAAAATATCCCATCAGCCATCCCAAAAGATACTTTTTATCGTAATCAATACATGGAAGTTCTTTATAATGAGATGGTAAGTGTGCCACTCGCACTCCTTTTTTCTCTGGTGCAAAAGTTATTTCGTTCGTCGAAAACCACGTAATAAGTTCTTTGTCTTTTTCCCCAATCAAATACAGATGGTCATTAGTTCCATCGCCAAAACATATTCCATGTTGAATCCCTTGAGGAGAATAATTCATAGGAACTTCTGCAAAACCATACCGCATCCTATATCCTTCACGCAATTGAGAAGTTGTATATTCATTCCACCCTTTATTATGATTTATTTCTGATGGCGATTTGGCAAACCATATGTGATTAGCAGTCGCATGTATGTTTTTTTCAATTCCCTGTCGGCGAAGTGTTATTTTATAAAGTTGTTGTTTTCCAAATGACTTGATCGGTGCAGTAACCCATGCATTATGAAGAGTAACCAATTCTTGTTCCGTTCCGGCTAATAATGCTATCTCTTTCCATCCTTGACGAGTCAAAACTTTGGTTTCTCCTGCCAGACAGTTATTCAACGCCATATAGAGACCACGCTCTTCTGTAATCGGTGAGCCCATGGCCCACAATCCTCTACCGGGAGGAAGGAATTTCATATTGAAAATCCTGTCATACATTTCTTGAGCAGACTTCTGTGCTTTGATGGCACTCCAACCAAGACGATGGTCATCAATCCATCTCTTCTGCATGTTGAAAGTTCCTTCTACAACTCGTTGAACAGTTTCCCACCAACGCTCGTTATCGCCATTAGCTTTAACACGGGAATATGTGCGTAAATACACAAGTTCTCCAAGTCCGTTGAATCCAAATGGGGGTTTTTGTTTTTTGTATTTGTCAAGAAAAGTATCAGTCAATCTGAATTTATCCATAGAATGTTCCTAGTAAAAGTTAATGTAGCAAAGGATAACTATGTGTTACTGTTTCGTAACGTACGACTCAACTTTTATTTATTTTGATTAATCGTTTTGACTATCGTCGTCGTCTTTTTTCTTAAACTTATCCCAGAGACTCTTAGCCATTTTCTTTTGATGATCACCAGCTTCTTTTTTCGCTTTGTCCATCTTTGCCAAGAGTTCTTGTCCTTCACTGGAGGCTTTGTCGTAAATTGTCACATGACCACAAGCAGCGTTGAACCTACATGGAAAAGTCAACCCATCTGGACCAAACCGATTCTTAACGATGAGGAATCTTCCGGTGTCTTCTTCTTTGTCTTCATCTTTACGTGAAAGCGACATAATGAAATCACCCGTCATGATTTTACGATATGAATCAGCTATGTTTTTTGCCGAAACAATGTCAGCATCATGTCCTTCCCGATTCGATTGAGAGGCAGACCATACCGCAATTTGAAGTTCTCCTGCTATTGCACGGAGTTCTTCATAAACATCGCCCGCCTTTTCGTACTTCTTGGAGTTTCTATCGGCGACTAGCGGTTTGAGTAAATCAGCGTAATCAACGATCAGCATATCAATTTTGGTTTGCTCCAACATCTGCAAACGCTCAACGAACAACTTAATTGAGACCGCACTGATTGTACGAAGAGGAAAATACTTGATCCAATGTTTGCAATTCAACTTTGCTAGTTCGGCTTCGACTCGATCACGGTTTTTACGAACATCTTGAAAATGAATCCCAGTTAGATAAGCGTCATAACGCAAACCCACATAGGTTTCGTTGAGTTCCATCGTAACATGAAGGACATTCTTTCCCTGCTTCATTGCTTCTGCTCCAAAGCGAGAAAGAAGCCACGTCTTCCCCGCACCCGATGGTGCAACAATAAATCCAAGTTCTCCCTTACCGAGGCCACCATCCATGAGTTGGTCAATATCTTCCCATCCTGTTTTGATACAATTGCGTGCGGTAACAGCCATACGCTTATCAACATCAAGAAAGTAGTTGTGACCAAGATCACGTTCCATGCCTGCACGAAGAGCAGTATCCACAGTTGCCTTGATACCGTCGTAATCTCCCTTGTTCAAAAGGTCAACCGAAGTTAAAATCGCCTGAGCAAGGGCTCTTGCTTTGCAGAACTCAAGGAACTGTTCCTTGACGAACTTCATATCCGTATCGGTGATATGATCGTACACCACTCCTAAAAGGTCTCCGATGGATTGCTTAAGCAATTTCATCTGTGCATCGATAGCTTGCAGCTTCATCGACAAAACAATCGGCGTCGGAACTTCTCGGTATTGAAAGTAGTACTTTGTGGTTTCTTCAACGACCCATTTTTGAGCCGCCGTTTCAAAATAATCGGGAGACAGAATATCGATAATTCGCTCTAAAAAATGTCTATCAGTAAGGATTGCAGCAAGGCATTTAGTTTGAAATTCTGTTCCGTATTTCTTAAGTGTTTCTAGTTCCTTCATTTCCATAAATCTTCTCTTAGTGTTGGCAACTCTAGCAAAAAAGTACACCAAAGTAAACTTATAATAAGTCCATTTTCTGGGGTTGTCTTGGAGTTATATAGCGGTTACTCGTGTCATAAAATATTGATTCAGAAATTTTCTTCGTCGATTTCTCGATTTGCTCTCTATGTATCTTTGAACCGAAATCCCCAGTATGAGGGGCTTTCATAACAAGAAAGGTAAACAGATGAGCTACGAAATTAATGTACTTGTCAACGGCAATCGTTGCAAGCAATACTTCCACAACGGACGTACTTTCATTGAGGCCAAAAAAGACTCGGAATACGTCATCGAAATCAAAAACAACACTTGGGAAAGAATTCTCGCTGTTGTCTCCGTCGATGGTTTGAATGTTATTGACGGAAAAACAGCAGATGAGAATGGTCCCGGTTACGTCATGAACAGCTATACTTCCCAAAAACTGTATGGCTTTCAATATTCTCCCGACAATGTTGCCACGTTCAAGTTTGGTACCGTTGGTGCAGTCAAAATCGACCCAAAAACGGGCAAACCAGAAATCGATCCAAAAACAGGTAAAACGATTCCATTGGGGTACGCCGCTTCCAAAGAAGACGGGTCCGAAAAGAATGTAGGTGTTATTGGGGTGAGAATATGGGATGAAGTTCCTCAGCCTCCCCCACCACCTACTATTACGTGGACATTCTCTAGTCTCACGAGTTCCTTCACAACGCCGTTTGACGACCCACCGTATCCTATCACGGGATACTGGACTAGCACCAATCCGGCAGACTGGAATACGGGTTATTTGCATGGACTGGGACATTATAAATACAGAGTTTCAAATGAATCGACCACCAACGCTACTCATACAACGGCATTGATCTCGGCAAAATCCACCGAGAATTTCGTTGACAACTCTAGTCAAGTAATGTGTAGCACAGAAACCCCAAATGTGGTTTCCTTTGACATGGAAACCCAATGGGGCCAATCTCGTCCCTACAAAGTCAAAGAGACCACGTTTAAAAGACGAGAGGTTATTCATAAAGTCGATATCTATTACGCCAGCCGAGAAAGTTTAATAGCAATGGGCATTAATTTGGGAATCGAAAAACAAGTTAGCTTCCCAGAGAGTTTCAGGGAAAATAAATATGCAAAACCCCCTAAAGGCTGGAAACCATAATCTTAACTCCTAAAATTCAGGAGAGGGATTCGAGAGAGTCTCTCTCTTTTTTATATGCAGCAATTACTCTATCTAATTGCCCTTTACTTCGATAACGTCGTTCTTTTTTCTTTTTCGTTTTCTTCGTAAATTTCTTTGAACGCTTGTTTCTTCCATTGTTGTTTGTCATGTCGTTTCTGTCGTCGATGTTGTCTTAGTTTCAAGCTGTTCATAACTGTGATTTTGCCATTAAATCCAATCCGGAAAACGTTTCATTCAACCAAATTTGATGGTTGGGAAGATTATTCCACATTTTGTCCTCAGTAATCAGTTTGACCAAACCATATCTTTCCAAACGAGGTATTTTACTTTTAGTCAAACAATCACTAATATGCCGTTGAGACATTGCCGAGGCTATTGACTCTCGTAACTGCATCAAAGCATAATTTCTTTCCAAGATCTTCGCACCTTCAATTACTTTGTCGTAAATTTTGTATTTACCTTGGTTCTTCGTTGCGTATTCAATAACATATTGGACATCCCGAGGAATTGGTTCAGAAAGGAACGGAAAATGTTTTACAACTGTCTTTATTCCAATTCCTTTTATTCCATCGATGTTGTCGGAGGCATCTCCATCCATTGCACGGAAAAGAGCAAAGTTAGCTGGATGAATTTCATATTCTCGAAGAACCTCGGCAGGACCATAAATTTTCTTTTTACTCGGGCTCCATACTTTTACTCTCTCTGTTACCAATTGAAGGAAATCTTTATCGGATGACATGATATACACCATGGATTCCTTGAAATATTCATTGGCACAATACGCAATCGAGTCGTCGGCTTCAATCCCATCGGCAATCAGAATATTGACTGGAAGAAGTTGGAGATATTCAGAAAGCCGAACTAATTGCTTAACCTTATTCGCCTCTTCGCTATCTTTTTCCGAAAGTTCTTCATAGGTTCGATTCAGACGAACCGTGCTCTTGCGATGCTGCTTGTATTCAGGATAAATTTTTCGGCGTTTTACAGAACCGCCTTCACCGTCAAAAATAACAACACAACGAGTGGGGTTGATAAGTTTGATGGCGTAGCCGATACTTTTTAAAGTACCAGCTACGCCACCCGTATGTAACCCATCGTCATTCATCATTGGATTGGCAGACCAACAACGAATAAACGTATTCAGACCATCTACGAGAAGAACTTTGTCGTTGACCATTCTGTTCAGGCCACGATCAGGTGTCAAATCATTCTTGAATTGAGAAAAAAGACTGAATACCCTTGCCTTGTCTTCTCGTTTCGGTTGCATATTATTCGTCACTTACATCTTTAGCAACTTCTTCCTCATCACCTTCTTCGTGAGTAACATTGTCCACGATTTTGGAGTTCGGAAGACGATACTTCATGATATACTTATCACAAACCGCTTCATAGATTTCTTTCTTGAAGGCAGCATCTTCGTTGTAACGTTTTGCAAATTCATCGAGATTGAATTTAACTTCACCGATGGTCTTTCCTTTGAAGGTATATCCCGCCTTAGTTCCGGTCGTGATACCGTTCTCTTTCATGAAGTCTAATAGACTGACCAAATCTTGAATACCACTATCAAAGTGGACATCAAACGAAGCCGTCCTAAAAGGAGGACCGCAACGATTCTTGATGACCTGAGCTTGAATAGTATTACCAATGACGACCTTGTTGGCGTCTTTGATTTTACCGATATTGGTCAAACGAATACGCACAGAAGCGTGATACTGCAATGCTTTACCAGCCGGAACAATGTACTTGTCACCGAAAGCCATAGCATTGAGGTTCATTCGGAGTTGGTTAGTGAATATCGGAAGTACCTTTTGCCTTCCAATCAGACCAGTTAGCTTTCTCAACGCCTTTGAAACGATGACTGCTTTCCCGGTTGCGTATCCATCTACACCGTAATCTCCTTCGAGTTCTTTTCTAGTTGGTGCTCCTGCTACAGAATCGAAAATAATCGTTAACAAACGATTCGGTTCTTCCTTCCTGACGTGACCAATCATGAACTCCATCATATCAAACATATCTTCAATGCAATCGCATTGATTATAGCTGAGATTTCGAATGTTCACACCCAGAGCCGACCAGAATTCGGATGCGGCTGAATTTTCTGCGTCGATGATAACGGCCATGCCGCCTTTCTTTTGTGTCTCGGCGCAAATATGGGCACATATCATGGATTTACCTGTGCTTTCCAAACCGTTTAGTTCAACAATTCGGCCCACGGGCAGACCACCATAGGGCCGATTCGAAATAGCCAGATCCAACGTTGTAGAACCTGTGGAAACCCAATCAACAATAGATGATGGGTCATCCTGTTCATCCAAGAAATAGGAAACCTTGTGGCCGTCTTTCTGACGGCTATTAATAGCCTTTTGAAGGCTCAAAGCAAGTTTATCCCTGTCCTTGGAGTCTTCATATTCAACATGCGTTGATTTCTTTGGCATAATAAACTTTCCAACAAATGAGACCATAGTATATTTCAACTATGGTCTCAAGTTATTTTAACTTACTCCGCAGCCGCAGCATCGGCAAACATCTTCTTAAATTTCGCCTTCATTTCATCCTGTGAAAGAGTCACGGATGCTTTTGCAGCGGTAGGAGAAGTGGCCGCTTCGGCCAAGACCGAAGGAGCAGCGGTATCGGCAGCAGTTTCCTTTTCGGAATTTTCTGCTACAGCCGATACATTTTGAGTTGCTTCCTCGGCTTCTGGCTCTGGCTCTGGCTCATTCTCAGGATTGATGTGATTTTCGAACTCTCTCTTGAGTTCTTCATAAGTGGGCTCTGTGAACAACGTCATAATATCCACTTGATCAGCAATCTTCTGCATGAGTTCATCATTGGCAGGATCAACGGCGGGAGTCTTTTTAATCCGAACATCAACCTTAGTCTCTGGGAATTTCTTTCCAGAGGGCGGAGTCTTGGTAAATTTGATAATCAAGTCATTACCATTTACGAGGTCGGTGATGTCACCAATGTCAGGGTTCGACATCTTCTCAAGGATAGCTTCATAAACTTGCTTGCCAAATCCCCAGAACTTAACTCCTTCGTCTTCCTTGCCACGTACAATAATTGGGACATAGGTTCGGAGTTTGGGTTCATAAGACTTAGAAAGCACCCAATTCTCTTTTGTGCCAGTAGCACGAAGCTTTTCACAGAATTCCAAAACGGGATCTGGATTTCCATTAACGCTCGGAGAAAGAAGAGTTTTGGTCTTTCCATCCGCCCCACGGTAGTAATAAAACTTCAATTCAATGAATGGATTTTCACGATTGAACTTGTAGGGGATAATGCGAATTCTTTGTTCGCCTTCGGAGGGTTTCCAAAATCTAGCAGATTGCTTGTTTTTTCCTTGAAGAGTATCGAGTTTATTTTTAATGAATGTTAAGTCCATAAATGGGCCTTTCTTTGTTAATTGGTTAATTCGGTAATCAAGTATTTGAGTTAACGTACAGCGTTAATTCGGTAAACTTTTCTTACCTTCATAAATAGCATCGTATCAGAGAAAGATGCAATTCACAACTTATTTTACTGCTGAACAGTTTTTTTTATTTGTGGGTCAATCAACAACGCTGTGAATCTTGAGGGGAATGATTCTCACCGAAACATCTCCCGTAATGATAAGAGAGTTTGAATAAAGTTGCCAGTTTACCTGATAGGTCTTATCAAGAGAACCGTGCTCTTCTTCGATTAGCCTATTCATCGCATTCAACGTATAAAGGGTATTTGTCTGTTTCTTGCGATGGATGAGAATAGTATTAGGGAATTTGGGTGCATCCCGTCGCATGTTCAGGACGTTGTAAGTGAGAAAAACTTCTTTGGGGTTTTGTACGTTAGAAAATACGAACACTCTTCGGCTGTAAACTTCGTAGAAGGAAAGAATTTCCTGAATTGTTTTACGAAAATCGGTTGTAGTCGAAAAGGTACACAACAATTGCCGGTTGTCTTGAAACTGTGGCATACTTCTTGAAACTTTACTTCTTGTTCATGGATTCGAAAATAACTCTATAGCCCAACGTTTCTGCCATGCGTGACAAAAGCTTCAATTGCTCAGACACATTAACTGGAATCGTTGGACTTAGTGTTGAATTATTTGGATCACCCGCAAGCATTTGTTTTACGACTTGCGCTTCGGCTGCTTTTTGTTCGGGTGGTTTTGGTATATCAAAATTCGGTGGTGGAGCAGGGATATTTGAATCTCTTGGTGGCTCAACTGCTAATGACTGGTTATCCGACGCCGCTGTTTGTTGTGCCGGGGAATCCGACGGTGGTAAAGATGAACCAGCAGTTGGAGCAGAAATCGGAGTTGGAGGCGGAGCATCGGAGGCCGGAAGCTGACTTGGTTCTCCTTGTGGAGAAGGTTGCTGTTCCGGTTGCTGTGCCGATGTTGGTTGCGTTGGAAAAACGTTTTGGGTGGGGGGTTGTGGTGCTGTGGCTCCCTTTTCTACAGGAGGTTGTCCTCCTTGTGGAGCCGCTGGTTGTCCACCACCAAAAACGTTTGAACCTCCCGCTGCACCTTTGGTTGGATCGTGTTCAAAATGAGTTCCTCGCTGAATCGCTCTAGCTTTATGTTGTGGAGTTGGAAACGTAACAAGAAGACCATCCTTGTTGTAAGCCTGTCGTTCGGGGTATTTTCCCTCTACCATCTTGTTGTGGATGTTCCTTGCGTTTTCCAGAGAGATTCCGAATTTATCCATCATGGTTTCGAACAGAACGTGCATATGCGTACTGTTTTCCATGTCGAATATTCCGGATTCTATCCGTTCATCCAGACATACTTCGGTAAGAATACGATCAATGATGTTTGACATTACAAGAGACCTTTTTACTTATAAATATCTCTTGAAATGCGGAAAGTAAAAGAAAATGCTATTACAAAACCGTCATATCGTGGTAGTTGCGCCCGATATAAACTTTCGTCGGAAACTCGCCGTCAAGACTCATCAAATCACAGATTTCCGGAAAGATGGGACCATCATCCAAACAATAGTCAAATAAAATGGAATCGTAAGTGTAAAGAATTGCTTTACTTTGTTTTTTTCTCAGCAGTTCATTGACACTGCCCAAAACAGGAATAGAAATCTCACCTTCGGTTGCCTGTAAAAGGTAATTGAAAACCGTTGCTGGCTTGGGATTTTGCAAATGTTTATTTGAAATTCTTCGTTTGAATATTGGGGTCTCAACGTATCCATGCTTATTAAAATTATTCCAATATTCATCGATGAAATTCTTTAAATGTGACAGATACTTGATGTGAGAATACTTTTCTTCAACGCCGCCGTAAAGTTGACGGAAAGTAATTTGTTTAGCATCAGCAATATCCGATTCATCTACATTCTTTTTATTGAAATAAAGCTTCGCCAAATATTCATAGATGTCGGTGGTCGCCGGAATATCATAACCCACAAGTTTGGCAATAATGCGAGGATGAAAAGCTGAATAGTCAATGAGAACTAACGTACCATTCTGTCCAAATCGGGAAATAAATGCTTTTCTAGACCCGTCTTCTTTATTCAATGCCGCATAGTTTATACCACCAAAACGATTCGAGGGTCTTCCTGTGGAAGTGTAGAAATAATACTGCGTATAGACCCTTCCCGATTTTACAAATATATTTCCAAAATTTCTTCGGAACACGTCCACATCAACCGCCAACCCATGGGTTTCAACTTCTCCAAGAGGTTCGATAATCTTTTGGTTGAATTGTCGCATTGGATCGTCGATTTTGACCTTTTTAATTAGCCTTTCACAGGTTTCAGCCAGTTCAGTAAACGCTTCAAGGTGCTTCATCAAAGGAACAAATTTCCCATATCCCGGCTTTCCAGCAAAATTTCGCCGAACAAGGGTATGAGCAGGCGTTTCGAAGTCTCTGATTTCAAATACTTTATTGTCCCTAACGTATCCAATATATCCAACATCTAAAGTACCCCTTATGGGCACAAGATGATCAAAAGATTTCTTATCAACTGCCCATTTTGTCCCTGGTAAAACAGAAAGAGTCTCTATAACCTCTTGATTTGTAAGGTCTTTGGGTCTTTTTACATCGGGATGATCAAATCCATAATAGTAGGTCTTGTCCTTATCTAAGTTCTTAATAAACAGAATAGAAGGAGAATTGATGGCAGAATGAATCTCGTCGTGAATAGGTACGACGTGTAATAACAACGAATCGTTCGCTGCCTCAGCGACGAACAACTTCCACTGCAACCGAGTTTCAATCATTCAAGCCAATACCATAACCCATTTCGAATTCAAAATCAAGTCTTTTTAATCAGACTTGGCCTCGGTTGGTGGAAGTCTAAGTTTAGAACAAAAATAGGCTCGGAGAGGCAAAATACCTGCAACAATTTGAGTGGTCCATTGTCCGTTTTGAACGGTATCATTGCAGTTTATAACACGAAAAACAATTTCTCTTTCAGAGTATGGCTCTGGCAATCCTCGAATGCGAAACACTGAAAACGTTCGAATGCCAGCAATGCCTTGTATGGTAATTTCAGCCTGAATTCCCGGCATGATTCCAGTATAGCGAGGATTATGGTTTCGGTCATCGTCATCTAACAGTAGGTACAAAATTTCTTCATGGCTTGGTGGAATGGCAAGACGAAAAATCACTTTCTTTTGAGTTTTCTTGTCCTTCGTTGTCATTTGAAAACATTTATCAAGCGGATCAACCGATTGAAGTTTTGCCATGGTTTCTTTGTATGAATTGTTGGTAAACACAGATGGTTCTTCTTTGTTCTGAGATTTATTGGCATCCATGAATAACCGATCTTTAAACTTGTAATCCAAAAGTTCATTCTGACCACTCATGACAACCCGTTGTTTGTTTTCAAGATTAGTTTGAGCATAAATGGTTCGAATGGCTTGTGCATTACTCAGCATTGGTCGAAAATTCAATTGCTGAATCAAACCATCTGCGGCATTGTAATCAAACGTAAACACTTCGCCAACATTGGAGGTTAACTGAGTCAAGTTCTCATCGATCACTTTCATTGTAGCCAATCCCTTTGAACTACTTCTTCCCGTAGCTCCAGTAAGTTTGAACTTCCAAAAGCCCGCCGCTGCCTGATTGATTTTTGCAAAGATCGCCTCCACTAAATCTTTCAAAGTAACAATGTCTTTGTTTTGAACGAGTTCTTTAAGAACCTTCGTATTCAAATAAAGATTTTTGAAGAACCCTGTAAACCACGCTTCATAAACACGAAGTTCACCACCCTCTTCAACCATATAATCTCCAGTAAAAGGAAACTCAAAATCACCCCTAGGATTTCCAAATTTGTATCTGTGTGCATTGATAAGTTGGCTCAGATCATCTCGTAAAATTCCATAATTAGCTCCTTGTAATAAAACACGACGCATTCTATAGTTAGCCCATTTCAATGTTGGTTTAGGGTCATTCTTAATTTTTTCCAACTCATCAGCGTTTACAATAGGCATTTTTTGAGAAGCTGGCTGCATAAGCTTTTCATACGGAATATCTCCACGGGTTGCGGCTGCACCATATTGACCTGTATGATATTTTGGAGCCATTGCATTTGGAATCAACAGAATATCACCGTCCGTTGAAATCAAATTTGGGTGGGCGGAAATGATACAATCGTCCACATCAACGAGGAAAAGAGATTCATTATTAAAACCTTTAAGGGAAGAACATCCAAAAAAGTTCATCAATTCCATAACCAATCCCATATTCAACCACAAATCGGCTCGGGGATTGGCAGCATCAAAATCCTTTTCCTTATTCGCATACTCATCGTCCAATACCTTTTCTTGTTTTGTTCTTAAATTTCCTTCCGGTATTATACCTATTTTAGCAGACGCATATCCACCATACGATTTAGAAACACTCACCCATTTTTCATCACGACCATAAAAAATGCCAAACAAATAATCTTTGTAATTGTTCGGATGGCGTTCTTTAAGAAACTGTATAAAACCATGCAACGGTTTTCTTTCGGAAATATAATAGTTGACAATTGCATCTCCATCCTTTGTTTTATCAGGAAGATCTTTGAACCTTTCAACATAATCGACCACAAACCGCTTAAAAGAATCCAAAACTCCGGTTTCGGAATCATGTGGTGATTTAGTTTTTTCGGTGGAAGACTTTTCTGTTAATTCCTCATCGGCACGAACCAAATTTCCACGAATGGGAATACCAGCATACAAACGATCTTTCGATGTAACTTCGGTCACGCACTTGATTTTATTGCCCTCAATAGACCATTCAAAGTTTGTAATTGTACCAATGATAACCTCATAATTCCCCTTCGACATGAGAATGTTTTCTGTATAAAGAGGATAAGGATTATTAAAATATTCTCTCAATTGCTGGTCCTTATCGAGTTGAAGAAGCGATAGCGGATTAAAATGATTCCATCCCCATTCTATAATGCATGTGATGCCGGGAACCAAAAAATAAGGTGTCATGTACTCCAATTGTTTGAAAGAAAAACAGGTCCATTCAATGCGAGCCCGACGAAGAATTTCCTTCTGAATAGTTGCCGTTATTCGTTCGATCTCGGGATTTGGAACATGAATGGGATGATCGTTCGTCTTATCATTGTCAAGTATGTGGGCAGAGCCATGGACTGTATAACCCAATATCGTCTTGTTTGGTTCGTTGGCTTTTGGTGTATTGAACGATATGACTTTGTCGGTAAAACCATAAGATGAAAAGAAATCTTTTCCACCATAGAAAACAAATCCTCTCATCGGAGGGTTGGCTTTTTCTGGTCCAGCCCCATTTGAACAAACCCTTACCCATGCAGACATTGGTCCCCGATAATCCATCCAGCTATGATCATCCGTCCAATCGACTTGAAACGATTGAACTGGGTTAAGACCACGATTCATGGAACGTCGTCGAAGTTCCATTTGAATTTCTTTCGGGAAAACGTGGGGTTCCCATGGTAACAGTGGAATAGCCATGACTTATTGATTTAGAGTTTTGAAAGCATTGATAATTGATAGAATTTCCGTCGGAATACGTAATTGAACTCCGGGCTCTACACTTAGTCTCCCTTTTCCGATATTATTGACGCTGGCAATGATCCACCAAAGAGTAGGATCTCCGTAATATTTTTGCGCCAACGTATCAAGATAATCTGTCTCCGATGTTATAATTAACAAATCCGAATCTCTTGGAGCAACCGTTGGATAAATAGTGCTCTTATAGACTTGTTTTCCATCCCATCTTGTTTGTGTGGCATTGGTAGCGTATCTTCTCATGGTTATCCATTATGAACAATAAAAGATTTATGAAGCTCAGTGGGCTCGGCGAAATCTGGTCCCGTCCTACGATATACACCTTTGTCATACAATTCATTGTGGGGAGCCTTACCGAAGTGCGCCGCACCAACGATTGCCCGTTCTTGCTCCAAGATATAAGCGTTAATAGATATCTCGGCAGTCTTAGGAAGTTGTCCGTACAATTTTCCAACCTTTGGTGCTTTGATATAAGTGGCCAGATAAGACCATTCGCCAGAATTTTGTGGATTAAGTGTTTCCCAAAGTGCTGTGTCGGGGATAGACAATCCAACCGAGGCCAAAACAATGGGTTGATTCTTATACATGTCACCAATGGTTATCATCACCATCGGGGGAACTATATAACGATTAAAAACCTTGCGTCCGTCTATCTCATTGTCGGAACTATTTCCCTGAGTATAACGAGAAGGCTTAACCAGACTCATGAGATAGTTGATTCTTTGCCAAGTTGGCGCAAGTTCAACAATGCTGTTAATATTAACCGTAAACCCAAAAGTCAATGAACGGTTGAACCCACTATAATTGTAAAGTTTATCCGCTCGACCAACAAAAGAAAGTTCTTCCCACGTTGCTGAATCGGTTTCTTGCAAACCACGAATAGTAGCTCGGAACGGAATGTACTTTTCGTTGACGACATCGTAAAAATAGAAAGCAATCTGATCATCTTGATATGGCATCCATTCCGTCCAGTTGCCAATAAGAGGATTGGTTATTTTTCGGTCCTTAGACAAAACTTTCAGAGTATTAATGCCATCAACCTGACCCGCACCGGCAAACTTCTTGGACTTCCATGTAGGACTATCTGTGTGCTTATTATCTAGCACGCTAATGTTTTTTGTTCGATATTCCTCCAAAACGGAATTCTTGTATTGTTCTTCCATAGCACCATGACTCTTAATTGCAGAGAGGCGATCATATCCAATAACATTTCTTCGAGGTGACGGAAGAACTGACGATTCTTCGTTTCCAGATACAGTATAGATGTTTGTTTCACGAATCCGATCCAATGTTGCTTGGAGATTTACCCTAATTAATTGAAATTGATCAGTACTTTTATCTACCAACTTGGAAGGGAACTTTCTACCCTTTTCAACGTAATCTGCATATTGAATAAGAACATCTGAACCCTCCCAATCATCTTTATTAGAATTCGAACCAACGTAATCTCCATATTTAACCGGAATTTGGGTATCTCCAACCTCATATCCAGAGGCTCCACTTAGTCCGTCGATATGCACAAAAGAAGGTTTTCTCCAAACCGGACGTTTATATTCGTCAATGTATAATTTGTTCCAATTCAACGGTTGTAAAACAGAACCCTTAATCCCTCTTCGCATAACAGTTTGAGAACCAGCAAACCAAAATTGTTGCACTCCGGGGATTTGTCCATGAACACCTTCATACGTAAATGGTCCATTTTCTCCGGTTTGACTTCCAAGCATTAACCCATACGCAATTTCATCTGAACGAGCTTTAACTCCTGTTTGTCGTTCTGGAAAGAAATTACCAAACATCGATTTCAAAGTTTGCCCGAGAGCTTTGAATATGCCACCATATCCGGCTGGACTGCCCTGTGGCCACTTCACTTCAAATTGACTTCTTGCTTTATTGGCTGTTCCGGCACGAAGCAATCCCTTTCCTCCCCATTGCCCTTGAACACTATTTTGAGGGAGCGCACCACCAATCGTTCCAGCGGGAGGGCGTGGGGGTTTATTTGTCAGTCCGAAAATACCACCAATCGTCTTTCCGAAACCTCCGAGAAAACTACCGAGAAGATCACTTGTATCTATGTGTCGTATTGGCCTAGCAGACCAAAAAGTAAGAGGCATACCCGCAGCAACAATTGGAGAAGTTGGATTCCAGATTCGGGTTTCATTAAACGCATTACCCGTTTGCATGAGAAACTGTTTTGTAATGAAAAGAATTCCGCCCTGAGAAATCATCCACTTTGAAACACGTTGAACATCTTTGGTGCTATGTTTGAACAAATCAACGATATAGTATTCGCTGCTTTCCTTAGCTTCGTCGGGATACGTATAAAAGAAAGGCTGACGGGTTTTGATGCCTAAAAAAGTATCGTAACCATAAGGAGACAACTTGTGATACAAATTCTTTTTGTTCGCATCATAGAGAATACGAATCTTTCCCGGCGTCGGAATCTTTGGATAATTTATCGGAACCCGAATCGGAAGAGTTGGTCTTGGTGATTGATTGGCCATATTCTATAAATAGCTTAGATTGTATTTACTCCATAACCACCTTTGAATGCGGTTTGCCGTGCTAACGTTGCACTGAGAAGTTGGCCGTCGATATATACAGCAATCTTTCCAGCAAGAAGGTTTTCGTTTAAGGTCTGTAGGCTCTTCAAAATATTTCCAAGAGCCTCCGAATCGGTTTCTCGTTGTTTTCGTTCTTCCTCGGATGGGACAACCGTAACGGTCTGCGTCGGCGTTGCTGCTGTGGCTTCTGTGGCAACTTTTGTTCTGGAAGTTGCCAACTCTTCTTGTTTCTCACTAAGTCCCATATCGGCGACTATGGCCGACGCACCACCACGAATGGTACCCGCCCATTTCTTTCCAAAATATGGAATCTTTTCAACCAACCACGCCAAGAACATTCTCCAAGGATAAGACAAGGCGTCGAAAATAGCAGCAGCACCATTTGCAACACCCTTGATGATTTGAACCATCATCTTAGAAGGAGAGCCGGGGCCGAATATCTTCATAATCCAGTTCCAAATACCTTGAAATGGTTTCAGGAAAACATCAATTAGTGCCGATCCAGCAGCTTTGATTCCAGCAACCAAAAAGTTGTCCCCTCCCGCCATGTTTTTCTTAATATGCCCGATGAAGCTTGAAACAAACTGTAAGGCGGTTATGACCCACCCAATAACTGGAATCGCCTTTGCGAATGGAGCCGCAAACTTTAGAACATTCACCAATCCAGAAAATTTAGACAATGCTCCAAATAGTTTACCTATCAAAACTACTGGTGTTGAAACAAAGTTTGCAAACAGTTTCATGCCAGTGGCCAAGGCAAATAATGGTTTCGAGAGGGATACAAATTTTACTCCCAACGCACCCGCCATATTCATTATCATACTAAATGACTTCACAACAAACATAATAGGTGGTCCAATTCTGACGGCCACTGTAGCCATCTTCAAAAGGAAATCAAACGCAGGATACATGACCCGTATTGTTTCCATCCATAGTTGATTCCATTGTTGTTGAAGAGCGGTCAATCTAGCTTGATTTGCCATATTCTTTATGGCCATTTCACGCTGTAATACTTCGTTGTGGAGTGCCGCTTCTTGTTTCGATTGAAGTGAATCATACAACTCCACTTCCTCTTTAAGTCCCAGAGATGCATCACTCCGAGCGGCCCTCAATTGACGATCCGCCTGAATCATTTTTAGAAGTTCATCGGTTGAGCGTCCGGTTGCTGCCGCAAATGCTTGCATCTGGAAATAATCTAGATGTTCAAAATCAATCTTCTTGGCGATATTAAGAATTTCCTTAGTGGATTCAACTATTTGTCCATGAAATGCTAAATAACGGGCTCTTTGGAGATTGATGCTTTCACCAATTAATACGGATGCTTCCATTTCTGCCTGAACACTTTCCGTAAAATTCAATATTTGTGAACTTGCATCCGCCATTTTATTGATGGTTGTTCCCATCTTCCGAGCTTCAACGGCTGATTTCACAATAGCAAGCGGCATCTTAGAAACCAAAGCAAGAGCGTTGCCAGACATCTTGGCTACATCCTGCATAACGAGATTTAATGGAATTCCTGCTGCCGCAGTTAAAGCATCCGCAACATATACCATGTGTCGTTGGGCTTGAGCAGTTGTTTTGGTGAGGGCTCCCATATTACGAAGGAAACCCGCAGAAGAATCTTCCGCCACTCCGAGTTGAGTTTTTAGAATGGACGTTGTCTCAATCAAATCCTCAGAGATTTTCATTGTTCCGCCAAATTCATTGGCAAGAGCCATTGCAGCATTGGCCGCTCCTTCCACGGTTACACCAATATGTGCGAACTGCGTAGCAACTTCTTTAATGGAGGTCGAAATTCTCCCAGAGTCTTCACGCAACATTCCCATCGAAATACGAAATTTAGCAAGAGATTCGTCAACCGTTTTAAACGTCATCCAAATTATTTCAAAAACCGCAGCAAAGGCAGCAGCCATTCGAAGCCGTGCTCCTTCCAATCCGAGACTCTTTCGAAGACCATTGTGATATTTCTGATGAATGTTAAAAATCTCTCCAAACTGTCCTAAAAACGCCGACACTTTATTTAATCTATCTTGTTCCAAATCTGCAACTTTTCCCAACACCGCAAGTTCTCGGAGAATGATTTCCAAATTTTGTTTTTCTACTGTTTGAGTATCCATCAACTGCCGAAGCATATGGTAATGTTCATCGTATCGAGATTTCAGTCTTAGTTTTTTTCGGATATCAGATTCAGCCTCGATTTTATTAGCGATATCATACATTTGATCTTCTAATTCGATGCGTTCTTTAGCCAGTTTTATCAACTTATTTTGATGTTCTTGGGCTTTTGCTGCTAACTTTGAATCAATCTTACCATAGTTTTTCTGAACTTCGGCTTGTTCTCGGTAGATAGCTAGAATTTCCGACTCAATAGAACGTCGTTCCTTGAGTAATTCAAAATCGGTCTTAAATCGTTGTTGATGTGAGCCTTCTGCTGGCATATAAGATGTGACCACATTGGGTCATTTATAAATATGCGATTGCAACCGTTTTTCAGCTTGACTTCTGATATAAAAAGTCGTATAGTTGTAGTATGATTGAACCTTGGCATGAACCAAAAATTGTAAGCGAAGCAAAAAACGCCATTGCGTGGCTGATAATAACGATCCTTTTCATAGTCTTTGGTGCTATCCTTTTTGGGGGTCTGATCTGTCCTATTTTCTGGTTTAGCATATCAGAAGAAACATGGGATAGGTGGACAAAACGATATCAAGACGATCAAAATAAAGACATTCTCCTAAAGTTTAATCTTCGGAAAGCTGCTTACGAACAAAAGGTTGCCGAATATAAAGAGAAATTAAAAAAACATAACTCATTTTGCTCTGAATTTGGATACCTCATACAAGCATGTGGTGATCCTTTGCCACCTCCACCGACCCCTCCAGAACCCATGTCAACCGAAAGAATGGAAGACCAACCGGGATGGGTTACTTATGAAGAAGCTCTTTCGACTGTGAAAAAAATTGTTGCGACATTACTGGGAATCTGGTTCATTCTATCGTGGCTCCTTTTGTACATTGCTGTAAAAACCGGCCCTTAATTAACCTCTTGCTGACGCCTGACCTCTCATAAAACTAGGAAGTGCATTGAGTTCTTTTTTACTCACCGGGGTTCCCTCATTAACTCCTCTAGATTTCTCCATGGCTTTCTTCTCATCTTCGGCCCGCTTCATAGTATAGCGGAAATAAAAATTTCGTTTGGGGACAGGCATTGTGTACAAGGTGAAAAAATCAAATCTATCGCACTCGTAGATTTGTTGGTACGTCGTCAAAACGTACTCATCCGTTAGGCCAAAAAAATTCCACCCCAAGGGGTATATCCTCCCTTCTTTCGGTGCCACAAGAAGAACACTGGAAGTCAAAGGTCATATCGATATCTGGGGTGGTTGTCCGAATATGTTGACGAAGGGCCAAACTATCGCCTGCACGCATTTCATCAACAAACTTACGAATAGCTCCCTTATCTGGATTGCCATCTAATGCAATAATAACATGTTTCAAACGAGTAGTAATCTCGTTGGAGATATCTGGATTTACCTTCTGCATTGCTTTCAAATCAGCATCGATAGCGTCTTCGTCCTTCTTCGTAAGAAGACGGAACGTTACGATTCGTTTTGAAAGCGGAAGCTCAAACTCAAACGAGTTTTGTCCCCTTGGATATTTGTCGAAATCAAATGGCCTGTTATCCATTTTACCAAGATCAATTACAACCGAATTGTCTGCATTACATTTTGGACAGGACACCTTCGCCTTGTAAGTGTCACCATATGCCATACGACGAATGGCAACAAATGCAGCATTACGATCACAATTAAACATGTCAGCAGGGTTAATTGCTTTCTCCACAATAAGGGACTCAAGAAGCTTATCAAGGACAATACCTTTTGTAATAAGATTCTTGGAAGTTAGAATGTCTTCCTCTTTGGCTGTCATTACTTTAAGTTCTAACTGACCTGTTGCAAGGGGTGTATTCTCTGGATAAAACCAACCCTTGCTTGGAAGACTAATAACTTCCGATGGAAAAATACTTTCCTGTTTCGTTGTTTGTGGTGGTGCGGGACGTGCTCCCGGCTTCGTAATAGAAACAATTTGATCACTCATAAAACTATTCTTTCATCGAATACATAGCGGGATGTAACAATTTTTCGTTTTTTTATAAACTCATTTTGAGATCTCGTTCTGTTTTATCGTAGGCTTTCTTTTTAATTTTGAACTGTTTGTCTTCGGCTTTGTGTTTATCAATGTCCAGTTTTTTTGCTTTTTGGGTAGCTCTAAGTTTCTTTTGGATAGTCTTACGAAACTCTCGCTCCTGTTTAGCTTTTTCCGCTGCACTAGCCGATGCAGTTGGTGCTGCCGCTACATCTGTTGCAGCCATTGTAGAATCTACATCTGATGGAGACGCCATAGATAGAGCATCAAATGTCTCCTTGACAATAATACGAACAAGTTTTTTGAGTTCAGATTTTCGCATTATTTCTTCCTTTTGATTTCATGCAATGCTTCACGAATCATTGTTGAAATCATAGTGTGGAATTTAGACGATTCATCAATATTTGGTGCCATCGTTTTTCCGGCTGGAATTGCGCCTGTTATCGGATCCGGTTCTGGAAGAGCAGTAATTGGATGTTCCGCCGAAATTTCGGGACTAACACTATCGGCTTGTGCTTGTTGAAGTGTCTTGGATGGTAACAGGTATAACTCCTCATCTGGGTCATCTGGGTTTTGTTTGCCGATGTAAAGAAACAAAGAAGCATTTGGATTGGTAAGAACCTTTGGAACTTCTCTCAGTGCCGCCGAAGAAATCTTCACTCTTGGACCACCACTTTTGGATGCAGTTCGATAGAGTTGTCTCTCGATAGATGCGGGGTCTCTACCTTGGACTTGCAACGGCATTGGCTTCTGGGGCTTCTTAGGATCAACATACCACAATCCTTTTGTTCCCGGCATCAACGGAACACCTTCGGGTGATGTTGTTGCTGATTGTTGTGGAATAGCTGGTTGATCTGCTGTGCCTTGTCCTGCTGCTGGTGGAGCCGGGGCTCCAACGGTTTCCGGTTCTTGTGGAAATGCTTCTAAAACTTCTTTGACGCATTCACGAATGAGATATTCCAAGAGTTCTTTCTTCATATGGATATAAATATCGTTCCGTACAAGAAAAACCCCCGAAATCCGTTTCGGGGGCTTTCCTTATAGATTCCGCAAGTGGTCAAATATAAATATTACTAAAAAGAAAAATTATAAATGTTTGATTATTAAAAACATCAAAATTGAAGTATAGCGTAATCGTAGCTCAAAGTGGCAGTAGCGAGCAAAGCATCACCGCCGTTGGTCCAATCTAACGTACCCCCATCAAAAGAAATTGGGAACGCACCAACGAGCTTCCATTCTTCAACTTTGTCGCCCACAGGGCCAACCACGTTAATGATAATATCTTTTTTATAGAAATCCATATAGCCGTCACGTCCAGTTACGGATTCGTGGGACAAACGGAACCATTCGAAAACTGCTTGAGCCGCCGAAGGTACAATGGCGTCATACATTTCGATGGTAATTTCCTCCCATTTGGTCTTTCCCTTGTAGTAACGTTGAATGTTAATGTGGTCCAACGTCATTTTTTCAGAGGTCCACTTTGGACGGTCAGTTTTTCGAATGAGAAACGCAGGCACGCCATCGATATACATGATAAATCGATTTTGAACCTTTGGCTCATACATCGTGAAAAATATTTCGTTGTTTGTGAGAAGATCGGCCATATTTCGGTCCTATAGTTGATTGTTAAAAATGCTCATCATCGTATAAATACTTTGAAAGTTAAAAAATCTTGATGGATTGGTTATTTTGTATAATACTTATCCCTATACGAACCAAAAGTTTATTATGGCAAGACCTAGGAAAAATCCATTAACAGTTGAAAAGTTCTGCCCTACCTGTAAGAAATCATTCGTCGTTCCATACCAAAAAAAGCACCAAACTTTTTGTAGCCGATCTTGTTCTAACCACAGTCCATTGGTATTAGAAAAAATAAAACAGGGACAAGAAAGAACATATCACGAAAAATACGGCGGAACACATCCAATGACCCATGAAAGCGTCAAAGAAAAATTCAAAGCAACAATGCAGAGATTACATGGAGTGGATTGGTATGGGCAATCTCCAGAACATCGTCAGAAAGTTAAAGCAACAAAAAAGAAACGATATGGAGATGAAAACTACACGAATAGAGAACAAGCAAAACAAACTTGTCTTGAACGATATGGTGTCGATAACATCTGCAAATCGGAAGAAATAATGAATCGTAGAATTCAAGCAAGACGAGAAAGTCATTATGCCTTCCTAAAAGATTTTTGTGAAAAAGAGAACTTGATTCCCATGTTTAGTTTATCCGAATATCAGGGATACCACTTCTCATTTTGTTACAAGTTCGCCTGTAAAAAATGTTCCCACGTATTTGAGAGTACGGTGTATAACTTGGACAATTTGTTTTGTGAAAAATGTAATCCCAATCGATCAGCCACATTGGAGAATACATTTTTTGATTTTCTTACATCTTGCGGAGCGGGAGTAATTAAAAGGAGAGACCGAACAATTCTTTATGGAAAAGAACTGGATTTTTTGATTAAGGATAAAAACACAGCATTCGAACTCAATGGTCTATTTTGGCATTCCGAAAATGGAGGGGGACATGTAAAAACCTATCATCTTAATAAAACCAAAGGATGTCTCTTTCATGGAATTTCATTGGTTCATATTTTTGAAAATGAATGGAGAGACAACCAAGAAATAGTTAAGTCGATCATTCGAAATAAATTGAATGATGTAGCTCATTTGACTAAACTTCATGCCCGACATTGTAGCGTCCGAGATATATCCATTCAGGAAAAGGATGCATTTCTTACAGCCAATCATTTACAAGGAAAAGACAAATCCACAATAAAACTCGGACTTGACTTCGAAGGGGAATTGGTTTCCGTAATGACATTTCGTAAAACATCACGGTTTGACAAAACAAGTGAATGGGAAATGGTACGATTTTGTAATAAGTTGAACACAGTTATTTGTGGCGGGGCTAGCAAATTATTTACTCATTTTGTTAGAACTTATTCACCGGAGTCCATTGTTTCTTATAGTGACCGAAGATACTTTGATGGATCCCTTTATTCTAAATTAGGGTTTGAGTTTGTCAGAAATACTCCTCCGTCCTATCATTATATTTCAAAGGACTACAAACATTTAATGCATCGAATGCAATTTCAAAAACACAAACTTCGTTCTAAACTTTCAAATTTTGATAGTTCGCTATCAGAATGGGAAAACATGAAGCAAAACGGATTTGATCGGATATGGGATTGCGGCCATAGTAAATGGCTATGGACACCAAAAGAGAAATCAATTTTACAGCTTCAATCAGCTAACGATGACATGAAAACGTCATGAGATTGACTTTTTGAATGTTTATTGTTCAGGAAATTCCAAAATCGCTTACTTTTTTGGCATTGGAAGAACCTCATCTAAGACCTCGTTTACAAGGTTTAGAGTTTCCTCTGTCATTTTGGGAGTTTTGGGAGCATCTTTACTTCGAATCTGCCAGCGTCTAACCGAACCATCCGGATTCTTGATTTTTAATCTGTCCGTACCAATTTTACCAGCACCGTAACCTTCTCTCAACTGATTTTTAGACCACCAGTCATCCAGATAAGTTAGTAGCTCTTCTGGCGTTTCGAAATTAACATTAGGAGACGAAAACTTATGTTGAAATGCTCCAGTATGTGCGTTAATTATCCATTTTCCTTCCCCTCCCCATCGAAACATGTTAGCAAACCAATTGGGATCATGAAGCCCCTTGGGTGGTTCATTCCCTAACATTATAACCCCCACCCCTTTACTAACATATGGAATATTCCAAAACACGGTAAAATACTTGCTTTTGAATACTTGTTTGTTTTCTTCCAATCGTCGCATTTTACTGTTCATTGAACGATAGAATCCACCGTTATCTTGACCAATATCAACGGATGGATTTGGTCCTTGAGAAGTTGGATCAAATACATCATCCACCGTCATTTTTTTGTCGTAAAACTGATTGTAAGCATCTTTAATCTTTTCAAGAAACCCACGAGAACGGAGGATTTTGAAGACTATATTTTCAGTACTGAATTCACCTTCTCTGGTCAATCCGGCTTGACGATACTTACGGAGTGACTCCAGAATTTTTTTCAATTTTTTGTCGTCTTTCTTTTGAATAGTATCATTGATACATTCCACCCACATGGAGTACTTCTTCTGAATTTGTTCCTTATCGATTGAAAGTTTTTCCGGCGTCGGAGGCTTTATCCATTGGTCTTTTACGAGAGAGTAGATAGCCGTTGCAGAGTTTTTTTCGTTGATATCCTGAATGTAAAGTTCTACCTCATGTCCTTTTACTTTAATATCGTGTTCCAGATTCCATTTTCCTGCCAACGAACGGAAAAATTTCTCTCGGGTTTTCTGATCCAATCCAAGAGTAGAACCGTCCACAACAATATGAACATCTATATCACTTTCAGGTGTCCAGTTGTAATTTGCAGTTGATCCCAAAAGATACACGTCTTGTATCTTTAATTGGAGTTCAGTGTCCATGTAAAAATCAAACGCTATCTGGAGAAGCACCTTTCGAACTTCGGGATCAAGATGTTTATCGGAATCCCAAAGTTCCGGACAAAGAGTTTTGTTATGAAGCTGAACAATATCCTCAGCAATTGCTGGAAGCCTTCCGGTATAACTCGCCATTCCAGCACCACCACCTTTTTCAAATGGAATTTTTTTACGTCCCGCAGCCTTAATATATGCTTTGATATTGGCTTCCCTTTCATTTTCGGCACCGGCCTGTTTGTATAACTTGTCAAGTTCCTTTTTGATTTTGTCTTTTTCTGGTCCCGGCGCAGCAAGATGAAATTGCGGAAGAAGAATGTCGATCTTCTTTCTAATCTCAGGAGGAATTTCCAGTCTTGGAGCTTTGTATGACCCAGATGAATGTTTCCATTTTACAAATCCGTCGTAACGTGCGGAATCACCATATTCCACGTAATAGTCGTCAATGTTCTCACCAATATCCTTAAAGAATTTTTCGATTATGTCACGATAATCATCAACTCGTTGTTCATTTTCATAGAACGAAAGAATTTTCTTGTCGCTCCAAAGTCTTCCACGGAGAACTTCATAACTTCCCGGTGGTGCAGGCATATTAATATCACCATGCCATGCCGCTCTTCCGCTTGTACGTTGGTCATTATAAAGAACCTTGACAGGTGCGTTTTCCTGATTCCCTTGTTTCATTAATTTGAACGCAACGGCTGGACCTTTACTACATCGAACAACAGTATTTCCATTTTTGTCAGTAACAGTATCAGGATTTTCATTCAACAAACGCTGAATGAGATTATCAATAGTTTCAATGAGACGGTCTTTCATACGTGAAATGAGTTGATACGTATAAATATCAATTTATCTCATAAAGTCTCGACAATTTCTTTAAGCTTTACAGGGGTTTTAGTATAAGGAAAAAGAGCGTTAACAGTAGCCTGCCATTTGAAAGAGACGTGAAGAATTCCAATACCACCTTTTTCATTCCATTGTTTAATTGTTTTATCCTTATCATCTACTATGATTTGGTTAGGTCCGGAGTACTGAGCGGCTTTGAGGCTCGCAAATGGAACTATGATTATATTCTGCTTCTCAATTTGGGGTATATTGGACTGAACCCATCTAATCTTTGCCTCCTGAACCTCTTTGAATTTAGACCAATTATCTCCCGTGCCAGCAGATGACAAAATTCGAACCACTTTGAAATGAGATAAAGCAAAACGAACTAATTCTTTTCCACCATAAATCCATTCCAATCCAATAAAAAAAGAATAGGGATTTGTTAAGTACAAAGTGGATTCACTTCCTTTTCCGTGAATAGCTTCATATTCCTTTACACCAATCCCACCGGAAAGTTTTTTGAAACCACCGTCAAAATCGGTAATAACACCATCCATGTCGAGATATAGCACATAATCAGTTTGCATTAAAATAAGTTGACAGTTGAGTTTTTATACGATAGGTTTCCTATAACCTTCCCAATTAATAGTACATAGTACATAGTACAAATTATAAAGTACATAGTACAAAGTACAAAGTACAAATTATAAAGTACATAGTACAAAGTACAAAGTACAAATTATAAAGTACATAGTACAAAGTACAAAGTACAGAGTATAGAATGTAACTGTTTCATAGTAGAAAGTTATAGGGAGAAAAAGTCTCGATAGTCAAACCCTTCTTTGATTTTTTTCTTTGTTGGTTTAACTTCCGAAGATGGACTTGGTGTTATTGGTTTTTTTCCAGTAACAACTTGGTGAGCACCTTTGATTTTCCAATCGGGTACTTCTCCCGGTCCAGTTACACCAACTGCATCCCAAAATGCTTTGATTTGGTCTGGTGAAGTAAAAGGACTCAACCCATACGGGGCGAGATATTTTGCATTGAATCTTGCAAGTTTTTCCTCATCTGTTGGTGGTGTAGGAACAGATTTGACTGGCTCTGTTGGTTTTGCAGGAGCTACAACCGTTGGTTTAGATGGTTCCACGTGTTTTGGTGCGGCAACTGCTGGATCGGCCTTGGGAGTTTTTGGAGTCTCTGGTTTTTCAATGGGCTTCTCGGCAGGTTTCTTAGTTGGAGCTTTTTTCTTTGGTACTAAATCCTTCAACTTTGTGGAAGGCTCGGATTTTGGAGCTTCTGGTTTGGGCTCAATTTTTGACTTTGGTTTTTCTGGCTTTTCAGCAGGAGCAGTTTTACCCGCCGTTTTTGGAGGCTCTTCGGCTTTTTTTGGTGGTTTTTCTGGTTTTGCTTCTGGTGGAGCGGGAATTTTCTCAACCCTTCCATGTTTTTCAGGTGGAGGGTTGATCATTTTTTCCTTTCCAGTAGGTGGTTCGATGGGGGGTTCTGGAGTACCGATTTCTCCCGAGCCTATCTTCTCGGGGGGAATAACCATGTGTCTTTCACCACGTTCTGGTTCTGGTTGAGCACCTTCTGGAATTCTGGCTAAACTATCAACCAGTTCAGCAGTTGTTTTTGAATCAACGGTTATATCTTTCAAAAACCTTTGAAGCTCTGGATTTACAGATGAGATGTTCTTTATAACATCAAAATCGGTGCGTAAATTTCCGTCCATATCAAATAAATCAGATGCCTTGAAGATCAGGAGTGGCTTCCACCGTGTCTCTTTTCCAAGTGATACCGGTTTTCCTGTTTCAGGATTTATTCTGAATACTTCCGGAAGATATTCTATATGATGATAAATCATATCTCTACCCAATTTGTAACGAAAATGCCAATAAAGTCTGTCTCCATTTGGAAGAATCGTTGAAACTTTACCGGGAAAAATATATTCCGCTTTTGATGCGTCTCGTTTGATATAACCACCAATTTTTTTCCCCAACTCTCCGCTTTTAAGTTGAGCAGTTATGGATGCTATAGATTTCCGAATAAGATCAAGAATATTGTCTTTTGCTTTATCTGATAACGTTTCTGAACCAGAGGGTGTCGGAGCAGACGTTGCTGCCGTTGACGCTGGAGGTGCCTTTTTTTCGGTTCCTTTTGGTAAGTCAGTTGGAGCCGCAGTAGAAGATGACGGCGGTGGTTTTGGAGGTTCTGCAACCTTCGTTGGAGTTGCAGGAGGAGTTGACCCCTTTGGTTCTGTACCAGTTGATGAAACAGGACTTGGAGATTTAAAAGGTTCCGAAGTAGTTGCTGCTGATTTTTCTGGGGTAGTTGGAACAGGAGAAGGAGTTGGGGCTGGTGTTTTTGGTGGTTCATGAGCCGGTGCAGGAGCCGAAGAAACAGTTGGAGGAGTTAAGCCAAGAATTGGTTTTTCAATAACCTTTTCTAACGCCTCAAGTGCTTCTTTTGCTCCGGGTACCGCAGAAACGATTTTCCTCGTAATGTATTGTTCAGGAACGATATTCATTTTCCGAACATCATTCAAAAAGTTCTCATAAGCAGAAGCAATTCTTGCTTTGTAAGAATCAAGAATGTTTTGAAACCCCCCTTTTGCTCTAGCACCAAGATTACTAAAAGTAGGAAGAGCCTCAGTAACAGGGAGTTTTCCAAGATTAATTCTTTTCAAAGCATAATCGAGTTCTTGAAGGTTCCAGTATTGCTCCATCTCATCATCCGTAGCGTGTTGAACCCACGGTTGAAGAGCATTTATGGTGCTTCGGATAAGAGACAGTTCCGTATTAACAAAATTGCGGAAAAGGGAATTGAATTTGGCTGACTCCGTGGTTCCAACGTTACCAAAACCTGAGATATTCTTCGCTCCTTGAGTAAAGGCAGACACTCTTGATTTCAACCTATCCCACAGACCTTCATCAATGTGTGGTGACATTCCAAGATTTTCGATGTATTTTTCGTCCATATTTCAACCTATAAATATAGCAGGATAAACCTTCCTGTCAAGATAAACATTACCGATCAAATTCCCGATTTACGTCACCGTATTTACCAGAATAGGAATATCCGCCTTGAGTTGCGATGGCCTCTAGTGTTGCAGTCCCCCCTTCGACGAACATTTCTGCTAAATCACCTCTTCGATGAACTACGTTCAATGCCTTGTCACAGGCATAAAGTTTTTCCTCTGGAGTCTTAGCGTTAAAAATAACATGGTATAGATTCTTCAATGGTCTGAGACCATAATCACTGATCAACCAATTGCCGTGTTTGTTTGTAAAATAATCTGCCATCCAATTGTCCCATTCTTCATCGGTGAAGGTAATTCCGAAGTTTTCTTCGATTTCTGGACGTGGATCGTATGAGGTATGACCCATCATTTCGGTGGAAGCTTGAAGTCGGGCAATATTTGTAAGAATCTGGTCGGCTATTTTATCGATGTCATTTTCTTTTACTCTATTGTATTTTCCAAAGGTAAACCAAACTCGTTTTAGCAAGGAAGCCGGAATAGTTTTCCATGGAACACGTCCCTTTCCCCCGCTTTGCTTCAAATGTATTGCAAGGTCATATAACTGTTCCTCTCGGCGACGATAAAAATCTTCGATGGCATTATAATCTGGATCATCACCAACCTCATGTAGATGACTCAGATAGATTTCTCGCAGGAGTTGTTTTAATCGGATCATACGTATAAATATAGAAACAAATTCTATTCGAACCTCGTCCAAACATATTTGTGGTGACCACAATCCCAAATTCTATCATATCCATTTAATTGCATATTTTGCCATTCGGTTAGATTAGGGTCGTAGATGCTCAAGATTTTTTTAAGTTTATGTTTTTGAAATTTCATTCGATGTATTGGAACCCCTTTATTAGGATGAAAATACATATAGTTTGGAGAAGTATCTTTGTCTCGTTTCATTCCACATTTTTCATATACTCTTCCATTAAAAAACCGTTTATCACAATAGGATACAATTGAAATTGGATCATACTGATGGACGAAATATGAAAAAAGTTTGGACGCTCCACCGACAACATTTACGCCGTTTTTATTACAAAATCGTGACATTTCATACTGATATTTTTTATCATATCTGGATTTACAAAATGTCATAATTGACACAAGAACTTCATTATAATAGAGTCCAAAACATACCGAGCTTTTATCGTTTCCTTGAATGTGGTTTTGTGTTAAGAATGAAGATTTTTCATTGGGAGTGGGAACACGTATTTTGCATTTTCTAGCATAAATGGTTTCCGACAGTCCCAGACAGTTCAATAATATGCTTTTTATGATATCTTGTTTATTGATCCATTCCCAATCGAGCACATGAAGCAATCTAATTCCTTTTTTTTCGGCAAGCAACGATTTTTCAATATGATATCGCTTACTCTTTTTTCCGAATACTTCACTATGCCACATAATTCCATTACATTCGATTCCAATACTTTTTTCAGGCAATAAAATGTCTATTTCATTTCCATTGAGTATGGTTCTGTCGTGTATTTTTACTGTGATATTTTCTGAAAGCAAAAAAGAACGCATTTCATTTTCAATGGACGATTGAAATCGATGGTGGGGGTAACAACGTAAACACCGTGGAATGTTTCCAGAATACAAAGTATCCTCAAACTCATTTCCACATTTACAACATCTAAATTTGTAGAGAGAATGATAATCCGAATTTTTGTATTCGTCAGGTTGAAATAACGGAATGACCAAGGATTTTAATCGGTCCCCATTAAACAAAGAATTTATCATCTGGGATCTCCGATTTTCTTTTCTTTTCTGCTTAATTTCTGGGAGTTGAGAAATGTTGGAAATCCCTTGCGAGGAAAGATAACTCTTAAATTTAGAAGACCCAAATCCAATTTCTCCACTTCGAGATCTTGAAGTGGTTGATGCCAAAGTATTTGGAGAAACTTTCATTTTGTATTTCTCCAAAATTGTCTTTTTCATTTTCTCCCGGTTATTATATGTTGGGCTTCCGTATCTCGTTTTCTTTGTCTCCAATGTTTTTTTAATATTAACATAATTTTCATCACCATACTTTTCTAATAAGGTCTTTTTTATTTTCTCTCTTACGTTAGCATACGCCCCGCTCAATCGTTTTTGCCTTATTTTTTCTTTGACAGATTCTAATTGAGATGGATGATCAACCCCGTATTTTTTCCTGAATGCTTCTTTTATTTTTAGTCCTCTTTCGGTCATAACAATACTACTGATTTTATGGATAAATATCATATAAAAGAAGAAAAGCAACTTTTTATATAGAAACAACGAAAAAAAAGACCCTCGAATTCGAGGGTCTTTCTGAGTATCTTTTTATCTTTTTATCTTTTCCGTTTTAGGCACCCGCTCCAAACGTCGCACCTGTTGGCAGGATGTTGAAGTCGAAGATGATGAACTCAGCCGTCTTGGTTGGCTTCAAGTAGATTTGACCGTAAAGAATATTTTGGTCGATTATATCTGGTGTATTGTTGGTTTCATCCATCACAACCTCGAATGCATACAGACCCGAGCGTTGCTGAATGCTCTGGAGGTATGGATTGACGATTGCCAAGAAGCGGTTGCGAGTTGCTGCCGTATTCTGTTCAAACACCAAGTAGCGTGCCGTAGAGGCGAAGAATTTCTTGATTTCGATGAGCAGACGACGAACGTTAATTCTGTCGAGTGCCGACGAACTGTTCTGCAATGTCTTTTGACCCCAAACCACGATGCCCTGACCGGGGAATGCGGCGATTGGATTGACTTTGCCTTCATAGAGGTCATCCCGTTCCTGATGAGTAGTACGGTCGGTGACCATCTTGGCTTGTGGGATTCCACCACGATTCAAACCTGCAACCGCCCACCATTCTCCAGCTACTTTGTCGTTAGCCGCATATACCGCAGGAAGAACAACAGACGGAGGAACCGTAATGATCTTGTTAGTGTTGGTGTCTTTGATTTTAACCCATGGGTAGTAAGCGGCAGCATAGTTCGTATCAAACTCTGCCGCAAGAGCCACCACAGATTCAATCTGACCGCTGCTTGGATTGCCGTCATCTTGATAAAGATCAAGGATGTAGAAGCAATCACCACGGGCTTCGCACATATCAACCACAAGATTGGTTACATAAGAGTGATGCTCATAGATGATACCGGGAGTCACAATCATGTTGATATCCCACTCGTCTGCATTTCCGAGTGCGGAGATACATTGTTTGTAGGCAATAGAACCAGCCGTGTTGATGTTTGCACAGTTTAGACCCTGTGTGTTGCCGGGGGTAATATCGGCACCAACGTTGATTGGGATTGCTGGTGATTGACCATCAAACCCACCTTGGAAACCGAAGACGAATTTACGCATCTTGACGTAAGTAGTTTCCATGGAAGCGTCATACTCTGCCGGAATGATATTCGAACCATTAATGATTGAACCCGTCGAAACACCGCCATCAGTGATTTCTGAATCCAATGCGAAGGTAGTATTTCTACCAATACTGCTATACGCACCGAACTCTGGCAATGGAGCGAAGTATTCTTTGTTATCATCTGCTGTTCCAATACCAGCCGATGCTGTTGGATACAATCCAGCGAGTTCACTATCGGCACCTGCTGGTGCGTCATCAAAGTTAACACCTGACGGATACTTACCGGGATTTGATCCATACACCGATGCTTTGGTGTACTTCATAGGAGGACACCAATATCCAGCCGCACTGTTGATAGGAACTGAGTAAGGAGCGAATCCATATGGCACTGCTGAAACGGGCCACGGAATATCGTTCATCTCAACACGGATATACTTGCTTTGATTTTCGTAAGTTCCGAATTCCAGAATCTTACCATTGAAGTCAATATAGTTGTATCTGTCACCAATTCTGCGAGCAATATAATTCGAAGAATTTGGATCGAGATTCAAGTTATTGAATTGTTGGAGAATCTTTGGTTTTCTGTCAGTGTCACTATAAGCTCGAACTGTTAGTGTGAAAGAACCCCAATCTTGTCCCGCAACTGTACCAGCTAACTTAACGTTGCTGATTTCAATCTTGTAGGCCGTGTTCATGTTCGTTCCATCTGACAAGGTATGAAGCCTGAAAAGATTGAAACGTGTTGGAGAACCACCGTTCCATGGAGAAATTTTTTGCGAAACAACCCATGGGGTAGAAGCGTTGGTTAAACCAAACGCCGAATCACCGTTGTTTAAATCCAACGAATAATCGTCAGTGAATTTCATCGGTTCACCGGCGAAAACGGTATCCGGCAAGAAACTTCCAGAAATCCACCATTTTGTTGGATCGGCCACAACTGCGGCGATTTCATTTTCAAAGATTTTGTAAATATAGGCAGCTTCTTTCTTGGTTCCTGCAACATACGTATCTGGATCACCAGCCGTTGGGTCATTACCAAAGACCGAAGTGATGTATTTCGTAGAAGCAGGATTCAACGAAAAGTTGTAGATTCCGTAAGGAGTGTCGCTATTCGTGGATTTCAATGTGAGATTGTAATCTACAGGAATCGTTGAACTTGGCTGGCTTGCCGTAGTCATCGTAGAACCGCTGAAACCGGGAGCTTCAAGCGATGTGTTAATCGCTGCGTTTTGAGTATCAGCAAGAATTGCCAACACTTTGTACTCGGCATTTCCAGCCGTCCACGATCTGCTACATGCGTCATAAACTGGGTCTCCATCGGACTCGAACAATCCGTTGTAGGCACCAAATGAGCCAGTAATAAGCCCTTCCAAGAAATATGTGGTTACACCGCAAGTCGTACTAATCGACATTGTGGTATTTAGGGCAAATGTTGAAACAAACGGGAAGTCGCCGGTTCCGGCCCAAATATCCGTTCGAACTATTGAACTTGAATATGGGACGACAATATCATTCGGCCAACGATTCTTCAATCCATCGGCAATCAAGTAATTCTTGATAGCAGTATCACGAACTGATGGATTTGAACCTGTTAAAGCGTAACTTGCTGTTCCAACATATGGAAGCAGGATTGTGAAAGTTCCCAAATCTTGAGTCAAGTTACTGTAATACAAACTTCCGTTGGCACGAGAACCATTTGCTGTACCAGTAGCAGCTACATTAGCAAATGTTACAACAACGGGAACGTTTGGAATTGCTAAAGAACCAGTAACACCGGAATAGGAAATATCATTACCGCTGCCCAAGCTGTTCGAAGCATAGGTTATGAATGAGGATGAAGACAAAAGTGCTTGTGTAATATAAGCATAGGATGAACTTGGTTTAGTCCATCCGGCATCTGCGTCACGCAACCAATTACCCTTAATGGCGTAAATGACAAGCGGATACTTTTGATGGTACCCCGTCAACGCACCGACACGACAAACGGTTACAAACCCCTTTTCAATAAGGTATTCCTTGGCAGTATATGGGCCGTAGTAAACACCGTCAGCCACACCAAACCTCTCTTCAAGATCTGCTGTACTTTCGACGATGGTTGGTGAGAATCCCGGTCCCTTTGGGAAAGGGGCCACGACCACAGCACCGATATCGGCAACCCCTTGGGCAAGTCCAGAGAGATCATTCTCTCTTGTAAATACACCGGGGCTCACAATTCTATCTACGGGAGAAAATCTTCCACCTTCTGTGATTGGCATAAGTTATGTTCCTTTGCTCTGGTTCATTGAATGACTGCTTATAAATATCCCCAGAAAAACAGAAAAACAAAAAATCTATGCGAGGTGATATTTACGGAATTTTTTCAATATTTATAATCGGATGGAGATCCATCCAAATTAAGTCACGAGTAAGGGTGGAGTGGTAGGAATATAACAATCGTTCATTGTTTTTGACTGCCACCACTCTACTCTATAGTAGAAACGCCCCTGAGTGGGGGCGTTTCTTATGTACACCGATGAATTTTCCAGCCTTCATACATGGTTCGATTGATGACAATTTTTCTTTCTTGTTCTAATTCTTCCAGAAGTTTTCTGGTTAATCCGATTGACGACCCGCTAAGAGTTTCCTCACTTACTGTATTTGGATAAAAAGGAAGTTGGGATAGAAGACTTTCTTTTCGTTGGTTCCGTTGACGTTTCTTTTCGTTGGCTTTTATAGTCGCCACGGGATGAAGTTTTCTGTGACAATCGCCGCATAAACAGACAAGATTGGACATGAAAAGATGTTCTTCTCCATGATGAATATTCGCTTCTTCTGTATGATGAACTTGAAGTCCTTCACGTTTGCCACATGCACATTTCCATCCTGCTCGACGTTTTACTTCTGCGGAGATTATCATCCAGTAAGAAGTCTTTAAGAAGTAAAAGTAACGTAATTTCAAAATGTATGATTTAACCTGTTCCCAGTCGATACCCTTCGCCAGAGATACCATTTTTTCATAGGAACCCGCACCTGTATCTTGATCCGCCTTCAAATACTCAAAAATGAACTCTTCCGGAGTCATAAAATCAAGATGAAGAAGGAGTTGAAGGAGGAGGATTCGTTGCAATGAATGTACCGTCTTGAAGGTTCAATTGACCTTCACCATATTTCTTAGTAAGCTTCTCTAGAAGTGAAGATTCCATTTCTTGGAGTTGGGAATATTCCTCTTCGGCTTTCTTTTCTCGGCTCTCTAGCTCATTAACCAGAGCCAAAAGATTTTTGCGTTCAAGATGAAACCGGCCAAACTCGAATACCTTTTCTTGAAATTTTTCTTGAAGCATTCGAATTTCGGCCATTTCCTGTTCAGTAAACTTGATTGGATTTGACATAATAAAAAAACTTGAATTTTACGATTATCTGTGTATGATATATAGCATCGAAGAATTATTTTGCATCTATGAATATCGTTTTTTGCCTTCCCGGCAAGTCCTTTTCAGGAGCCTTTCTCCAAAGTTGGACGCAGCTTGTAGGATACTGCCAATCCAATGGCATTAACTTTTTCCTATCAAATCGTTATAGTTCCAACGTTTATTACGTTCGATCAATGTGTCTTGGAGCAGATGTCCTTAGAGGGAAGAATCAAGTTCCTTTTAATGGAGAAATCAACTACGATTATATCATGTGGATTGACTCGGATATTCTTTTTACTCCGCAACATTTCATTCAACTCCTATCTCATAAAGACAAAGACATTGTGAGTGGCCTTTATCCTATGGAAGGTGGTATAGCATATCCAGTAGTTAAGGAATGGAATATTGACTACTTTCAGAAAAATGGAACTTTTGAATTCTTAAAAACAAATGATCCGATTCTTTATAATAAACAACCGTTTGAGGTTGTTTATACTGGACTTGGGTTTGTGCTTGTTAAGAAAGGAGTCTTTGAAAAAATAGGATATCCATGGTTCCCACCAGAATTTTTTGAATTTGAAAACGGTATTTACGATTTCTGTTCAGAAGACGTTGGATTTTGCCGGAAGGCAACAAGAGCCGGATTCAAAATATGGATTGACCCAACGGTTGTTTTAAGACATGAGAAAACAGTCTCGTTTTAAGTGGCCAATTTGTTTATTCTTCCCTCAACCAGCGTTCCGTTTTCGTCAAATTCGTCTTTCAAATCATTAGCTAAGGAAATCATTCCATTCAAAAATGTTGTAACTCCCGTTACTCCCAAAATTTGAGAACGATCAACTTCGATCATCCACAAAGAATCGGAAACAATACTTCCGGAACGTGGACTTGCTGCCGTTGCGTCGAGTCTTGTTTCTCGAAGATAAATGTTGGCTCTTAAAGATCCATTACCCTCTACTGGTGGGCGTCTAAAATCAATTCTGTCAACACGTCGTTTTACTGACAGTTGAAGAACACTACTTGTTACATTGGTATCGTATCCCATAATGATTCATCTATAAATAGGTTGCGGTTTGACAAATTTTCCACTCAGCGTAAATGGAAAAGAAAGAAACAGCAAAATCATAGAATTGGGCTATAATCTCGTTGAATACATATTTTTATAAATTATACCCCTCTATTAAACTGTTGATTGAGTGTATTGATGGCCGTGTGCAGTGTATATGCTTGTTGTGCTGTAAGATTTGTGCCTAATGAATAAAATTGAATTGGTTTTGTCGTGTGTAGCTGCCAATACTGAGGATAACTCGTACTTCCATCTTCTGATCCTACTGCACATCCCACTTCCCAGACAAAATCTGCTGGATTACCCGCAGCATCAACAGCACCCGTATAAGAGTTGACATAGACACCGTTGACGTATAAGTACACGGGATTGGCTGATCCTTTTGTTACAATTCTACTGCCTGAAACAGTCGATGCATAAGTAGAATTATTTCCCCAACAATATTTTCCATTACCATCAAAGTTATATACAAGATAATGTCGTTGATACACCCACACTCTTGAACAACCAAACGGTCTATAGTCCCATCCACGACTACACATCATGGAAAAGTGGGCATTGTTAACTGTTCCTGTTTCTGTTGCCCAATTTCTAAAATTTATTCCTATGTTTAAGGAACCCGAACCCCATGACCCCGAAGCAAATAACCCTAAACTCTGAGTGTACTGTGGTGTTCCAGTTACACTCATAATGTAATTGCCCGTATAAGTTTTCAGTTTAACCTGAGCAGCTTTCATGTCTGTTCCCAAAAATACGGCACAGTCCCTAATTGCATCCCAAGTACCGTTAGGTCGTAAAAATTTAACAAAATTAGATACTGCTCTAATTTCTTCCGGAGTACAGTCTCCACCATTAGCTTTTACATTGCTTACCCATGTGACGGCTACTGTATCTAGAGCCGTATGAGATAGTATATTCGGTGCATATAACATAATCTACACTTCTGATGAATATGTTCCAACAATCATTGACGATCCATAGGCCCTCAACCAAACAACTCCAACCCTGCTGCTACTGATAGATGTAGCCCATCCACCGTTTAAATTTCTCCATCCCGATGGGAAGGATAAAGACGAAGTAAACGTGCTTGTATTATTGATAAATAAAATGACATCAGAAAACGTGTTAGCTGCTGTAGGTACGTTTGAAGATGTAAACACATATCTTGCTGGAACTGTTATTGTGAGGTACTGGTTGCTTTGTGTAAACGAACAGGTCACTCCATAAGTCGAACTTGTTGTTATGGTGTTATACGTATTTGAAACACTTAATGCCAATGATGCCGTAGCAGCATTGGTCGCTGTTGTTGCATTACCATTCAAATTACCAATAAAAGTCGTAGCAGTTATGGTTCCTACCGATGGATCACAGGTAAGTGCGCTACTTGCTAATGGTTGGGCGTAATTTTCAACCATAGCAGCAGTAATAAACATCAAATAATTACTTCCACCATCAACACCGATAGACGTGTACACGTAATTTGCATCGGTTGCAGTATTAGCAATATCA
>Ga0116147_1000175_pt1 | contig 76430 bp, 63 predicted proteins | sample AD_JPNHG3_MetaG_FD_89749 | JGI IMG/M metagenome (GOLD analysis project Ga0116147, IMG submission 89749) | Active sludge microbial communities of municipal wastewater-treating anaerobic digesters from Japan - AD_JPNHG3_MetaG | ecosystem: Engineered > Bioreactor > Anaerobic > Digestate | place...
CCTGGTGGCAGACGGAAAACGGCGGTTTCCTCTGCAGCACCGTGCCGGCCATCAATCCCATGAAGCCGGGCAGCGCGGGCCCCGGTGTGCCGGGTATTCACCCCATCGTCTTTGATGATGAGGGCAACGAAGTCCCCCCCGGCGCCGGGAAAGCGGGGAATATCTGCATACAAAACCCGTGGCCCGGCAGTTTCCAGACCATCTGGCGCGATCGTGAACGCTACGTCAGTCAGTATTATGAAAGATACTGCAAGAACCCAAAGAGCAAACGCTGGCAGGACTGGCCGTACATGACGGGTGACGCAGCCGTCGTGGCCGCCGATGGATATGTCCGCATCCTCGGCCGGATTGACGATGTCATCAACGTTTCCGGGCACAGGCTCGGGACCAAGGAACTCGAATCGGCCGCCATGACCGTTGCGGAGGTGGCGGAGGCCGCCGTCGTCCCGGTGAAACACGAAGTGAAGGGGAAAGAGCCCGATCTGTACGTCGCCCTGAAACCCGGTTGCGCGCCGAGCGACGAACTTGCCAAGCGGATTCAGAATGCGGTGGTCGCGGAAATCGGGGCGATTGCCAGACCGAGAAACGTCTGGATCGTGACCGACATGCCCAAGACCCGGTCGGGTAAAATCATGCGTCGTGTTCTGAGCGCCATTTCCAACGAAACGGAAGTGGGCGATGTGACAACGCTGGCCAATCCTGAGATTGTCGTGGAAATCACCAACATGGTTCAGAGGAAGTGAGGATCAGAGGATCGAAGGATAAAAAACAAACCAGGGATGAACCACAACAGCAAGAAAGGGGGACGATATGGATAAACTGATTGTTGAGCGCGTGGATGTTTGGGTTGCCCCCATCAAGGACGAACCTGGTGGCCTGGCCAACGTACTCGCCGGCCTGCGGGATGCCGGTGCGGACCTTGACTTCATCATTGCCCGGAGGGCGCCCGAGACACCCGGCAAGGGGATCGTGTTCGTTACACCGCTGCGCGGTGATCGCGAAGTCCGTGCGGCCGCTACCCTGGGTTTCGATGTGACGCGAAGCCTCCATGAACTGCGCGTCGAGGGGGAAAACAAACCGGGAATTGCCGCGAACCTGACGGAAAAACTTGCGGCGGCGGGGATCAATCTCCGCGGCTTTTCGGGAGCCGTCATCGGCACGAGATTCATCCTGTACATCGGCCTGGACACGCCCGAGGACGCCGCAAAAGCCGCCGCCATTCTCAAGAAGCTGTAGCAGAAGGGCGTCTTCTTCCATGAAAGGCAGAACCCGGAAGGGTCCTGCCTTTCTCGCCTTTGCCTCCATCGTCGATCCGCGTTGAGCGGTGTCCGGTCAGTGCCCTGCCCGATAGCAGGGCCCTGGCATACCGAAGATGTGGCACTTGGCGCAGTGACCATCTCCACGCCCGCGATCGATTGACAACCGCCTCTCTGCATTTAAACGCTGCGTGGTTTTCGGATGTTTCCGTCTCAACATACACGGTCAGGTCACAGGGCGACACAGGTTTTATTCAACCTTTGCGGCCGTCGATGGGCCGGGAACCTGAAACACCGAATCGAGAAGAGTCGATGATATCCCACGCGATCGATTTTGCCGCCAGGACGCATAGTGACCGCTACCGGAAGGGCAGCCGGGTGCCCTGCCTCGTCCATCCCCTGAACGCGGCGAAGACCCTCATCGAATACGGTTGCCCCGGTGCGGTCGTCGTTGCCGGGATCCTGCCTGACGCCACGGAAGACACCTCCGTCACGATTGCAGAGATCGGAAAGAAATTCGGCGAAAAATTCGCCGGCTTCCGAGCCGGTCAAGTCCGGGGCTCGGGAGAACCGCAAAAGCCGCACCGCCGAATTCCTGAAAACCGCGTCGACGGATGTCCGCATCCTCTCCTGTGCCGACAAACCGGACAACGTGAAGAGCGTCATCGAGGACGGGAAGAACTGCGGCGAATCCGTCCGGGAGCGCTTTCATCGCCCGAAAAACGACCAGGAGCGGTATTACCGCCCCCCCGTCGAGATCTTCCGTTCGAGGGCGGGTGAAAACAAAACCGCGGCAGAGCTCTTTCATGGATTCGCCTTGAAGGTGAAAACACTCTTCGCCTGATGAAACGGGCTGTCCTTTCATCCCGGGTCAGACCTGCCGGCAGGGAACGCAGATGAAATTCCTTGAGACATGGAAAAGAAAGCGCCCGGAAAAGTTCATCCCCGCGGAAAAAGCAGTCGAACGAATCCGCCGGGGGGACAGGGTTTTCATCGCATCGGCCTGTGCCGAACCCCGGCACCTCGTCGATGCTCTGATCCGGCACGTGGAGAACAACCCCGGAGCATACCCCCATGCCCTTCAGATCCGCCTCCTCGGGGTTACCCCTTACGCTGAAGACAGGTTTGGATCGAACTTCCGCTGCAACGCCTTCTTCATCAGCGAAAGCAACCGAAGCGCCGTGAACAGGGGTCTTGCCGATTACACCCCTGTGTTTCTGTCCCGGGTGCCGGAGCTTTTCGATCGGTCCATGGAGCGCGTCGACGTGGCGCTTATCCAGACGTCGCTGCCCGACGTGCACGGCTACTTGAGCCTGGGGATCAGCGTGGACATCGTGAAGGCGGCGGCCGCGAAAGCCCGCGTCGTCATCGCCCAGGTGAACCGGAACATGCCCCGGGTGCCCGGCGACACGTTCCTCCCCATCGACGACATCGACTTCCTCGTGTGTCATGACGAGCCGCTCCTGGAGTACGCCCCCGCCGTCGATACGGATATCGCCCGGCGCATCGGCCGCCACGTGGCACGCCTCATTTTGGACGGCGACACCATCCAGGTCGGCTACGGCGTCATCCCCAACGCGATCCTTTCAAGCCTCTCGCGCAAAAGGCACCTCGGGGTTCACACCGAGTTCCTGAGCGACGGGATCGTGGAGCTCATGAAGGCGGGCGTGATCGACAATTCTCGAAAGACGGTCAACCGCTGGAAGACCGTGGCCACTTTCTGTATGGGAAAAACATCGACCTACGAATATCTGAAGGACAACCCCCTGATCGAGTTCCATGCGATCGATTACACCAACGACCCGCTCGTCATCGCGCGCCAGAACGGCATGGTCGCGATCAACAGTGCCCTGGAGATCGACCTGACGGGGCAGGCCACGGCCGAGTCGATCGGCAGGATCTTCTACAGCGGTATCGGCGGCCAGGCCGACTTCATGCGGGGGGCCGCCCTTGCCCGTAACGGCAAGACGATCCTGACAATCCCGTCGACGGCAGACGGCGGCGGCATGTCGCGAATCGTCCCCTTTCTGCAAAAGGGCTCCGGCAGCACCGTCCTGAGAGGCGACGTCCAGTATGTCGTCACGGAATGGGGCATCGCCTACCTCCAGGGCAAGAACGTGCGGGAGCGGGCCATGGACCTTATCGCCATCGCGCACCCGAATTTCCGGTCCCGGCTCATCGAGGAGGCGAAAAAGGCCGGGCTCATCTACCGGCACCAGGCCTTTATTCCCGGTGAGCGCGGGATGTATCCCGAGGAACTGGAAACCTTCCGGAGGACCCGGACCGGCCTTCAGCTTTTCCTGAGACCCATCAAGTTCTCCGACGAGCCGCTGGTGAAAGACTTTCTCCACGGGTTTTCCGATCGCAGTATCCAAACCCGATTTTTCACGAAGCGCCGCGAGATGCCTTACGAGCAGCTCCAGGACCTAATCGTTATCGACTACCAGCAGGAAATGGCGATTATGGCCGTCCTTCTGGACGATAAAATGCCGGGCAGAGAGGAACTCCTGGGGGTGGGACGCTATCATATCCACCCGAAACAGCAAACGGCCCGCGTGTCCTTTGCCGTTCGTGACGACTACCAGAACCAGGGGATCGCGCAGGAACTCCTGTCCTATCTCGTGTATCTGGCACGCCGCCAGGGTCTCCTGGGCTTCACGGCCGCCGTCCTGGTCGAGAACGAACCCATGATTCACGTATTGGAGAAGTACGGTTTCGAAAGGAACAGGCAGATGATCCAGGGAGTTGTCGTGCTATCCATGGTGTTCAAGGAAGAAACGAGAGATGTCCCTCCGAATACAAGATCGAAGGGACGATCTTCCGATTAACGGAAGGCCCCTTTCCGCATGACAACCCGGCCGTTCCCGGATCCCACCGAGCGAACAGACACCACGGCCATCCCACGCGCGAGGGATTCCGAAAGAAAGGAAGAACATCAAAATCGCCGTTTTGAACGGGTACCCCAAGGGGGCAAAGACCGGGATCCTGCGATATATCCGCCACATCCAGAAGAAGGGTCTTCTCCATTCGTTCACCTGTCATCCTGTGGCGGAGCGGAGCCGCATCATCGAAAGGGATGACAGGGCCTTCCCGGAAATCATCGCCTTCATGAGAAGTTCGGACATCGCCCCGCAGGCTTTCCCGTCTTGTTTCCTTCTCGTGCCGTCCCGGGACAAGCATTTCTTCGAGTTGATCTTCGGGAAAAATGCGCGGGGCGTCTTCCGGGGCAGGTCTATCGCCCTCTGACCGTCTTCATCCGCTCTCACGGTCACAGGGTTCACAACGACATGCATGCCGCCTGCGATGACCTGGAGATGAAGCTCACCGGGTCGCGCGGCCACGGAACGTCCGTCCGTTCAGCTGGTCTCCTCGTCCAGGATGACGTTCGACGGAAGCCGGAACAGCTCCTTCAAGACCTCGTCGAAATAGTCCGGGAGATAGCGGTGCCAGAGCTTGACGGGCAGCTCGACCAGCTCGCGCTGCGCCGATGCCGGGAAGCTGAAGAGATATTCCATCAGGTATTCGATGTTCTTGGAGAGGTGGCCGCGGTACTGACGGGTCAGGCGCTGCCGGATGATGCGGTCCTCGTGCATGCAGCGGCCAATCTCGCTTTCGAGCGTCTCCGGGTAGTCCGAGACGATGATTTCGAGGGAGACGGACTCCTCTCCGGACCGGACGAATTCTGCAAAGTCCTTCTGAACCTGGTCCGGTTGCTGACCCCGGGCCTGCATGACGGACAGGATCCTGCCTGTGACCGGTCGGGACAGAATTCGCTCCCGATCGGGCTCGTGGCAGACGATCAGGTTCGTGGCGTTATAGAGACCGCTGTGGCGCTCTTCCTCGATGATCCGGCCGTCCGGCAGTTTGTCGAGCAAAGAGCGGAGGCGCGTCTGTCCGGTCTCATCCAGGATCACTTTGATCCCGGCTACGTCGTTGATGGCGATGCCGTCGTCGTCCTGAACCGGTCTCCCCGTGCGCAGGTCTTCCAAGAGGCGCTCCTCGGCCCGGAGGAATTCGTCGATCATCTCTTCGGGGGGCGTGACAAGCTGGTGACGGGGAATACCCGCCCCGCGCGCCCGTTCCTCAGCCAGTTCGTCGGCGTGCTTTTTGATGGCGTCGAACATCCGATCGATGATCCGGCGCGCCGCCTTTTCCGCCAGCCTGCGGACCCGCTTGATCCGGCTGGCGCCCACGCACTCCTCGGTCCCTCCGCGGGAAGCGAAGAAAAGTGTTCCATGGAACGGGGTGTCCCGGTAGTAGCGTTCCGGGTGCGCCCTGTAACGCGCGATCAGTTCGTCGATGCGGGGATTCCGGCAGGGAGGACAGGCGACCAAGGCGTCCCTCAGTTCCCCCTTACGGGAAGTGTGCCGCATGGTCAAACCGGCCGGATGCAGCTGTTGAAAGATCCTGCCGGCGAAAACGCGCAGGTAGCGGGCCACATAGACATGGTTGAAGTTGACCAGCCGGGTGATCAGGTCGGCATCGGACGGATAGACTTCGTTATACATCCAGCGCCGGATGAGATCGCTCAGATCGGTGCGGTGCAGATAGCTGTTGATCCTGATCATGCCATCACCTGTATTCCGGTCCTACCTGCTGCGGGTACTTGGCGGTATTGCGCGGACATAATACCATTTATTTGGACTTGTCGACACAAAGTTGTTCGGTTTCAGGTATTCCTGGTGATATTCTTCCCTCATGTTTTCTCTATTCCGAGGACATAATACCAATTATGCCCTTTTTTTAGGCCTCCCTGAATTCCCGGGTTTTAGATTCCGGCCGGTACAGCATTCTACGGATTCAATAAAGGATGGATCACCTAACGGCCGCCCTGTTCTTGTTGCTTTTCGCAGGGCATCCTCATCGTAACCCTTATCGTTCGTAAAAAATGACCGCCCATCTTCAATGAGACCGATGAATGTCCTGTCCTCAACTAAAATATCCGTGTCAGTCTTGCCAAGATGAAAAGAGGCGCTTGACCATGGATCATCCCAGGCGGCCTTGACGATGCCCGCCCGAACAGGATTCATTTCAACATAATGAACGGCGGCCACAAGATGGCGCTCATCCTGAACACAGGAACCAAACCTGCCCTGAAAAAGATAGCCAAAGGAGGAAAAGGGGACTGTCCCCTTTTCCCTTCCCTGGCAAAGGACTGAGATTCCGTGGGCACCGCAATGAAATGAACATGGTTGGTCATAAGACACCAGGAGAGAATTTTGACACCAAAACGATCCGTCTCTTCTTTAACAAAACGTAAATAGTCGCCTCTGTCCTCATCACTATGAAAAATATCCAGAAAGCGGACGCCCCGCTGAGTGATGTGATGGGGATAACCGATAGCTACAACCCTCGATATGCGGGCCACGCCGAAACCTAACAGCTTCGTATCAACAGGTCAATATAATCAGTATGATGTCCCCGGAATAAGAAGCTCCGGGATATTCCTGTTCTTTTTTCATGACCTGTTCGGCATCCATTCGCTCGCCTTTTCTATCTCACCTTCAACCCTTCATCCAGATACTTGATAATCGGGAACAGGAAAAACTCGATGACCCGTCTTTTCCCGACCTGGATCTCGGCGCTGACGGACATCCCGGGTCTCACTTTGTGGGTGCTCCCGTCTTTCGTCCTCAGTTCCTCGGAGGCGAGGGTCACCTGGACCGGGTAACCATCTCCGGAATGTTCTTTCTCCTCGATGCTGAAGGGACTGACCGAATCCACGGTACCGTCAATCGTGCCGTACTTCTGGAAGTCGAATGTGTCCACTTTAACGACACATGTCTGCCCGGGCCAGACAAACCCCGCATCCTTGTTCAGGACAAGTACCCGGGCCGTCAGCGCCGCGTTTTCGGGCACAAGGCTGACCACCTGCTGTGCCGGTGTGACGACGCCGCCGACCGTCTTGATCGAGAGAATGTGCACGTATCCGCTGACCGGCGCGTTGATGGAGCGCTTTCCTTTCTTGAAACCCAGACTGGTGACCTCCGCCTCGAGGATGTTCCTGCCCTGCATATTGCTTGAAAGCTCGCTCAGCATCTTCTCGCGGAAAGAGTACCGGAACGACTCCTCCTCGCTCTTCAGACGCTGCGTCCTTGCCGTCGCCTCCTTGATCTGACCCCGCTTGACTTCCACCTCCCGTTCCTGACTCATCCGCTCCCGGACCTTTTCCTTGAATCGGTTTTCGGCCAGGGCTCCGATCTCGACGAGGGACTTCTGCTTCTTTTCGACATCCTCTGTGACCGCAAGCTGGTTTTCCAGCTTGTGCAGTTCCTCCTGCAGAGTGCGAACGCTATGCTCGGCTTCCTCGAGAGCAAGCTGTTTTTCTCTCAGGGTCGAATGAAAGAGCGCCTTCTGCGATTGATACAGTTTCACCTGCGTATCGACGATCTCCGGGGGGCGACCCTCGCCCGACGGCGGGAAGGCTCTGTCCTCGAGAACGGCCCGGATGCGCGCCATGGACATCCTTGAGAGGCTCAGGTTTTTCTCCTTCCCTTCCAGGTCCGCACTGTCGGTGGATGGGTCGATTTCGATGAGTGGCGAACCCGCTTTCACGTAGTCCCCTTCCCGCACGCAGATCTTGCTGACGACACCCGTCTCGAGCGGTTGAAGGACCTTGACATCCCCCGCCGGGATAATCTTGCCTCTCGCCGTGACGACCACGTCGACCCTGATCCAGATAAGCCCGACCAGCGCGAGTCCGAGGATGACGATCGTCGTCCAGAGAAAAATCCTGCCGATGGGATTGGGCGGCTTTTCCTCCACCTCAGCCAGTATGGGCTTGAAGTCGTGATAATCCGTCATGTTCGCCTTCCTGCTGCCTGTAAAGATAACTGTACAGTCCGTTTTTCTTCATGAGCAACTCGTGATTCCCCGCCTCCACGATCCGGCCTTTGTCGATGACAAAAATGACATCGCAACCCCTCATGATGGAAAGTCTGTGGGCGACGAGTATAATCGTTCTATCCTTTCCGATGTGCGCGAGGTTTCTCTGAATGATCTTCTCGGATTCGTAATCCAGGGAACTCGTGGCTTCGTCAAATATGAGGATGGGCGGGTTGGTCATGAGCGCCCTGGCGACGGCGATCCGCTGTTTCTGCCCCCCCGAGAGGGAAACCCCCCGCTCCTCGACATAGGTTTCATAACCCAGGGGCATCTCCATGATAAACTCATGGGCGCCGGCCGCCTGGCAAGCCCCGATGATTCTTTCCATCGGAGCATCGGGCATGGCCATGGAAACGTTTTCACGGATGGTCCCGCTGAAAAGAAAACATTCCTGAGGCACCATCCCGATCTTGTAGCGGAGCTGGAGGGGATCCATGTGCCTGACGTCAATGCCGTCCACCGTCAGCGTGCCCTCTGTCGGGAGGTACAGTCGCTGGATCAGCTTTGCGACGGTGCTCTTGCCGGAGCCGCTTCTTCCCACAATGCCCACCATGCTCCCCGGCGCGATGCGCAGACTGACACCGTCCAAAACCAGGGGGCCGTCGGGTGAATATTTGAATCTCACGTCTTTAAAAACAATGTCCCCCTTCAGTTCCCTGACGGCAACCTGGCCTCCGACAACCTCCGAGGGGGTGTTGATGATGTCGCCGATCCTTTCGAGGGAGAGCCTGGCCTGCTGGAAGTCCTGCCACATATGGACGAGACGAAGGACGGGACCGCTCAGCTGGGACGCGAACATCTGAAAAGCGATGAGTTGACCCACGCTGAGGCGATTTTCAAAAACAAGGCTCACGCCGAAATAGATGACCGCAAGCGTCATGAGCTTCTGGAGAAGCTGGGATGAAATGACCGCCGCATTCCCCAGATTCGAAAGCCGGAAAGCGGAGAGGATGTAATCTCCGAGGTGATTTTCCCAGTTCCGGACCATTTTCCCTTCGATGGCGAGTGATTTGACGGTCTGGACCCCCGTGACGGACTCCACGAGAAAGGACTGGGCGGCCGCCCCCTTCTGAAACTTGTCGTCCAGGCGGCTTTTGATCGCCGGCGTCACGAAGAAAGAAATGGCACCGATCACGGCAATGAAACAGAGGACGAGGACCGTCAGCATCACGCTGTAGAGCATCATGATCACGATAAAGACGACGGAAAAAATCGTGTCGAGAAGAACGGTCAGAGAAATGTTCGTCATGAACTGGCGCAAATTTTCCAGCTCCCGAACCCGCGCGATGATGTTTCCGACCTTCCTCGTCTCAAAATAACGGTACGGGAGAGACAAGAGGTGGCGGTAGACCTTCGCGCCCAGTCCGCCGTCGATCTTGTTCGCCGTGTGGTAAAGGAGGTAATTCCTCATCAGGTTCAGGACGGCATCGAAGAGAACCACGATGAAAAACACGCCTGCCACCACCTGCAGGGTTGTGACGGCATGGTGCGCCAGGACTTTGTCGATAATGACCTGGATGAACAGCGGCGTCACCAGCCCGAAGGTCTGAATGAAAAACGATGCCGTGACGATTTCCGAGAAAATGGAGCGATATTTCAGGAACTCTCTGAACAGCCACTTGAAACTCAGGTAAAACTCCGTTTTGGCAAATCGGGGATACAGCGGGATCATCCGCCCGTCCCAGAGTTTTTTCAGTTCCTCCGTCGTGAGCTCGACCACCGCCTTTTTTCGCGTCTCAAAGAGAAGCACCTTGTCCTCTCTGCGGCCCAGAAGAACATGATAAGCCCCCTCCCGGGTCACGAGAATGGACGGCACCGGATATTTGGACAGGCTCGCCGGCGTCTGCCCTGTTTTCAGGCGCACGCGAAAACCGTGATCCCGGAACACACGGAGGATCTCCTCGGTCTTCAGCTCACCCTCGAGAAAATACTTTCTCCGGATCGCATTTACGTCCACGGCGACAGAATGCAGCTTCGCCGCCACCTCAACGGCGATCAGACCCGTTTCCATAATAATCTCTCATGAAATTCCTGTAGTTCGACTCGATCAAGAGTTTTTTCTCCGTCAAGGCCATCGCGTTTTCCGCGACCTTCAGATCCCTCTCGATAGAGAGGCTTTCTTTTTCCGTCTCGGCAATATCCATCACGCTCCTTTCGCCGAGGCGCTTCGCACCCCTGGCGATCTCGATCACCTGCCGGTACCGTGCAGCAAGCTTCCGGTAATGCTCCACCGTTCTCCCCTGCTCCGAAAGCCCCGCATGGAGAGCCTCGAGCTCCTTCGACTTGTCGGCCTTGAGGGATTGAATGCTTGCCTCCTGTCTTTTGATCTCCCGGAGAACCTTTTGCCTCTCCCATTTCCTGGCAAACCCGTCGAAAAGGGGGATCGAAAGAAAGAACCCCGCGTTGTACGAAATCTCTTCCATGTCTTTGAAGGCGCCTGAAAGCTCTCTTTTGTTCCCGTAGAAATCGTATCTCCCGTAGATGCCGATGTCGGGGAAAAAATCGTTTCGCGCGGCGGTGGCCCTGTGCTGAAGGGCCTCCTTCTCCTTCTGGCGGTACCTGTATTCCGGCATGTTCTCCACGTCCTTCATGATCTCCCCGGAATAGGATAGGCTCTCCGGAGGGATCGGCTCCACGTGGATGCTTTCGGAATACTCTTTCCCCGTCAGCGCCGACAGCCGGGCAAGACTTTGCTTTAACTGCATCCGGTCGGCGGATTGTTCCTTCTCGGCCGCTGCGAGCCCGGCCTCCGACTTCAAGAACTCCTCATATGAAATCTCACCGGATTCATAGGCTCTTTGCCGCAGAGCGACGGCCTCCTGAAGTTTCCTGACGATCTCGCCTTCATACCGGACCTTGATGAAACATTCGCTGACCGTGCCGTAAGAGGCGGTGAGTTCCAGGACGAGTTTTTTGGCTTCCATTTCAACGTCGAACCCGGCGGCATCAACGAGCCCCCTGTAATATTTGGACTGGTACCCTTTCTTGTACCAGTTCGACAGAAGGTATTCTCCGAGCAGATAAACCGAAGACCTCCACTCATCCACATTGCCCCCGATGACCTGGCCATATATGGTTTGGACTTCGCCGTTCTTTGTCAGGGTCTCGAACCGTTCGAGCCGGCTGTTGAGAGAGAAACCGGGATACAGACTCGACAGAGAGTGCTGATAGGACGCCTCTGCGATCTCGACTTCAGCCTGCTTCATGCGAAGCCGCGCGGAGTGCTTCATCGCATCATGGATCGCATCCCGGTAGGTAAGGCTCTCACCCTGCCCCGGCAGTGGATGGGCGAGAAAAAGAAAAAAGACGGCGCCGGCGAAAAGAAGTGATTTTCTTTTTCGCCTGTCTCCCGGATATCGAAGGGCATCTTCATGCATGCAAAAAACCGAGGGATCCCCGCTCCCTTCCTGACACGCATTCACCGCGTGGATTATGCGTCTTTTCCGGGGGACGAACAATCGGTAGGAAGTGTGATTTTGACTCGGATCTTTAGATAAACCTTATCTAGTGAGAAAGTATGAGGCGGAAGGAAGGATCTTCATACTTTTTTCTTATGAGAGCCGATCACAAAGATGCGCACGACCGGGAATAAGCGGAAGAAAGAGTACAGGGATCCTACTTCGCCGTGACCCTCTTGTACCCGTAGCGGGCCTCGAAGACGGGGGCGGTGAGGTTGTCGACGGGGACGTAATCGTCCGTGAGGAGGACGGTGTTGCGCTCCCGGATCAGCTTCTGGACCCATTCCGCCGGGACGACGTTGGAGACGGCGGCATGGCCCTTGTGCTGCCTTGTTTTTTGCTGGAACTCGGCCATGTCGAGCTTTACGGGGCTCGCCAGGACCACGCAGGTGCTCACACCGATGTTCTCATAGTCGGGGTAGAGGGCGATCAGGTGGACGTTCCCCCTCCCGAAGACCTCCTCGAGCGTGCGGATGTACGAGGGCAGAAAAGCCCCTTCCCGGAAACTGTCGATGAGGTTCGCCACCAGCAAGCCGTCGGGCTTCATGATGGATTTCAGCTGCCGGGCGAACTCCTTCGTCGTCAGGTGGTATGGGATGGAAAGGTCGTTGAAGGCGTCGCCGAAGATGAAATCGTACTTTTCCTTCTCCTTGCGGTTCATAACGAACCACCGGCCGTCCTCGTTGAAGGACCGGATCTTCGAGTCTCTGGAAAGCCCCATGCAGTCGTAGGTGACCTTCGTGATCTCGGGGTCGATCTCCACCACGTCGATCTCGGCGCGGGGGTACTCCGCCTCCATGTAGCGAGGGAAGGTGTAGGCACCGCCGCCGATGAAGAGGGCCTTGAGGTCCCGCCGTTTCCCCTCCTGCCAGTGGACGACCTCCTCGTAGATGCGGATATAGGGATAATCCAGATAACGGGGGTCCTCGAGGTCGTTGAGCGAGTGGACCAGGTTATCCAGGATCATGGCGTGGAGTACACGCCCGTCCTTGTTCGCCCCGTATTTCATGAGTTTGATCGTGTAGTAGTCACTTTCCTTGTAGTAGTAAATTTTGGCGTCGAGGGGTGCTTTGAAGGCAACTCCGTACAGAGCCCAGGTCAGCGGGGCGAAGACGAGGATGAAAACGGCGAGGGACTTCCGGCGCATGAAGAAGCCGCCGAAGACGAGCGCCGATGCAATGAGGATGACCCCTATGATGAGGAGGATGTTGCGCGTTCCCATCCAGGAGATGAGGTAGAATCCGGTGGTGAAGGTGCCGATGATGGAACCGAGAGTGGAGAAGGCGTAGATCTTCCCGACGACGTTTCCCGTCTTCTCAAGGTTGTCGAGCGTGAGCTTCACCACGACGGGCGAGATCATGCCGAGGACGGCCGAAGGGACGAAGAAGATCACCGTGGTGAGAATCATGATGCGCATCATGAGGGTCGACTGAAACTGCGCCGCGCCGATGAGGTTCGTAAGCGGCGAGATGCTGAAGGCTCCCAGGCCCGAGAGGAAGAGAAGCCAGCCGAGGGTCGTCTGCCGGGGGTAACGATCGGCAATGATCCCGCCCAGGTAAGCCCCGATGCTGATGCCCGCAAGGACCACCCCGATGATGCTCGTCCAGGTGTAGAGCGAGACACCGACGTAGGGGGCCATGATCCGACCGGCGACGAGCTCGATGACAAGCGTGCAGAAACTGGCAATGAAAACGACGACGTTGGCCTTGATGACCGCTGCATTCATGACGACCTCACCTGTAGCAGGGCACCGGGAAATGTGGAGGAATATCTGTATTTTTTGACCCCGAGACCGGAAACCCGGAACCCTTTACCCGATTATATCTCCGTTTTCTGCGTGACCCCGGCCTTGACCATCTCGATGGCGTCACGGAGGGCCGCAAAAACATTCTCCCTGAAATCGCCCGCGACGACGATGATCATGACATCGTCCCCGGGCTTCAGCTTCCCTTCCCGGACCTCAGCCAGAACCTCCACGATCCCCGGACGGTTTCTGATTTCGGCCACGATTTCATCGAGACGCCGGCGGTCCGCCCTCACCGTCAGTTCCTTGACCGGGCTTCCATCCCGGGAGTGCGCGCGAACGACGCCGTTGTGACAGAGGATCATGCCCGCCTTTTGAAAATCGGGGTGTTTCCTGACCCGGCTGATCATGGATGCAAGATTCATCGAAGGCTCCTGGGTGTCTTTCTCATTAAAAAACGATGGTTTCCATATCAGGGTTTCAGGCAAATCACAAGGCATTTATGGGTGTCAACAACGCGATCCCGAACCGTCCTTGACGCCGCCAGGGGAGTTGTGAGAAAAAACGGAGCATGAAGCGCAGGCGGCGACAGAAGGATCTCCTGAAGCTGGGTGACGTGCTCAACAAGGCGCTGAAGCGCCGGGAGGTTTTCGTCCCCTTCGAGGACCGCAAGCTCCTCGAGATCTGGCGGAAATCGGTGGGCCCGCAGATCGCAACCCGGACGCATCCCGAAAACATCAGGAGGGGAACCCTGTTTGTCAGGGTCTCCACCTCCGTCTGGATGCAGGAGCTTCAGTTCATGAAAAAAGAGATCATCGCCGGCATAAATCGATTTTACGGCCGGGAGACCGTACAGAACATCCGCTTCGTCATCGGAGAAATCCCGACGTGGCCGGAAGCGGTTAAAGCCTCTGAGAAGCCTGCCCCCCGCTCTTGACGCGACGGGGCTCACCGACGATGACAGAGAAGAAATCTCATCGACCCTTGAATCCGTGGGAGACGAGGAACTCCGGGACATCCTGAAGCGGGTCATGACGAAGGAGAGGATACGGAAAAGATTCACGGACGATCCGGAAGGGCGTTGAAGATGCCCTGCATCTCTCCGCTGTAGCCCCCTTCTTCCCCGTAGATGAAAAGAGGCGGAAGGATTTTCACCTCCTCCCCTCCCCCTTTCAGCCCCTCCACGAGGATGAATTCGCCCTCCGAAGAGGTCCTGCTGTGAACAACGCGCAGGTTCTTGGGTTCCAGGCCGAGGACACGCATCCTGTACAGGACCTCCACCATCCGTTTTGCGGGGTAGATCAGGTAGACTCGCCCGCCGTCCCTCAGGAGACGGTCCGACGCCTGGAGAAAATCGGCCGCCGAACCCCTGATCTCATGGCGGGCAAGCGCCCTCTCTTCATCGGGGTTGATGCGCCCCGTCCCCGCCCTCCGGTAGGGCGGGTTGAAAACGACAACGTCGTAGGATTTGACTGTCAGGAACGAGCTCGGGTTCCGGATATCGCCCTGCAGGATATCCACACGCTCCCCCAGGCGGTTCAGCATCACGTTGCGTCTCGCCATGTCGGCAAGCGGCCTCTGGAGCTCGAGTCCGGTAATTCGCCCGCTTCCCGGAAATCGAAGCGCCAGGATGATCGAGATGACACCGCTCCCCGCCCCGAGGTCGATGACCCTCTCGCCGCGCTTCAGCCTCGCGAAGTGCGCCAGGAGAACGGCATCGATGGAAAATCGATACCCCTTTTTTTTCTGAATAATCCTCAGGCGGCCCCCGAAAAGTTCGTCGAGAGTTTCATCATCTCTCTGCAGGGCATTTTTCTCCGAATCTTTTCGCACAATCCGAAACGCAAAACCGGCGCCATCTCACTCTATCGTCGCACCGGTGTTCAAATGTCAAGAAGTCAAGCCTGACCCCGGGGTTTAGAGTTTGTGAACGAAGATGCCGCTTCGGAGCTTGGGTTCGAACCAGGTGGATTTCGGCGGCATGATCTCCCCGGAATCGGCAATGTCCATGAGCTGGGAGACCGTCGGCGGGTACATCGAAAAGGCAACGGCAAAATGCCCGGAGTCGACCATCCGCTCGAGTTCCTTCATGCCCCTGACGCCCCCGACGAACCTGATGCGCCTGTCGGTCCTCGGGTCTTCGATGCCGAGGAGGGGTCTCAGAATGTTGTCCTGCAGGATGGACACATCGAGCCGGCCGATTTTGTTTTTCCCCACGTACAGCTTCTCCTTCGCCGTCAGGCGGTACCAGCGGCCGTTGCGGAGGTACATCCCGAACTCATGAAAGCGAACGGGGGAGCGGTCTTTGAAATCTTCCGACACGCGGAACCCCTCCCGGATCCTCTCGACAAACTCGGCCGTGCTCATGCCGTTCAAATCCTTCACGACGCGGTTGTAATCCAGGATACGCAGCTGATCATGGGGGAAAAGAGCGGCCATGAAATATTCGTATTCCGCCGCCTCCTTTCTGCCGGGGTCCATGTCACGCCTCCGTCTCGCGACGGCTGCGGCGGAGGCTGCCCGGTGATGGCCGTCGGCGATGTAGAGGCACTCCACCTCCGCAAAGGCCCGGCGGATCGTCTCGATGGTCCGGTCATCGTCGATGACCCACACGGTGTGTCCGATGCCGTCTTCGACGCTGAAATCGTACACCGGCTCGTTCTTGACGGCGTCGGCGACGATCCGGTCTATGGCCTCCTGCGCCCTGTAAACGAGAAACACGAGGCCTGTCTGGGCATTCACGGTATCGATGTGTCTTGTCCGGTCTTCCTCCTTGTCCGGCATCGTGAGCTCGTGCTTCTTGATGAGACCGGCATCGTACTCCCGCGTGCTGACCCCGCCCACGATGCCGTACTGGGTGTGGCCGGGAACGCTCTGCCGGTAAATGTAAAAACAGGCCTTCCCGTCCTGGACCAGAATACCGTCCCTGATCAGTTTATCCAGATTTTGCCGCGCCTTCCGGTACACCTCGTCTCCGTAGACATCCCTGTCCTTCCGGAGATCGATCTCCGATTTTTCGACCCGCAGAAAACTCAAAGGGTTCGCCCGGGCAAGCTGCTTCGCCTCCTCCCAATCGAGGACGTCGTAGGGGCATGCGGAAACCTCTCGGACAAATTCTCTTTTCGGTCTCAGCGCCCGGAAGGGTACGATGACGGACAAGGGCATCTCCTCCTGCGACGGTTTACTAACACAGCCCCCCGGCGAACGCAATACTCGCCGCGGGCCTCTCGAAAGGGTTGCAAAGACAGCCGGGACGGTGTATGAATACCCCCCCGCGGGAAAGAAAGGAGCTTCGATTGAAACCGGTTCGTGTCTTCATCCACGGCCTCGAGAGCAGCAGCCGGGGAACAAAGGGGGTCTACTTCAGAGAAAAATTCCCCGACATGCTCATCGAGGATTACACGGGGCTTCTGGAAAAACGAATGGCCAGATTGAGAGGTCTCCTGGCCGGGAGAAAAGACCTCATCCTTGTGGGTTCGAGTTTCGGCGGTCTCATGGCCGCCATTTACGCCTGCGAACACGAACAGAGTGTCCGGCGTCTCATCCTCCTCGCCCCCGCCCTCGACCTCGGTTATTTCAAACCCTGCTCTGAGAAGCGACTCGAGATCCCCGTCTGGCTCTATCACGGGAAGGAGGATGACGTGGTCCCGCCGGGACCGGTCGAAAAGATCGCCCGGAAGGTCTTTCGAAATCTCTCCTACCATCTCGTCGACGACGATCACTCCCTCCACCGGACCTTCCCGGACATGGAATGGGACCGCCTTCTGTCCGTCTGACGTCACGGCCGCCTTTGAATAACCCTTGACAAATGCCCGGGCTGAACTTAAATATACCTGAAAATACGGGAGATTTCTGAATGAGCACGATCACGAAAAAAGTCGTCATCCGCTATTCGGCCGATATCGTTGAGCAGCCCATCACCTGTCAGCTCGTGAAGAAGTACGATCTGGATTTCAATATCCTCAAGGCGAGGATCTTCCCCCGGAGAGAGGGGGTCATGGTCCTCGAATTGAGCGGCCAGAAGGAAGACTTTGAAGCCGGTATGCGCTTTCTCAAAGAGAAGGGGTTGAAAGTAGAGCCGCTTTCAAAAAGTGTGACGATGAATGAGGAAAAGTGCATTCATTGCGGCGCCTGCATTGCCTTTTGTTCGACAAACGCACTGAGCATCGATCCTCAGACCATGAAGGTGATTTTTGATCCCGAAAAGTGCAACGGCTGCGAACTCTGCGTGACGGGCTGCCCGGTGAGAGCCATGTCCGTCGACCTCTCCGTTTAGAGAAGTCATCCCGTCTACCTCAGCTTGAGCTTGTCCTCGATCGCCCCCCTCTGCTTCGACATCGAGCGGTCCCGTTCTTTCGCCTCCTTCTGGGTCTGGTCCGCCGCCTCGTTGAAATGCCTGTCCAGCTTCTCTTTCTGTCCATCGAAAAACGTCTTCCCGTCAGTGAGCGTCCGGTCGTATTGCGTCCGGAGCTTCTCAAAGGCTTGCATCAGCCTCTCGGTGAATGTACCGGTCGAGTTATAGTAATGATAACCCGCAAGAGCCAGCAGGATCACGAGCAGGGCCATCGTGAACTTGAAAAATTTACTCAGGAGCCAGTAAAGAACGATAAGCCCGAAGGCCACAAGGAGAAGCACCGGCCAGTACTGCGCAAAAAAATTCATCACTTCACCCATCTCCTGCCTCCGTCATCATCATTCCGGCCACTTCGCACGGACCCGGCTGTTTTCGTCGATCATCCCCCGGAAGACCGACGGACTCCGCATGTCCGTGACACGGATCCGTTTATCATTTATCACACTTTTCGCCTAAAAACCAAACCGGCCTTGAGCTTGACAAAACTCCGGCGGGGGGGTAAAGTCCCCCATCAATCCGGCATTCATGCAAAATACAAACCAAAACAATGAGTTGTATAAGACAGCAGAGAGTTCTCGTGGGCTTGAGCGGCGGCGTCGACAGCGCCGTCGCAGCGGCGACGCTTCTCGGGAGGGGCTACAAGGTCGGCGGCCTCTATATCCGCAACGGTTTTCCCGTCCGGGGTGAGGAGAAAGCCGGGGCCGTGGCCTCCCGTCTGGATATCCCTCTGTACAAGCTGGACGCGGGCGATGAATTCCGGCGAGAGGTGGTCGATTACTTCATATCGGAATATCTGGCAGGAAGGACGCCCAACCCCTGCTGCGTCTGCAACAAGAAAATCAAGTTCCGCCATCTCTTCGACGTGGCCGGTGAGCAGGGCTACGACCTCGTCGCCACGGGGCACTACGCCCGCGAGCGGTTCGATGCCGATACCCGGAAATACACGCTCCGCAGGGCCGCGGACGCGGCCAAGGACCAGTCCTATTTCCTCTTCATGCTCGGGCAGCGGGAACTCGGGGGCATCCTCTTTCCCAACGGAAACAAAACAAAGGATGAAATCCGCGCGATGGCTCTCGAACTCGGTTTCGGCGACAGGCCCTTCAGGGAAAGCCAGGAGGTCTGCTTCATCCCCGAGGGCAACTACAAACGGTTCATAGAGCAGATGCATCCCGACCTGCGGGCGGCGCCGGGGAACTTCGTCGACATCCGTGGAAAAGTTCTCGGAAGGCACCGGGGCATCCATGCCTATACGGTCGGACAGAGGCGCGGCCTGAATATCGCCTCCACGGCACCCTATTACGTCCTCAGGATCGACCCGGAGAGAAACGAGGTTGTCCTCGGCCGCCCGGAAGAGCAGGAAAATGCGGGTCTCATCGCGGCGGCCGTGACCTGGGTTTCGGGCGAAAAACTCCCCGAGGGAGGCATCGAGGCCACGACAAAAATCCGTTACCGTCACGCCGGGGCGGAGTCTTCGGTCACGCCGTGGCCCTCCACGGAAGGTGATGACAGCACCGTCCTCGTCCGGTTTTCCAGACCCCAGAAGGCCGTGGCGCCGGGCCAGGCGGCCGTCTTCTACCGGGGGGATTCCGTCCTCGGCGGCGGCTGGATCGTCAGGGGGCTCTGAAGGGTCATGAACGTCGCCGTGACGACTCTCGGATGCAAGGTGAACCAGTGCGAGTCCGCCGGAATGATCGAGGAGATCATCCGACGGGGCCACCGCATCGTACCTTTTCATGAAAGGGCCGATGTCTACATCGTCAACACCTGTACCGTCACGGCAAGAACCGACTACCAGTCCCGCCAGCTCATCCGGCGCGCTCACCGGCTCAACCCGAAGGCCGCAATCGTCGTGACGGGCTGCTACGCCCAGGTCTTTCCCGACGCGGCGGCATCGCTGCCCGGCGTCGCCCTCGTGGCGGGAAACCCGGAGAAAGAAGATATCTCGTCGCTCATTGAAAAAACGGCGCTCGGCGGCCGGAGAATCCTTGTCAGCGACATCCACGATCTTGCCTCCTGTACCGGCCCCTTCGCAGGGAGGTTTCACGGTCACACCAGGGCCTTCCTCAAGGTCCAGGACGGCTGCGACGCCTTCTGCAGATACTGCATCGTTCCGATCGCCAGGGGCAGGAGCAGGAGCCTTCCCGGAAAAGATGTCCTGGAAAGGGCCGCCTCCCTTGTCGCCGCCGGCCACCGGGAGATCGTCCTGACGGGAGTGCACCTGGGAGCCTACGGGGCCGATCTCCGGCCGCAGACGGATCTCCTCGCCTTGTGCAGGAATATCGAGGAAGGGAATGTCCTGAAGCGTCTCCGGCTCAGTTCCATCGAGCCCCGTGAAGTCAGCGACGAGATGATCGCCCACATGCGGCAGTCGAGGGTGCTCTGCGGACACTTTCACATCCCGCTCCAGAGCGGCGATGACGAGACCCTGAAACGGATGGGGAGGGATTACGACAGGGGCTTCTTCCGGGAGCGGGTGGAAAAAATCGCCGACGCCCTGCCCGAAGCGGCCATCGGTATCGATGTCATGACGGGGTTCCCCGGCGAGGACGAAAAGGCTTTCGAGAACACCTTCGAGTTCGTCGAGAGTCTCCCGGTCGCCTATCTCCATGTCTTCCCCTATTCCGAACGGCCGGGAACGGCGGCGATGAAACTCCCCGACAGGGTCCCCGACCCCGTCAAATCTCTGCGGGGCCGGAAACTCAGGGTCCTCGGGCAGAGAAAGCGCCGTGCTTTCGCGGAACGTTTTCTCGGAAAGACACTGGCCGTGCTCGTGGAGGACAGGAGGGACCGCTCGACGGGAATGCTCAAGGGGTTTTCGCGGAACTATGTCCCCGTCCTCATCGAAAAAGGCGATTCCTCCCTTGTCAACCGCGAGATCGATGTTGTAGTGATGGATACGACGGAGGGCCGCGTCGTCGGCAGGGTGCAGGGGGGCGGTCGGAATGGATGAAGACAGGATCCGGGAGCTCCGCCGGCTTGAAGAGGCTCTCTCCTGTCGCTTCGGCGACATCGGGCTTCTGGACGAGGCCCTGACGCACCGGTCCCACAGCCACGAAACCCCCCGGTCGAAGGAACGGAACAACGAAAGGCTCGAGTTTCTGGGGGATGCCGTGCTGTCCCTTTGCGTCAGCCGTATGCTGATGGAAAGATTCCCGTTCGAGACGGAAGGACAGCTCTCGAAAAAAAGGGCCGCCCTTGTGAGCGAGGTGCCCCTTTCCGACCTCGCGGGAAAACTGGGATTGGGGGAATACCTTCTCCTCGGACGCGGGGAAGAGGCGGCCGGAGGACGCTTGAAGGCCTCGATCCTCGCCGACGCTCTGGAGGCCGTCCTCGCCGCTGTTTTCCTCGACGGAGGGTATGACAGGGCCGATCGTTTCATTCGAACCCTCTTCGGGCCCCTCCTGGAAGAGGACGGCGTATACTTGCGGTTCAGAGACTTCAAATCGGAACTCCAGGAGTTGAGCCACGCGCGGTTCCAGGTTGCACCGTCATATGCGCTCACCGCAGAGTCCGGTCCCGACCACGAGAAGCTCTTCGAATCCCGCGTGACCGTCGCGGGCATCGTGACGGCGTCGGGCACGGGGCGCAACAGGAAAGAAGCCGAGCAGCATGCAGCCATGCGGGCCCTGAAGATCCTTGAAGAATAGGGAAAAACCGTCACCATGATTGACAGGCCTCTGATCGTTCCCATTTTCATCACACAGGCCGGGTGCCCTCACCGGTGTCTTTTCTGCAACGGCAGTAAAATCACCGGCGAGGAAAGGGCCTTCTGGACGGAGGAGAGGTTCCGGGCCGAGGTTGAAAAGTATCTCGGAAGGCCCCATCGGAAAAGGTCCGCCCGCCAGATTGCCTTCTACGGCGGGAATTTCACGGGACTCGACGAGACCGAGCAGCGGAGGCTCCTTCGCTTCGCAAAGCGTTACATCGACGGGGGACTCATCGATTCACTCCGGGTGTCGACGAGGCCTGATTACATCCAACCCCGTGCGCTGGAGACTCTCCAGGCGCACGGGGTTGCAACCGTGGAGATCGGCGCCCAATCCATGGATGACGGGGTCCTTGAAAAAAGCTTCAGGGGTCATACATCCGAAGACGTTGCAGCGGCCGTCTCGATGCTCAAATCGGCAGGTTTCGAAACAGGCGTCCATCTCATGGCGGGTCTGCCCGGGGACAGCGTGGAGGGGTTTCACAGAACCGTCGAGGCCGTCATCGATTTACGGCCCGACATGGTCCGCATCCACCCCACCCTCGTCTTCGAAGGAACCGGGCTGGCCGAACTTTTCCGTTCCGGTCGATACACCCCGCTTTCCGTGGAGGATGCCGTGGAACTCTGCAAATACGCTCTCATCGGTTTCACCAGGGCAGGCATCCCCGTCATTCGCCTCGGCCTCCAGACCACGACGGAAATGAAAGCGGCGGGAAGCGTCCTCGCGGGGCCCTGTCACCCCGCCTTCCGCTGTCTTGTAGAGGGGGAACTGTTCCATGACATGGCTTTTCATCTCGCATCCCGGATGGCCGTGGGCGGGGGAACGGAGCCCCTTGTTTTTTCGATGTCGCCGAGGGATCTTTCGAATTTTCTCGGACTCCGGGGCTGCAATCTCGAAAGAATCCGGGCGCAGTGCGGGAGAGATATCGCCTACGACACCGACTCGCTGATGACCCGCGGCGTTCTCGCCCTGTCCTGCGGCGGGAAAACCGTTGAACGGCGAATCGGCGATCTTCACCGGCGGGGATCACGGGAAACATGACGGCAACGTCTTTCAAATCGGGGTTTGTGGCCATCATCGGCCGGCCCAACGTCGGGAAGTCGACGCTTCTCAACACCCTGCTGGGCGAGAAGGTCGCCATCACCGCTCCGAAACCCCAGACAACGAGAAACCGGATCCTGGGCATCAGGAACACCGACGACGGTCAGTTCGTCTTCCTCGACACGCCGGGCATCCACAGGGCCGCAACGCCCCTCAATCTTTTCATGGTGAAGTCGGCCGTGGGGACCTTCGGCGACGCGGATGTCCTTCTTTTTCTCGTCGAGGCCGACAGGGGTCTTCACGAAGAGGATTCTCTCATCCTCGAATCGCTGAAAACCGTGAAAATCCCCGTCCTCCTCGTCATCAACAAGATCGACCTCGTGAAGAAGGAGGCGCTTCTGCCCCTCATCGACACCTGGAAGGACCTCTACGCTTTCGAGGAGATCATCCCCCTTTCGGCCAGGAAGGGTCTCGGCACGGAACGTCTGATGGAGATCCTCCGGAAACTCCTGCCGGAAGGTCCGAAGCTCTTCCCCGACGACATGATCACGGACCGCAGCGAGCGTTTTATCGCCGCGGAGATCATCCGGGAGAAGATCTTGCTCCTCACCCGCCAGGAAATTCCTTACGCGACAGCCGTCGTGGTGGAGGCCTTCAAGGAGGAGAAAGAGAGAAATTTCATCCGCATCCAGGCTTCCATCATCGTGGGAAAGGATTCCCAGAAGGGGATCGTCATCGGCAGGAAAGGGGCCATGCTCAAGGAGATCGGTCAACAGGCAAGGAAGGAGCTGGAGCGGTTCTTCAGCGCGCGGATCTACCTCGAGCTCTTTGTCAAGGTCCGGAAGGACTGGACCCACGACGAAAGGCTCCTCAGGGAACTCGGTTATTCAGACGGCTGAGCGTCGAAGGGAGACGGGGACATGGCGGAGAAGAGAAGAATCACCATCATCGGGGGCGGTGTGGCCGGCTATCCCGCGGCGATCCGGGCCGTCCGCCTGGGAGCGGAGGTCACCCTCATCGAACGCGAGGCCCTCGGCGGGACCTGTCTCAACCGGGGATGCATCCCCACGAAGGCTCTGCTTCAGTCCGCCGAGACCCTGTCGTGCATCCGGGGCTCCGAGACCTTCGGTGTGCGCGTCAGCGGCTTCGAACTTGATTTTCAGGCCGTCATGGACCGCAAGACAGCCGTCGTCGAAAGGCTCACGAAAGGCGTCCGGAGCCTTCTGGCCGCGAAGAAGATCAGGATCGTGAGCGGCACGGCGGAATTCCTGGACTCGAGGACCATCCGCATCCGGGAAACGGGCGAGAGGGTGACGTCGGATCATATCCTCATCGCCACCGGTTCCGTGCCGGCCTGCCCTCCCATCGATGGCCTCGAGTCCTCGGGCGTCTGGAACAGCAGCGACGTCCTGGCCATGGAAAGCGTACCCTCCCGGGCGGTCATCATCGGGGGCGGCTTCATCGGTATCGAGTACGCCCAGATCCTGAAGGTCTTCGGGACGGAGGTGACGGTCCTCGAGCTCATGCCCCAGATCATCCCCGGCGTCGATCGCGAAATCGCGGCGACCCTCCAGAGGCATCTGGTCCGATCGGGCATCGGAGTCGTGACCGACGCCCGCGTCGTCAGAGTCTCCGCGGGAGTTGCTCGAAAAAACGTCCTCTACACCAGCGAGGGCCGCACTGAAGAACTGGAGACTGAAAGGGTCATCCTTGCCGCGGGCAGGAAACCCGATTTTTCACACCTCGGAATCGACCGCGTCGGACTCGACGTCTCCAAGGGGGCCATCGCCGTGAACGACCGGCTGGAAACATCGGTTCCCGGCATCTACGCGGCCGGCGACGTCCTCGGCGGCATCATGCTCGCCCACGTGGCCACGGCCGAAGGGAACCTGGCCGTGAAAAACATGATGGGCGCGAATCTCCCGATGCAGTACGGCACCGTTCCGGGCTGTATCTACACGCGGCCCGAAATTGCCGTCGTGGGTCTCACGGAGGAAAAGGCAAGGGAGGAATCCGACATCGAGATCGGCCGCTTTTACTTCCGCGCCAACGGCAAGGCCGTCATCATGAACGAAATAGACGGGATGGTGAAGATCATCGGAGACAGGAAGGGCGGGCATGTGCTCGGTGTTCACATCATCGGGCCCCACGCGACGGACCTGATCTCGGAGGCGGTCCTCGGCATGAGGCTCGGCATGACCGTGAAGGACCTCGCCGAGGCGATCCATCCTCACCCCTCGCTCTCGGAGACGATCATGGAGGCCGCACAGGCCATAGGGGACTGACCGTCCGCGCCTGCGGCCGTTATGAGTTTTGAGTTATGAATTTTGAATGGTTGGGAAAATATAAATCAAGTCCCAACTAAAAATTATCACGATCAGTTTTAATAACTCATCATTCAAAACTCAACATTCAAAACTGGAGCAAGCGTCAGTCTGCGACTCATATGAAACCCCTCATCGCCATCATCGGCCGGCCGAACGTCGGCAAATCGACCCTCTTCAACAGGCTCTCCGAGGGCAAGAAGGCCATCACCATCGACGAGCCCGGGGCAACGAGGGACCGCAACTACGCCGAGTCGAGCTGGGAGGGCCGCTTCTTCACCGTCATCGACACGGGCGGTTTCGAACCGGTTTCCACGGAGAAGATTCTCGTCCAGATGAGGGAGCAGACCCTGCTCGCCATCGAGGAGGCCGACATCATCATCTTTCTCATGGACGGCCGGGAGGGTCTCACCCCTTCCGACGAGGAGATCGCGAAGCTTCTTCGCCGGGTCCCGAAACCGGTCTTCTATGTCGTCAACAAGATCGACGGCCCGAAGCACGACGCCCTCGCTTACGAGTTCTACCGTCTCGGCGTCGAAAAACTCTACACCCTCTCGGCCGAGCACGGCCGGGGCGTGGACGATCTGATGATGGACGTCGTGGAGAAAATCCCCCCGGCGGAAGAGATCGAAGCCGATGAGGAGCGAATCAGGATCGCCGTCGTGGGGAGGCCGAACGTGGGGAAATCGTCGCTCGTCAACAAGATCCTGGGCTACGAAAGGACGATCGTGAACCCCCTGCCGGGCACGACAAGGGACGCCATCGACACCCCCTTCGAGTACCGGGATAAGAAGTACCTCCTCATCGACACGGCCGGCATCCGGCGCAAAAGCCGCATCAGCATGACCCTCGAAAAATACAGCGTCATCGAGGCCCTGAAGACTTTAAACCGCTGCGACATCGCCCTCATCCTGATCGACGCCGAGGACGGCGTGACCGAACAGGACGCGCGGATCGCAGGGCTGGCTCTGGAAAAAGGGGTGGCTTCCATCCTCGTCGTGAACAAATGGGACCTGATCGAAAAGGACAACGCCACCGTGGGCGCCCACGTGAAGAAACTCCGGGACACCCTGAAGTTTCTCTCCTTTGCGCCCATCATTTTCGTCTCCGCTGAAACGGGCCAGCGCGTCATGAGGATTTTCGAACTCATCGGGGAGGTGCATGATCAGGCAAACCGCAGGATTCCCACGTCGGAGCTGAACGACAAAATCGGCGGCGTCCTCGCGGCCAACCCCCCGCCGCGTCACCGCAACCGTCCCAACAAGATCTTCTACTTCACCCAGACCGCGGTGAAGCCGCCCACCTTCGTCTTTTTCATCCGCGAACCCCGGGGTCTCCACTTCTCCTACGAGCGTTTCCTCACGAACCAGATCCGGGAAACGTTCGGTTTCGACAAGGTGCCCCTGAGACTCATTTTCAGGAAAAAAGTCCGTTGATCTTCCCGGTTTCATTGGGGAATCAAAACCCCTGCACCGGAGAGAAATACGTTGACGGAGAAAGGATCGTGTGTTAGAAAAATCGACCACCGACCGTTTTTTCAATCGTTCATGATCAGGCATTTTTTTCGCGCAACCGGCAATCCTAAAAAAACGAAAATGTCAAAAGGAGGGAATATGAAGACAAAACATCTGTTCATCGCTGTGATGGCCCTCGCGCTGGCGCTGGGCCTGCCCGGATCGGTTATCGCTCAGGACAAGGACACGGTCAGGATCGGCTGCTGGCTGCCGATGACCGGCGGTGTCGCCGCCTACGGGCAGATGGAATATGCGGGCGTCCAGGTTGCCAGGGAGATGAAACCCACCGTTCTCGGCAAAAAGGTTGAACTCTTTCTGGCGGACACAAAGAGCGACAAGATCGAGGCGGCCACGGCGATGGACCGCCTGCTCAAGAAGAACAAGGTTCACGCCGTCATCGGTGAAGCCATCAGCGGAAACACCATGGCAGGCGCCCCCATAGCGGACAAGGCAAAGATCCCCGTCGTCGCGCCCACGGCGACAAATCCCCTGGTCACTCAGAACCGCGAGTACATCTTCCGCGTGTGCTTCATCGACCCCTTCCAGGGCGAGGTCGCGGCGAAATACGCCTACAATACGATGAAGGCGAGGCGCGCCGCCCTCATCGTGGACATCGCGCAGGATTACTGCGTGGGACTGGCCAACTTCTTCACCAAGAGCTTCACAAAACTCGGCGGCAAGGTTGTGGCCACGACGTACTGCCAGACGGGAGACCAGGACTTCACGGCGCAACTCTCCGCGATCATGGCCGCCAAACCTGATTTTCTTTACCTGCCCAATTACTACACGGAAGACGCCCTCGTCTGCAAGCAGGCCGAGGAACTCGGCCTCAAAGTCCCCGTGATGTCCGCTGACGGCGCCCAGGCACCGGAGCTCCTCTCCATCGGCGGCAAGGCTGTCGAGGGATTCCTCTTCACCGGCCACTTCGCCAAGGAAGCGGCCAAGACGGACATTGCCAAAAAGTACATCGCCGCTTACGAGAAAAAGACAGGCAAGGAAGCAAGCGGCTTTGACGCCCTGGGCGCGGACGCCTATTTCGCCATCCTCGACGCCATGGAGAGAGCCAAGTCGACGGACGGCCCGAAGGTCAGAGCGGCACTCGCCAACACGAAGAACTTCAAGGGCGTCTCCGGCGTGATCAACATCGGTCCCGACGGGAACGCCGTGAAGAGCATGGTCATCCTGCAGGTCAAGAACGGCAAGTTCCAGTACCTGACCACGGTGAACCCCTAGGCCGCAGGCGTGACGTCATCACGGTGCGGACTTGCCCGGCGCAATCGGCGCCGACATTTGTCGCCAAGTCCTGAATCTTTCAGGGACCGGGAAAACAGGCAGGGGCGAGATCTTTTTCGTCCCTGCTTTTGTCATGTTTAAGCTGCGGGGTTGAGACCTGTGGAGCCGACGCTGCTGGCTCAGCAATTGATCAACGGTATCTCCCTGGGGAGTCTTTACGGCCTCATCGCCATCGGCTACACCATGGTTTACGGGATTCTCCGCCTCATCAACTTCGCCCACGGCGATGTCATGATGATGGGCTGTTACTTCGCTTTCTACGGCATCCTGATGTTCAGCCTCCCCTGGTGGGCCTCCTTTTTCCTGGCCACGATTCTGACCGCGGGCCTCGGGGTCCTGATCGACCGGGGAGCCTATCGCCCCGTGAGGAACGCGCCCCGCATTTCAGCGCTCATCACGGCCATCGGTGTTTCCTTCCTCCTTGAAAATCTCGGTCTGGTCGTCTTCGGGGGCAGGCCCAAGGGTTTCCAGGTCCCCGATTTGTTCAGGGGGACCTACGATATGGGCGGCGTTCGCATTATCGAGCTGCATCTCTGGATCCCCCTGATCACCCTCAGCGCCCTCGCCGTCATCCTGCTCATCATTTTCAGGACCCGTACCGGACGGGCCATGCGCTGCATCTCCATGGACATGGAAACGACGAAACTCATGGGTGTGGACATCAACCGGATCATCGCCATCACCTTTGCCGTCGGTTCCGCGGCCGCGGCGGTGGGAGGAATCCTGTGGGCCATGCGCTACCCGCAGATCAACCCCCTCATGGGGATCATCCCCGGACTCAAGGCCTTCGTGGCCGCCGTGCTTGGCGGGATCGGCAACGTGACCGGCGCCATGGTCGGGGGACTCCTGCTCGGTTTCGCGGAGATTCTCCTCGTGGCCCTGGCCCCGTCTCTGGCGGGCTACCGGGATGCCATCGCCTTCGCCATCCTGATTCTCATCCTGCTCTTTCGCCCCACGGGGCTCCTGGGGACGAAACTGCCGGAGTAGGGCTGCAGGCCCTCATCGTGCCTCAATTTTGAGTTATGAGTTAAAGAGAAAAGACCGGATAGACGTAGAAAGACCTGGACGGACTCAGACAGACGTTTACATGGATACAAATCACAGACGAAATCAGATCCTGACGCTGGCCGCCTGCCTGACCTTCCTGGCCTTTCTTTACGTTGCCGATGAGCACGGCACGGACTATCAGGTGAGGATCCTCAACAACTGTGCCATCTTCATCATATTGGCCGTGAGCTATAACCTCATCAACGGCGTAACGGGTCAGTTTTCCCTGGAGCCGAACGCCTTCGTCGCCATCGGCGCATACACCTCTGCCCTCCTCACGCTGACCCCGATGGAGAAAGAGATCTCCTTTATCATTGAGCCGATCATCTGGCCTCTGAGCGTCATCCACGTGCCCTTTGTCGTTTCGCTCGTGGCCGCCGGTGTCGTGACGGCCTTTTTCGGCTTCCTCATGGGTTTTCCCGTTTTTCGTGTCCGGGGCGACTACCTCGCCATCGTGACACTCGGCTTCGGCGAGGTCGTCCGGGTGATCGCCAACAACGCCCAACCCGTCACCAACGGCCCGCTGGGGCTCAAGGGGATCGCCAGCCACACCAATCTCTGGTGGTCATGGGGTTTTGCCGCTTTTACCCTGTTTTTCATCGCACGGCTCGTCAGGAGCAGCTACGGGAGGGCCATGAAGGCAATCAAATATGACGAAGCCGCCGCCGAATCCGTGGGAATCAATGCCTTCTGGCACAAGATGCTCGCCTTCACGACGAGCGCCTTCTTCGAAGGCGTCGGCGGGGGGCTCCTCGCCCACCTCATCACGACCATTTCCCCCACACTCTTCACCTTCTTTCTCACCTTCAATCTGCTGATCATCATCGTCGCCGGGGGGCTGGGCAGCACGACCGGTTCTGTCATCGCGGCGGTTCTGGTGACCGGGGGCAGCGAGGCGCTTCGTTTTGTCGAGGAACCCATGGACCTGGGGATTCTGGAAATCCCGGGCATCCCCGGCATGCGCATGGTGATCTTCTCCTTCATCCTCATTCTCCTCATGATTTTCGCCCGGCGCGGCATCATGGGGACGCGGGAGTTTTCCTGGAACGGGGTCGTAAACAGAGTCAAGTCTCTCATGCCTTCAAAGGGGAGGAATGCCTGATGGCCTTTTTTTCCGCTGAGCACCTTGCCATGAAATTCGGCGGCCTCATTGCGGTCAACGACTTCGACCTCGCTCTTGAGAAAGGGGAGATCGTAGGACTCATCGGCCCCAACGGGGCGGGGAAAACGACCGTATTCAACATGATCGCAGGCTACTATGTCCCCACGGGAGGAAAGGTGACCTTTGCAGGCCGGGACATCACGGGGAAAAAGGCGAATCAGATCACAAAGGCGGGGATCGCCCGGACGTTCCAGAACATACGTCTCTTCACCGAACTTTCCGTCATCGAAAACGTGATGATCGGCTACCACTGCAGGATTAAATCCTCCTTCCTGAGTGCCACTCTGCGGCTGCCCCTGTACCGTCGGGAAGAAGAAACGATGCGCACGGGGGCGATGAATCTCCTCAAAGAAGTGGGGCTCGAGGATGTGGCCGGGGAGACTTCGTCGGCTCTCCCCTACGGCAAACAGAGGAGGCTCGAAATCGCGCGGGCGCTGGCGACGGGCCCGAAGCTTCTGCTCCTGGACGAACCGGCCGCAGGCATGAATCCCATTGAAACGCAGGCCCTCCTCGATCTCATCCTGCGGTTGCGGAAGGATTACGATCTCACCGTGTTGCTCATCGAGCACGATATGAAATTTGTCATGCAGATCTGTGAACGGATCAAGGTCCTCGATTACGGCGTCACCATCGCCGAGGGGACGCCCTACGAGATTCAAAACAACCCGCGCGTCATCGAAGCCTACCTGGGAGAGGTCAAGAGCGTTGCTTAGAATAAAGGATCTGAATGTCTACTACGGCGGGATCCACGCTTTGAAGGGCATTTCCCTGAACGTGGCCGAGGAGAAGGTCATCACCCTCATCGGGGCAAACGGCGCGGGCAAGAGCACCCTCCTGCGTACGGTCACGGGCCTCGTCACGGCCGCGGGCGGCTCGATCAAATTCTTCGGTCGGGAGATCCTCGGCATGCCCACACACCGGATCACCCAGGAGGGTATTGCCATGGCCCCGGAAGGCCGAAAGGTCTTCGTCAATGTGAGCGTCCATGAAAATCTCCTGATGGGAGCCTACAACCGGGCGGACAGGGGCGAAATCCAGAAAGACATCGAGATGGTTTTCAAGACATTCCCGAGGCTGAAAGAAAGGGCGCACCAGTCCGCGGGCACTCTTTCGGGCGGGGAACAGCAGATGCTCGCCGTCGGGCGTGCCCTCATGTCCAGGCCAAAGCTCCTGCTGCTCGACGAACCCTCGCTTGGCCTCGCGCCGCTTCTCATCCGGGAGGTTTTCCGCATCATCCGCAAGATCAACCAGGAGGGGACGACGATCCTCCTCATCGAGCAGAACGCCATGGCGGCGCTCCATGTGGCCGACTACTGCTACGTCCTCGAGACGGGCTCGATCGTCCTCGAGGGGACGGGGAAGGAACTCCTGAACGACCGAAGGGTCAAGGAGGCTTACCTGGGAGAGTCGTCGGACATCCCGGCTTAGCGCGACGGTTCCCTTCTAAAGACCGGCGAGATCCCGGACTTTTGCCCGCAGACCTTCGTAATCGTCACCCCTGACCCAGACGATGCCGACCCCCCTTTTCTCCATGCCCCGGAACCAGGTGTCCTGCCTCTTGGCAAACTGCCCTATCCGGATCTCCAGCGTCCCGAACATCTCACCGTAACTGATCCGGCCGCGTAGATAGCGGCTCACGTAGCGGTATTCGAGACCGAAGCGCTCGAGAGCCTCCCAGGAAAGACCGGCATCGTGAAGGCGCCGGACCTCTTCGACCATCCCCTCATCGAGTCTCTTTCTCAGGCGTTCCGTGATGCGCCGGCGCAGGGCCGCGCGGTCGTGACGGATACCGAAGACCAGCGGCCGGAGCTCCGGCAGCGCGACATCCTCCCCGGGGTGATCGATCCGGTGTCGGGCGATTTCAATCGCCCTCAAGACACGCTCTTTGCTTCCGAGATCGGTCGTGTTGTGGATCCTCGGGTTGAGCTCGATGAGTCTTCGAGAAAGGTCGTCCATGCCGAGCCCCTCGAGTTCGCTTCGAAGTTCCGCATTTTCGGGAACGGGGAGCATCCTGAAACGGCGCAGGACCGACTCGATGTAAAGGCCCGTCCCGCCCGCGAGAATGGGGATCGTTCCACGGGCGGAGATCCCGGAGAAACAGCCGGCGAATCGTCTCTGGAATTCGAAGACGCTGAATTCTTGGTCGGGATCGACGATGTCGATGAGATGGAAGGGAACCCGGACCCCGTCTACAACGTAGTCGGCGAGGTCTTTCCCGGTGCCGATGTCCATTCCCCGGTAGACCTGCCGGGAATCCGCTGAGATGACCTCCGAGCCCAGGTCCCTTGCCAGCCTCGCGGCCATGCGCGTCTTGCCGGAAGCGGTCGGTCCCAGGATGACAATCAGGTTATACGCCATGGAACGGTCACGGTCGTGAATGTTTTCATGCGCGAACTATAGATGAATTTTCCTTGAAATGAAAGACGAATGCGTGTTAGCTTCCCCCTTGCGGTTTTGCCTGGAAAGATTTACAAGCTCCATGAAAGAAAAAAGACTCAACCTGGGCGAAGGCCCCGTCGGACCGCTCCTCCTCAAAATGAGCCTGCCCTCCATCGCCTCCCTCATGGTGATGGCCTTCTACAACCTCCTTGACGCATTCTGGCTGGCAAGACTCGGACCCGACGCCGTGGCCGCGCTGACCATATCCTTCCCCGTCCAGATCCTTTTTGCGGCCGTCGGCGTGGGGACCGGGATCGGCGCCGCCTCTTTCGCCTCCCGAATGTTCGGCGCCGGCGAGGAGGAACAAGCCCAGAAGTCCTGCGGGCAGGCCATCTTCCTTTCGGTGACCCTCGGCCTTTTGACGATCCTTGCGGGTATCGTCTACACGGAACCTATCCTGCGGGCCTTCGGCGCAACGGAAGAGATCCTCCCCCTCTGCGTGAAGTATCTCCGGACCTACATCTTTACCGCCCCTTTTCTCTTCTTCCTGTTGATGGCCAACAACCTCTTCCGGGCGGGGGGAAACCCGAAACTCTCCATGATCGTCGTCATCGCCGCCTCCATCCTGGGGGGTGTCTTCGACCCCCTTCTCATCTTCGGGTGGGGTCCTTTTCCCGAAATGGGCATCCGGGGCGCCGCGGCGGCCGCCGTCATCTCCTATCTTCTGTCATCGCTCCTTTCTCTCTTTTACCTTTTCAGGGGCCATTCCCATTACCGGCCCCGATGGGCCTACGTCCTTCCCGATGTCAAGCTGATCGGGGCGATCTACCGCGTGGGCTTCCCCGCCCTCATTATGAACGTCGGCATCAGCATTGTGATGACCGTTTTCAATCACGTCCTGGCCGGCTTCGGGCCGAACGCCCTTGCCGCCCTCGGCCTTCTCTTCCGGATCAACGGGGTCGCCATCTGGGTGCTCTTCGGGATCGGCCACGGGGTGCTCCCGATGGTCGGGTTCAATTACGGCGCCTGCCTCTTCTCAAGACTGCGGGACGTCGTGACGACGGCCGTCAAATGGTCTTCCCTTTTCGCCGGTGCGAGCTGCCTTATCATGGAAATTTTCGCACGCCCCATCATCTCCTTCATGACCGACGACCCGGCGCTCGTCGCCGTCGCGGTCCCCGCTCTGAGGATCTACATCTCGGTACAGGTTCTTGCCGGCCCCACCATCGTGTGGATCAATATGTTCAACGGTCTCGGGAAAGGCTTCACGTCGATGTTTTTCCTCTTCATCAGGGATTTCCTTTTCCTGGTCCCGTTTCTTTTCATCCTGCCCGCCTTCTGGGGCCTGAACGGCGTGTGGGCGTCGCTCCCAATCTCCAACCTCATATCCTTCACGGTGATCTACCTCTGGACGAAAAGGGAGTTCGGGAGACTGCCCGCGGACGCGGTCAGGAGTTGACACCCGCCGGAAAATAAAATAATGCTTGGAGAAAAGAAACGTTTCGCGGAGACCCTGACAAGACAGAGGTTGGATACCATGACCGAGGATGACTTTCTCAAGGCCCTCTTCGATCGGCTGCCCTCACCGTCGGGAAAACTCGTCATCCCCCCGGGGGACGACTGCGCCGGCTACTCCCTCGGGGGCGGAAAGATTCTCCTCGTCGCCGTGGACCAGATCGTCGAAAAACGGCACTACCTCGCCGACGGACCCCACACGGCGACACCGGAACAGGCCGGCAGGAAACTCCTCGCCCGCAATCTGAGCGACATCGCCGCCATGGGCGGGAAACCCCGCTTCTGCCTGGTGGCTGCAAGCCTCGGAGCCGGACACGATGAGCGCTGGCTCGACCGTTTTTTCAACGGAATCCTTGCACTCGGAAAGAAGTACAACGTCGACCTCATCGGCGGCGATCTCGCAACGGCTCCAAAGGACACTGTCGCGGCCCTCACGATCATCGGTGAAGCCGACTCAAAAAACGTCTGCCGGCGCTCCGGCGCCCGGGCGGGCGATTTCCTCTTTGCGACGGGGAAGTTCGGCCGCTCTTTTCAAACGGGACACCATCTCTCCTTCGAGCCGCGCGTGAAAGAAGGGCAGTGGCTGGCCCGCCACCGCTTCTCGCGGGCCATGATCGACGTGAGCGACGGTCTTCTCATCGACGCGCTGCGGCTGTGCCGGGCCTCCGGCGTGGGACTTCAGTTGAATACGGCCGCGATTCCCCGCAGGACCGCCGGCACCACAGTGGACGAAGCCCTGAACGACGGCGAAGACCACGAGCTTCTTTTCGCCGTCTCGAAAAGAAAGGCGAAGGACCTCACGGAAACGTGGCCCTTCGCCCGTGTTGCCGTCACGAAAATAGGGGAGTTCTTTTCAGCGGAAATTCCCGTCATCGTCGACGGACGCGGTGTCCGCTTATCCGGTCTCACGATGGGGGGGTTCGATCACTTCAAAACGCGAAGCCGCCGGTAGACCTCCCCGTGCCCTTCGTGCACATCTTTTCACCGATCCGGCACCTCCCTCCTTACCGGATCGATTCCTGCATCCCTCCCCCGCCGTCCCTGTCCAGCCTTCTCAGGTCACGATAGGTGAGGATGAGAACGGTCTTCGTCGCCTTTTCACTCGCAGCCGCGTCTTCCCAGAGGTTGACCTCCAGCATGTTGTCGCTCGCGGTCAGGGCCGCGAGTTTACCGCTCCGCGGCACTTCTCGGATGACCGGGCTGCTTGCCCAGTACCAGTTATTGGCCAGTCTCGTTTTGTCGTAATCCTGGAGTGTCTCTTTCAGGGTCATCTTGCCGAGTTTGATCAGAGGGACGCTTTGAGTCCTCACATCGACATCGTCATCGTAGAGAACGTAGCCGTAGACCTGATACATATAGGGCCCAAAAGATTCAAATCGAACGACATTCCATTTCTTGTCGGCAATGCTGCTTGAGAGAATGATCGCGGGATCCGTCACGTTGCTCTGCATGTGGACATAGGATGCGCAACCGGAAAGCCCCAGGAGCCCCAGAGCCAGAACCGCCATCATTCCTTTTTGAATGGCATTCTTCAGGAAGATCATCTGATCACCTCCACAATCCTCGTTTGGCGGCAAACGCCTTCAGGATGATCATTATAGAGATTTTCGCTGAAAAAGAAAGATGGAAATCGGGGCCGCCCGCAGACGAAAAAGTGACGCATGGATCCACACCGCCCCTGTTTCTATCCGTAGAGATGGCATGCCACAAAATGACCCTTCGAAATCTCCAGGAGGGCGGGGACTTCCCGGTTGCATCGTTCGATTCGATAGGGGCATCGCGGGTGGAATGTACAGCCCGGGGGAGGGTTCACGGGACTCGGGACATCGCCCCCGGTTATGATTCTCTCCTTCTTCCTCGCGGGGTCCGGCACGGGGATGGCCGAGAAGAGGACCTTTGTGTAAGGGTGAAGAGGGGTTTCGTAAAGAACCTTGCTGTTTGCAAGTTCCACGATCTTCCCCAGGTACATGACGGCCACGCGGTCACTCATGTGCTCGACGACACTCAGATCGTGGGAGATGAAGAGATAGGTCAGGCCGAATTCCGCCTGAAGATCCTTGAGCAGGTTCAGAATCTGCGCCTGGATGGAGACGTCTAAGGCTGACACGGGCTCGTCGGCAACGATGATTTTCGGGTTGAGCGCAAGCGCCCTCGCCACTCCGATTCTCTGTCTCTGCCCGCCGCTGAACTCGTGGGGATATCGTCTCATCTGCTCACGGGTGAGGCCGACGATCCCCATCAGCCGCGCCACCCGCTCCTCCCTCTCGCGGGCGTCGGCGAGGCCGTGAACCAGGAATGGCTCGCCGATGGTGCTTCCGGCGCTCCTCCTCGGGTTCAAAGACGCATAGGGGTCCTGGAAGACCATCTGCACGTCCCGCCGGAACTTCTTGAGTCTCTCGCCGTTGTAACCGAGCACATTTTCGCCCTCGAAAAAGATCTCCCCTTCCGTCGGTGCCTCGAGCCGCAGGATCATCCTGCCGAGAGTTGTTTTGCCGCAGCCGCTCTCTCCGACCAGTCCCAGAGTCTCCCCCCTGGTCACCTCGAGGTTGACCCCGTCAACGGCCTTCACGATCCCCCTTGACCCTTCGATAAACCCGCCCCGGACGGGAAAATATTTCCTGAGATTTTTTATTTCCAGTAAAACGTCCATTGTCTCTCTAGGTCCGTCTAAGTCTGTCTAAGTCTATGGCATGAAATGTCAGGTTAAAGGCTTATGGCAAAGGGGTAAAGGTTTATGTTCACAGCTTCTGAACTTCTGATCTTCTCTTCTGTTTGGTCGATCTGTTCCTGCTCGTCTATCTCGTCTATTTCGTCTTTTTCGTTTACTTAGTCAGGAATACTGTACCCTGTACCCTGTACCCTGTACCCGGTACCCGGTACACGGTACCCGATACCCCAGACCCATGGCCCTCATACGTACTTAAAGCATCGGACAAAGTGCCCCGGCGATCTCTCTATCAACTCCGGTTTTTGTTCAGAGCAAACAGCCATGACGTCGGGACACCGGTCCCGGAAACTGCAGCTCACCGGCAGTTCATAGAGGTTCGGAACCGTTCCTGCAATCGTTCTCAAATGGCCTTGACCGGAGTCCCCCCCGATTTTGGGGATGGAGTTCATGAGCCCCACCGTATACGGGTGAAGCGGTCTCGAGAACAGTTCGTCCACTGAACCGTATTCGACGATCTTCCCGGTGTACATGACGGCCGCAAACTGCGCCGCTTCGGCGATGACCCCGAGGTCGTGCGTGATCAGCATGACCGACGTTCCCACGTCCCCCTTCAGCCGGTTGATCAGATCGAGGATCTGCGCCTGGATGGTTACATCGAGAGCCGTCGTGGGCTCGTCGGCGAGCATGAGGCGGGGATTGCACGACAGGGCCATGGCGATCATCACGCGCTGTCGCATTCCACCGCTCATCTGGTGGGGGTAGTCCAGGATGCGCTCCCGGGGCGAGGGCATGCCCACAAGCTGAAGCATTTTAACGGCATGATCGAGGGCGTCTTTCTTTGAAAGGCCGAGGTGAAGCTCAACAGCCTCGGCAATCTGGTCGCCCACGCGGAAAACGGGGTTCAGGGAGGTCATCGGTTCCTGGAAGATCATCGAGATGTGTTTCCCTCTGACTTTTCTCATCTCGGGTTCGCTCAGCCGGATAAGGTCGGCTCCCTCGAATAAAACGCTTCCCGATACGATCCTTCCCGGGGGAACAGGGATGAGCCGCATGATGGACAGGGCAAGAACGGTCTTCCCGCAGCCGCTCTCGCCGACGATCCCGAGAGTGTCACCCTCGTTCAGAGTAAAATCGACCCCGTCGACGGCTCGAACGGTCCCCCGCGCCGTTTCGAAATAGGTGCACAGGTTTCTTACTTCTAATAAAACGTCAGCCATAACTCAAACCTATGCCATCGAATCCATCAGTAATTTTGAGTTTTGAATTTCAAAATTCAACATTCATAATTGAAACAGGCTTCAGCCCTTTACCCTTTTTAGCCTTTGCCCGTTGCCCTTTCCCCCGAACCCGGTCCATGAGAAACCGTACCAGGAGCCTGACACCGATCCCCGATGCACCTTTCGGGATGTAGGGCTTCCCTGCCTTTCTCCAGGCAGGCCCCGCGATGTCCAGATGCACCCAGGGGTATTTGCCGACAAACTTGCTCAGAAACACGGCCGCCGAGATGGCGCCCCCTGCCCGCCCGCCGGTGTTCTTGAAGTCCGCCACGTCGCTCTTCAGCAGCTCTGCATAGTCCTCCCAGAGCGGCAGTTCCCAGAGCTTTTCGCCCGTCTCATCGGCGGCGGCCCGGATCCGGGCTTTGAGTTTTTCGTCGGTCCCCAGCATGCCGATGACGTCCTCACCGAGGGCGATCACGCACGCGCCCGTCAGAGTCGCAATGTCCACGACGGCGGCGGGGTCGAAGCGACCCGCATAGGTCAGGGCATCGGCCAGCAGAAGCCTGCCTTCGGCATCGGTGCTGATGATCTCGATGGTTTTTCCGGAAAGGGATCTCAAAACGTCCCCCGGCTTGTAAGCACCGCCGCCGGGGAGATTCTCCGTGGCCGGGATCAGTCCCACGAGATTGACGGGAAGTCGGAGTTCCGAGACGGCCTTGAAAACCCCGAGCACAACGGCACCGCCGGACATGTCAGCCTTCATCTCTTCCATCTTCTCAGCGGGTTTGAGCGATATCCCGCCGCTGTCGAAGGTGATCCCCTTTCCGACAACCACCACCGGTTTTTCCTTCTTCCCGGCGCCCCCGTAGCGGAGGATAATGAATTTCGCCGGCTCGTGGCTCCCTCTCGAAACGCCCAGCATGGCGTTCATGCCGGCCTTTTTTATGCCCTTGACGTCGAGGACGCTGACCCTGACGCCCCTATTCTTCGCCACTTCCTTTGCTTTCCCGGCAAGGATGGTCGGCGTCATCTCATTAGAGGGTGTTGATACAAGATCGCGAGCAAAATAGACCGCCCCGGAGAGGACCTTCCCGCGCTTTGACCCCTCCCTGACTTCCCCGAAGACCTTCGCGCGTTCCTCCAGAATGACCAGTTCCCTTATCCCCCCTTTGCTCCCTTTCTCAGCCGTTTTGTATGGCAGGAAACGATAGAGCCCGAGAATCACCCCTTCCACCAGGGCCTCGGCCAGGCGTCCCGGCGGCTGACCGATTTCTCCGAAGTCCACGGAAGCGGCCAGTCCCTTGAGGTTCAGATCCCTTGCTCGCTGGGCGGCCCTTGAGAATGCCCGTCTTAGTTTTTCGAGGTCAAATTCCTTCTTCTTCCCGAGACCCAGCAGAAGGATGCGTCCGGCCGGGATCGCCCCTCTCGTGTACACAACCGCGACCTGTTCTTTTTCTCCTTTAAAATCGCCGCTTTCGATAACCTCCCGGACAAGCCCCCCCGATGCCTTATCGAGACTCCCGACGGCCCCTGAAAGTTTCTTTTCATTCTCGAAGTGACAAGCGATCACGGCATCGCACTTCTGGTCCGACAGTTTCCCTTTTTTGACGAGCACCTTCATGCAGGCTTCCTCCCTGTCAATTTCAAGCCCGAAAGAGCTGCGAAAGACTACCACAAGATGATGAAAAGTCAATCGGGACAGGCCTGCCTGCTGCCGTAGAAAAACACCGGAATGAGGGGCCGCTTCCTGTTTCTACACCGACCGAGGTTTGGAATCTCAACGGCGCACATTTCTTATACTGAATTACCCGTGACAAAAGGAAAATCGTCATAAATATCTGCGTGAAAATATTGGAGATTTAAATCGTCTAATACCATCTAATACTTTTTTCGTAGTAAAGGGGTGATATTATACGAAGAAAAATAAGAAGATATCCGTATTGTAATTTCGACAGCGCTCTATATGATGAGATGAGTCGGGTTGCAAAAGATGAATATCACAACAATTCGATAAATTATTATGATCACTTCACATATGTGTGTGATCGATTCAGTTATCAACAGGTTTCTCGGGCCTGGCCATTTTAATTTTGAATCGGGGAAAACTCCGTTATTCATGACATTGAGTGCCCTGCGGGAACAGGGATGACGACATCCATGTCACATGAGAATATATAATATTATTGAAGGTTTATAAGATCATTCTACAGCGATCCAGCGGATGCCTCATTTTCGCCACGACATTTGTGTCATCCCCGGGGAAAAACGGCGGCTTGGATCTAAAAATATACTGCAAATACAAGTGATTACATGGTTATCATTCCATCAGACGTGGCATATCGATTGCTCTTGCAAATGATGCACTTCCTTGGGGGGAGGGTTGACGGACCTATCTTTTTCTTGCCCACCGCCGGACCCGGACAAATGCATGCCGGGTGCCCTCAGAGAGAATCGGAAATTGGATTCAGGAATAGAATGCCCCTTCGGGACCTTTTTGCTCGCAGATACTGGTCACTGAATTCAAATTTCGGGGCCACAAAGTCTGAATGTAAGTTCATATAAGTTTTTAAAGTACGAACAGACCTCTCGATGCAGGTTCATTTCAGTTCGAAATGTAACCGAGAGGGCGTGAGCCTGCCATTTCATCACCGATGCCAACACGAAGAAATACGGGGAAACGACATGGAATTCAATTTTCTTAAACTCGTCAATCCGTCATCGGCGGGTCACGACATATGCGATGAGCTCTTCCACACCGAGTCTGAATTCCATCGGCTTCTCTATGTCGAGCAAAAAAGAAGCGAGCGATCGAGGAGACCTTTTATCCTCATGCTTCTTGACGTAACGGGGCACAACGATAACCCCCGCAGAGGTCAGATCCTGCTCACGATCAAAGGCGTGCTCTCCGACTGTCTCCGGGACACCGACATGAGAGGGTGGTATCGGACGGATTCCCTCATCGGCATCATTTTCACGGAGATCCAGATCCTGAATGAAAACGTGAAGAAGGGACTTCTCAGAAAAATTCACGCGAAGCTGAATCTCTCGATGAGGCCCGACGACCTGAAAAAAATCCGGATCTTCCTGCACGTCTACCCCGAAGAGATCGATGAGAACGGGAAAACAAACGGCCTCAGCAACGTTTTCAACCCCAAACCCTCACCGCCGAAGGCATCGGGCAAGCACAACGACCTTGTCAAGAGGTGCATCGATCTGTCGGGGAGCATCGCCGCCCTGATGATATTCTCACCGGTTTTCATCACCATTGCCGTTGCGGTCAAGCTGACCTCGAAAGGGCCGGTCATCTTCCGCCAGAGCCGCATCGGAATGCACGGGAAACCTTTTATTTTTCTCAAATTCAGATCCATGTACATCGACCGGGATGAAAACCCGCACATCGATTACATCAAGAAATTCATCAACGGCAGGCCGGCGGAAACCGGGGAGGCGGGCAAAGAAAACGACATTTACAAACTGACGAAGGATCCCCGTATCACCCCTGTGGGCAGGTTCATCCGGAAAACCAGCCTCGACGAGCTTCCCCAGTTCATCAATGTCCTGAAAGGGGAGATGTCTCTCGTGGGACCACGCCCTCCCCTTCCCTATGAGTTCGAACTCTATGATACCTGGCACAAAAGGAGGCTTCGCCAGGTCAAACCGGGCATCACGGGTCTCTGGCAGGTTCACGGGCGAAGCAGCACGACCTTCGACGACATGGTCCGGCTGGACCTCAAGTATGTGGCCGAGAGATCCCTCTGGCTGGATATCAAGATCCTTCTCAAGACACCCTCGGCCGTCATCTCCTGCAAGGGTGCTTACTGATGCATTGCCTGCAAGCGGGCCTGGTTCGGAACAGACGCTATGCGGAGTTCATGGTCCGATCGATACTTTCATGATTTCTTATCGATTTATCATTCACGACGTTTTTCGAATGTTCAAGGGGGAGAAATGTTACGCATAGGAGTCATTGGGTACGGTTACTGGGGCCCCAACATCGTGAGGAATTTCAACAGCTCGGCGGGTTCCAGGGTGGTCAGGGTGTGCGATTTCAACACCGATGCCCTGAAGCGATTGAAAAAGGCTTATCCCGACATGTCCGTCACGCCGGACAGCGACGATCTGATCAGCTCCGGGGAGACGGATGTGATCGCCATCGTCACGCCGGTCTTCACCCATTACGAACTTGCCAAAAAGGCCCTCCTGAACGGCAAACACGTCTTCGTCGAGAAGCCTTTCACCCACACGGCCGAACAGGCGGAAGAACTGATCGAGCTCGCCGAAAAGAGAAGACTGAAGATCATGGTCGGCCACACCTTTCTCTTCACGGGGGCCGTCCGGAAGATGAAGGAGCTGATCGACGGGGGGGATCTCGGTGACCTGCTCTACTTCGATTCCACGCGCGTCAACTTGGGCCTTTTTCAGCACGACGTCAATGTCGTGTGGGATCTCGCGCCCCACGACCTCGCCATCATGGACCACCTGATCGCCGACAAGCCCGTCGCGGTCGTTGCCACCGGGGAATCCCACTACAACCGGGGCATGGAGGACCTGGCCTACGTGACTTTCTATTTCCCGAAAAACCTGATTGCCCATGTCAATGTCAACTGGCTGTCGCCGGTCAAGATCAGGACGACCCTGCTCGGCGGGACAAAGAAGATGCTGGTCTGGAATGACCTGGATCCCGACGTCAAGATCCGGGTTTACGACAAGGGGGTGAAGATTACCAGCAAGGAAGGGGTCTACGACCTGCTGGTCAGCTACCGGTCGGGGGACATGTGGGCCCCCAGAGTCGACCAGACCGAGGCCCTGAAACATCTGGTCGATCATTTCATCGAGTGTGTGAGCGACGGTACCCGGCCCATCAATGACGGCGCCGCCGGCCTCCGGGTCGTCAGGATGCTCCAGGCTGCCGATCGTTCCCTGAAGAAGAAAGGCGAACTGGTTTACCTGTAACTCTCCTCCCCGGAGGGGGTCCGACAACCCGCTCCGGCCAAGAAGAAACAGTCCACCTCATGCCTGACCGACGGCGCCATGCTCCCCGGACCGATGATCCATTGCCCGCGGATGAAGTCCATGTCTGGATCGCCCGCCTCGATGAAATCGCCCTCCGGGGGGAAGCCCTGAAAGAAACTCTTTCCGAAGAAGAATCGAAAATCGCCGGGCGATTCTACTTTGAGCAGGACAGGATCCGCTATGTGGCAGCCCTCGGAGTGCTGAGATCGATTCTGGGTTTTTATCTGCGCACCGACCCGAAGCAGATCGAGCTCGGGCGCGAAAAGAGGAACAAGCCCGTGCTTTCCGGGAGGTTCGCCCCTGATCGGATTCAATTCAACATGTCCCGCGCGAAAGAGCTGGCTCTTTATGCCTTCGCGAGGGACCGCTCCCTGGGTGTGGACATCGAAAAAATGGAACCGATGCCCGAAATGGATCGGATCGTGAACCGCTTTTTCACGCCCCGTGAGGTTCGGGATTACAACGGACTTCCGTCGAATTCCAGGCTGGAAGCCTTCTTTCGCTGCTGGGCGAGGAAAGAGGCCTTTTTGAAGGCGACGGGGGACGGCCTCTACCGTCCGCTCAATTCGTTTTCCGTCTCCCTGTTGACTGAAGAGGAGCCTCGCGTGACGGACGCGGCCGGGATCAAGGATATTGCACCTCGCATTCTATTGCACGATCTGTACGTTGAAAAGGGGTTCGCGGCGGCGGTCGCGGTGGAAGGTTTCGACGGTCTTGCTGTACCCCGTCAACAAGAAGTCGGCCTGGGACACGCGCTCTCCCGAATGTCTTACGGCGGTGCCTCCGGAGCGAAAGATGGACCGCACTCTTCGACGGGGCATCCTGTCATCTCCACGCTTATCCTTCGGAATAAGGTAAAAAATGCATTGCCGTGATGAATCGCCTCAAAACGGCGACAGGGCAATCAAGGAGGAATAAAAATGACAGACCACAGTAGGCTTGAAAACTATCCTCTCTCCCCCCTTCAGCAGGGTATGCTCTTTCACGCCCTGTCGGTCCCTTCATCCGGCGTGGATATGGAGCAGATCATCATTACCATCCGTGAACGGGTGGATTTTTCGGCCTTCGAACGTGCCTGGAAACGCGTTCTGGAAAGACACCCCGTGCTGCGATCGAAGTTCGTCTGGGAGGGACTGGATGAGCCCCTGCAGATCGTTGAAAAGGCCGTCTCATTTACCCCCCGCTATCTGGAATATCATAATCTGTCGCCGTCGGAGCTTGATGAGCGGGTTGAGGATTATCTAAAAAAAGACCGGGTGAGCGATTTCAGGATGACCGAGGCTCCGCTGATGCGCCTTGCCGTCTTTCGATCCGATCAACCCGAAGTCAAATGCGTGTGGACTTTTCATCACATATTGCTTGACGGCCGTTCGTTCCCCCTTGTCCTCGAGGAGGTGTTCAACCTGTACGACGCCCTCCGGGCGGGCAAGGATCTGACGCTTCCAAACGCCAGGCCATATCGGGATTACATCGAATGGCTTCGGGCGAGGGACTTATCAGCGGACGAGAAGTTCTGGCGCGAGTCCCTCGCAGGGTTTACGGCACCGACGCCCCTCCCGGTTTCACCATCGTCCCTGGGAAAGAGAGAACTGGGCGGAGAAGGGGTGGAAGAATTCCGCCTGTCGAAGGAGTCGGCATCGTCACTGAGGTCCTTCTCGGAAAAAAACGGCCTGAGTTTAAACACTCTCCTGCAGGGCGCCTGGTCGCTCCTGCTACATCACTACAGCGACGAAGACGACGTCGTTTACGGTGCCACCCGTTCCTGCCGGCGCACGGCGATCGAGGGCGCCGAATCCATGATCGGGCTTTTCATCAATACGCTTCCCGTTCGTGTGAAAATATCACCGGATCAAACCGTCCTGTCCTTCCTGAAGGGGATCCGCGAACAGCACGTGCAGATTCGCCAATACGAACACAGTCCGTTGCACAGAGTCCAGCAGTGGAGCAGCGTCCCTCCGGGCACCCCCCTGTTTGAAAGCCTTGTCGTCTTCGAAAACTACCTTTTGAATTCGTTCCTCCGCTCCAAGGGTGGAAACTGGCAGAAACGAGAATTCATCTACCGGGGACGGACAAATTACCCCCTCACCATTCTCGGCTACGATGACCCCGAAATACTGCTACGCATCGAATACGACAAGGATCGCTTCGACGGAGACCTCGTCAGGCGGATGGGGGGCCATATCCGAGTGTTACTCGAACAGATGATGAAGGGCCCTGGAAAAAGGGTATCCGAAATGGTCATCACGACCGAGGAAGAACGCCGGCAGATATTGATCGAGTGGAATGCGACGGCGAGGGACTACCCTACGCATCGATGCCTGCACGAGCTCTTCGAGGATCAGGTGGAAAGGACTCCCGACCGCACGGCCCTCGTCTACGAAGACCGGCGGCTCACTTACCGTGAGTTCAATGCGAGGGCCAACCAGCTCGCCCGTGTCATCCGTTCTTGCGGAGTGGGACCCGATATTCCCGTAGGTGTATTCATGGAACGTTCCCTCGAGATGGTCATCAGCCTCTACGGCATCCTGAAAGCGGGCGGTGCCTACGTTCCCCTCGATCCGGAATACCCCCATGAGAGGGTCACCTTCATGCTGGAAGACACGAACGTACCCGTAATTCTGACCCAGAAGCATCTTCTCGAAGACATCCCCGCGAGTCCCGCTAAAATTATTTGTGTGGACGACGAATGGCCTGTGATCGACCGTGAAAGCAAGGACAATCTGAGCGGCGGTGCCAGTGCGGGCAACCTGGCTTACATCATCTTCACTTCCGGCTCGACAGGAAAGCCCAAGGGCGCCATGAACGAACACCGGGGAATCGTCAACCGCCTGGTCTGGATGCAGGAGGAGTATCGGCTGGATGGGACAGACAGGGTTATTCAGAAGACCCCCTACAGCTTCGACGTATCGGTCTGGGAGTTTTTCTGGCCGCTGCTCTACGGCGCAACACTGGTGGTAGCTCGCCCCGGCGGACATCGTGACAGCGCCTATCTCGTTCAGACGATCGTCGACAACGACATCACGACCATCCACTTTGTGCCGTCGATGCTCCAGATCTTCCTCGAAGACCGGAACGCCGGGAGATGCAAGTCCCTGAAGCGTGTCATCTGCAGCGGCGAGGCATTGCCTTATGAGCTCCAGGAACGATTCTTCAAACTCCTTGAAGCCGAATTGCACAATCTCTATGGCCCGACGGAGGCCGCCGTCGACGTGACGTACTGGGCCTGCCGGCGGGACAGCGACCTGCACCTCGTGCCCATCGGCCGGCCTGTCGCCAACACGCAGACGTATATCCTGAACCGGTATATGCAGCCCGTTCCGATCGGAATCCCGGGGGAGCTCTATCTCGGCGGTATCCAGGTCGGCCGGGGGTACATGAACCGACCGGAACTGACGGCTGAGAAATTTATCCCCGATCCCTTCAGACAGGAACCCGGCGCCCGCCTGTATAAAACGGGAGACCTCTGCCGCTATCTGCCGGATGGGAACGTGGAGTATATCGGCCGCACGGACTTCCAGGTTAAAATTCGCGGCCTGCGAATCGAACTCGGTGAAATCGAATTTGAGATCGGACAGCACCCCGACATCCGGGAAGCGGTTGTCGTAGCGCGCGGCGAGGGAGGCGACAAACGGCTTGTCGCTTACATGATTGCAAAAGACGGGAAAAAGGTCAACGTGGACGAGCTCAGAAGTCACCTGAAGGAAAAACTGGCCGACTACATGGTTCCTTCCGCTTTTATCCAGATGGATTTCTTCCCCCTGACCTCCAGTGGCAAGGTGGACCGACGCGCCCTCCCCGTCCCGGAAGGGAAGCGTCAGATCGAGACACTGTTCATCGCCCCGGAGAGTGAGATGGAGAAGGCGATCGCCGGAATATGGAAAGACGTCTTGAAATTGGAAAAGGTCGGCATCCGGGACAACTTTTTCGATCTGGGAGGTCACTCCCTGCTTCTGGTGAGGGTCATGAACCGGATACAGCAGTCCCTCGGGAAAGACATAACCATCGTCGATATGTTTCAGAGGCCGACGATCCATGATCTCGCAAAATTCCTGGCCGTGGAGCGCAAGGATCTGCTCCCGTCCGACGTCATTCAGGACCGCGCCTCCAAACAGAGAGCCGCCCTGCAGCGGCAAAGAAAGAGTCGCCCCGACTCGGGCAACATTCAATGACCGGATCCGAGGCTCACATGGAGGGTGTCGCGATTATCGGGTTCTCGGGGCGTTTCCCCGGGGCACCGAACACGGACCGGTTTTGGCTCAACCTCCGCCAGGGGATCACCTCCATTCAACTCTTCTCCGACGACGAGCTCGAGGCCATGGGGATACCGCCGGAGGTGTATCAACACCCCGGCTACGTCAAGGCCGGCACGGTCATAGAGAATGTCGAGATGTTCGACGCCGAGTTTTTCGGGTTCAGCCCTCGTGAGGCGCAAATCACCGACCCGCAGCACAGGATGTTTCTCGAGTGCGCCTGGGAAGCCCTGGAGAGGGCCGGTTACGATCCGGAAAGATACAGCGGCCTAATCAGCGTGTTTGCCGGCTGTGGACCGAACCGCTACCTCGACGGGGCGATTCAGAGCATGGACCCCAGCCGCATTGCCGAAGTTTTCCAGGTCGAGATTGGAAATGAAAAAGATTACATCGCGACACGAGTGGCCTACAAGCTCAACCTGAGAGGACCCAGCCTGACGGTCCAGACGGCCTGTTCCACCTCCCTCGTGGCCGTTCACCTGGCCTGTCAGAACCTCCTGACCTACCAGTGCGACCTTGCCCTGGCCGGTGGCGTCGCTTTGAACCCCCGACACCGGGGGGGATATTTCTACGAAGAGGGGATGATTCCCTCCCCCGACGGGTACTGCCGGGCTTTCGATGCAAAGGCAAACGGGACGGTCGTCGGCCAGGGGGCCGGCATTGTCGTGCTAAAGAGAATGTCGGAAGCCCTCGCGGACCGGGACAGGATTTACGCCGTCATCAGGGGCTCCGCGGTCAATAACGACGGGGCTCTCAAGGTGGGCTTCACCGCCCCGAGCGTTACGGGCCAGGCCGACGTTATCGCGATGGCCCAGGCGATCAGTGGCGTGAAAGCCGAGGATGTCCGTTATGTGGAGACTCACGGAACGGGAACTTCCCTCGGTGACCCGATCGAGATCGCGGCCCTCACGCAGGCCTTTCGCAAGACCACGGACAAGAAGACCTTCTGTGCGATCGGTTCGGTGAAGAGCAACGTGGGGCATCTCGATGCGGCAGCCGGCGTGACCGGACTCATCAAAACGGTCCTGTTGCTCGAACACAGAGAGATCGTGCCGAGCCTGCATTATGAAGAGCCCAACCCCAATATCGACTTCGATAACAGCCCCTTCTATGTCAATACCCGCCTGCAGCCATGGGAAAGAAATCGCTCGCCGAGGATCGCGGGGGTGAGCTCCTTCGGCATCGGCGGCACCAATGCTCACGTCATCGTGGAGGAGGCACCGGAACCGCAGCCCTCCGGACCGTCGAGGGAGTGGCACCTTTTCCCGCTGTCCGCCCGGACCAAAACAGCTCTTGACGCCTCGGCGCGCAACCTCGCGGCGCATCTGAAACGGCACCCCGAATTACACCCGGCCGATGTCGCTTACACGCTTCAAACCGGCCGGAGAACTTTCAGCCACCGCCGGATCGTCGTCTGCCGGGAAACGCGGGATGCCATTGCCGGCCTCGACGGGGACCGACCGGGGGCGGCTTTCGAGTCCGTCTCAGATCCGCCTCACCGCGATGTCATATTCATGTTCTCGGGTCAGGCCTCCGAGTACCTGAACATGGGGCTGGAGCTCTACCGCAGGGAGCCCGTCTTCCGCGAGAGTATCGACCGCTGTTCCGAAATCCTCAAACCGCGCTTATCCGTGAACCTGAGCGACGTTCTCTACCCGGAGAGTGGGCAGGAAGATCGGGCACAAAAGGCTTTTGCCCGTCAATCCCTGACGCAATCGGCCATCTTCGCCGTTGAATACGCCCTGGCCCGGCTGTGGTCCGAGTGGGGGATAAGGCCGTCGGCCCTGGCCGGTCACAGCATCGGGGAGTACACCGCGGCCTGCCTCTCGGGCGTGTTTTCCCTCGAAGATGCGCTGGGTCTTGTGGCCGTCCGGGGCCGCCTCATGGAGGAATTGCCGGAAGGGTCGATGATCGCCGTTTTCCTGTCGGAGAAGGACCTGCAACCTTTTCTCAACCCGCGTCTCTCCATCGCGCTCATCAACGCTCCTTCCCTGTGCGTGGTGGCCGGGGAAACGGACGACGTGGAAAATCTGGCGGAGAATCTGACGGGTAAAGGCATCGACATCAGAAAACTCAGAACGGAGCACGCCTTCCACTCGGCCATGACGGAGTCCATCCTGGACCGGTTTGCCGGCGAACTCGGAAGGGTGTCCTTTGGCAAGCCACGGATCCCCTTCGTTTCAAACGTAACGGGCACATGGATCGGCACCGAAGAAGTTTCAAGCCCGGATTACTGGGTGAGACATCTGCGGGGCACCATCCGTTTCTCCGATTGCGCCGGCGAGCTTTTGAAAACAAAAAACGGGGTATTCCTCGAAGTGGGTCCCGGTCCGACTTTGAGCACGCTGATCCAGCAGCATCCGCTCATGACGGACGACCACGTCGTGCTTTCGTCCATGCGGCACGCAAAGGAGCAAAAATCCGATGTCGCATTTCTCCTCACCACGCTGGGACGGCTCTGGCTGGCCGGCGTCTCCATCGACTGGCCCCGGTTCTATTCGGGGGAAGAGCGCCGGCGTGTTCCCCTGCCCACCTACCCCTTTGACCGGAAGCGCTACTGGCTGGGAGAAGTGAAACCGGCCCTCGGCAGTTCTGCCGGGCAGGAACCCGGATCAGAACCCGAGAGGGTGACGGAAGCCGTAACGCCTGAGCCGACGGCAAAACCCGTCAAGGCCTTCGACCACAGAGAGCATGCGGTCCGTTTATTGACGGGCATATGGCAGGATCTGCTGGGCTACAGCGAAATCGGGGTCCGTGACAATTTTTTTGATCTGGGTGGAAGTTCCCTGACGGCACTGGTCCTCTTCGCCAGGGTAGACAAGAAATTCGGGAAGAAACTTCCGATTTCAACCCTTTACGAAGCTCCGACCATTGATCAATTAGCCGGACTTCTTTGTGAGGATGTCAGGGAAACTCACTGGTCGTCTCTGGTGGCCATTCAGCCTTCCGGGACAAAACCGCCGCTTTTTCTGGTTCACGGCGCCGGCGGGAACGTGCTGATTTACCGTGATCTCGCGCGCCGCCTGGGACCCGACCAGCCGGTCTACGGGCTCCAGTCCCGAGGGCTCGACGGTCGGCAGGCCGTCCTGGATTCCATCGAGGAGATGGCCTCTCACTACCTGCAGGAAATTTTGACTCAATGGAAGGAAGGGCCCTACCTCTTGGGGGGATATTGCCTCGGCGGCAGTGTGGCTCTCGAAATGGCCCAGCAGCTTCACCGCAGGGGCAAGGATGTGGCCTTTCTGGCCTTGATGGAGACATACAACTTTTCCAGAATCAGGAACTTCAACTCCTTCAAGAAACTTTATTACTACATGCAGAAAATAGAATTTCACGGGAGAAATTTTTTACTTCTCGAGTATCGGGACAAAATAAAATTTCTTAACGAAAAGATGAAGGTCGCCAGGGGCAGAAAAGAAGTCTGGACGGGCATGTTCTCTCAGATATTCGGCAAGCGATCCAACGACCATAAGCAGGCGACATCTCTTTATGACCTGTGGAGGGCGAACGATCAGGCAGCCTTCAGTTACGTGCCCTCGCCATATCCCGGGAAAATCGTTCAGTACCGCCCGCTCAGGGAATACGCCGTCCACTCGTCGACGGAAATGGGCTGGGATAAGATTGCCGAGGGCGGGCTCGAAATCCATCAACTGCCCGTCTATCCGGCCGGCATGCTCGTCGAACCTTTCGTCGGTATGCTCGCCGAAAAAATCAAAACAGGGATCGAGGAATCCCTGTCGTGGAATGCGGGCGGTGAGGGAAAATACCATCGGCATGCCTTCGCTTCCGGGTCAGCGCCGGAAGCCGTCTGATATGATCGAACAAAGCCGAATCATCTCACTCTTCTATCTGTTCAAGCCCCTGATCCCCCGCCGCATGCAGATCCATCTGCGCCGCCGCATCGTCGCAAAAAAAAGGCGGACATCCTCCCGGACCTGGCCTATCGACGTCGCCGCCGCGACACCCGTGAACAACTGGTCGGGATGGCCCGATCAGAAGAAATTTGCCGTCATCCTGACCCACGATGTTGACACACCCAGAGGCCACACCCGATGCCTGCAGCTTGCAGATCTGGAAAAAAACTTGGGATTCCGTTCTGCTTTCTATTTCGTTCCAAGACGCTACGACGTCTCTTTGGGACTCAGAGAATACCTCCTGTCAGGAGGATTCGAAATCGGTGTCCACGGGCTTTACCATGACGGCCTTCTGTACAAATCGAGGGAAATCTTTCGTGAGAGAGCCCTGCACATCAACAGGTATCTCAAGGAGTGGCAGGCCGTCGGTTTCCGGTCGCCATCCATGCATCACAATCTGGACTGGCTCCATGATCTTGAAGTGGAATATGATGCCTCCACGTTCGACACCGACCCTTTCGAGCCTCAGCCGGACGGCGTCAGGACCATCTTTCCATTCTGGGTCAATGGGGAGACAACCCGGGGGGGATACGTGGAGTTGCCATACACACTGGCTCAGGATTTCACACTCTTTATCCTGATGCAGAATAGAAATATCGATATCTGGAAACATAAACTCGACTGGATCGCCGATCAGGGAGGGATGGCTCTGATCCTCACACACCCCGATTATATGAATTTCGACGGATCGGCTCCGGGTTTTGAAGAATATCCATCCCGTCTCTACGAAGATCTCCTTCTCTACATCAAGGATCGATACCGGAATGAATACTGGCACGCACTTCCGAAAGAGGTGGCGAGATTCTGGACCGCCTGTGTGGTCGACAAAAGATGATCCGAAGGCATTTCCTGAAATTTGTTGCTCTCGCGGGACTGGGTTCGATAGCTATGATCATGTTTAATTTTTCATATGTGCGTAAAGCTTTCTACAGGATCCAGGGCCTCTTTTCACAGCCCACCGAGGTGCCGCCTGAAAGCGAGCGAGCAGACACGACATTTCCGCCGGAAGGTCCCATGGTGTCAGTCGAGACGGCATTGAATTCAAGGTGCACAAGCGACGATGACAACAACCCGATGAATTTCCACTGGGGCATGTTTGATACCCGGAAAAAACTGTCATCATTACAAATAGAAAACATCATCCGACACGCGATAATACCTCGTTTTACTAAAGAAAGAGTTCATATCAGAAACGACCGCAACATCCTGACATTTACCATGGACCGCAGGGCTGCCGGTATCAAGAAGGAGTGGGGCATGGTTGAAAGCGGTATGCAGCACCAGGCGGTGGGATTGGTCTGCTCCGCCCTCGGGGTCGGCTACGTGTTTGCCGAACTCGGCCGCGATGGGACGACCCTGTCCGGGGATGAGATCGGAACCGTGAAGATCAGGGTTGATCCCATGAAGCCGGGTTACGGCGGCTCATATTGGACCGACGCCTCTCCAGGGGGAAACGCCGACGGCCTGAACGCCCTGCCGGCTCCTGCCAGGAGCGGTGCAAAACCTCTTCTGTCCGTTCTCAGGGAACTGAAAACGGAAGAAACGAAGGGGGAGAAAACAACCCTGGAACACCTCGGTCAACTGCTCTGGGCGGCCCGCGGCAGAACACCGCACTACTATAAATCCACCCCGTGGGGCATGACGATTCCCACCTGGGGCGGCGAGCAGGATATTTCAGACGTGTCGGTGATATGGAACGGCATACTTTCAAGGTACATAAACCGGCGACGGGGCAAGTGGGCCCATGCACTGGACACGTCGGACAGGGTAAACCCGGGTGCATGGACAAGCCTGCTGAAGGCTCATGACCCGTTCGACTGCTTCGTTGTATTCGGGAGGAACGAGAATAGCGGGAGGGCCTTGTGGGAAATCGGCTACCAACTTTTGAATGCAATGCTTCAGGCAGTATCACTGGAACTCAAATACAGGGCCCTTCTTCTCAATGAACATCAAAGAGAGACCTTCAGGAACAGCGGCCTAAAAGACCCGATCGCCGTTCTGGCCATGCTCAGTGAGCCGACCCGGAAGTGAAAAGCCCCTTTCGCGCCGTCGTCCCCGGATAAGAGTGCTCCGCGGGCGCGTGCACGCGTCCTGAAACAGCTCAAACCTTCTTCACCATGCGAAAGATCTCCTGATCCAAATGATCGGCGTTTTCACCCATGATCGCGACAGGCAGGTTGTTGCCGAATTCTTTGAACTCTTCAAGACGCCGTGGGAATGGGGAAATCCTGAAAAACGCTATGATGCTCTGCTGGTTGCGGATGATGTTGAGACCGTTCCCGATGCTCCCGTTGTCATCATCTATGGAAGCTCAACGAAGAAGCTCGATGAACGATACGGCCTCAGGCTCGGGAGTCGGTCCGCTCCCCTCCTGAAATGGAAAGGTCGGCTTTTCCCCCTCTACCGGGAGGTGGCCGTGCTGGACACACCCGGCGAAGCCATCCTGGAGGTGGACGGAACGCAGGAATCCGCCGGTACGAGGGTCGAGAGGGCCGGCCGGAGGATATTCCGTTTCGGTTATGACCTGTTCAGGGAGGTTGAAACCCTGCTCCTCAGGGGCCAGCCTGCCCGTCATGCCTCGATCCCTACACTGGATCTTCACATCGATCTCCTGCGGGAATCCATCCTGTCGGGGGATATGCCGGTCGTCGAGATCCCGCCGGTCCCCGCGGGGTACCGATATGCGGTGTGCCTGACCCACGACATCGATTTCCTCAGGTTTCGGGATCACCTGTTTGACAAGACCATGATGGGCTTCATTTACCGTGCGTCCCTGGGGTCTGTCGTCCGCCTCTTGCAGGGCAGAATGTCGTCGCGCAACGTCTTCAAAAATTTCGTCGCCTTGGCGACGGCGCCGTTGGTTCACCTTGGCCTCTGCCCCGACTTCTGGAATCAGATCCCCCTTTACATGGAGTTGGAGAAGAACTGGAAATCCACATTCTTTCTCATCCCTTTCGAGGGCCGATCGGGTGCACCCTGCGGCCCGGAGGACCGGAGTTCCAGAGCGGCCCGGTATGACGTGGCGGAAATGGGCGACATCATCAAGACCGTTGTCAACGAAGGTTTCGAGGTGGGGGTGCACGGGATCGACGCCTGGGCGGACAGGGATTGCGCGGCTGAAGAGCGGCGGCGGCTGGAACCTTACAGCCGGACAGACGGCATCGGCATCAGGATGCACTGGCTGTACCGGGGAGAAGACACTTTCCGGATCCTCGACGAGGCGGGTTATGCCTACGATTCCACCTTCGGTTACAACGACGCCGTCGGCTACAGGGCGGGGACGGTTCAGGCCTACAAGCCCCCGGGTGTGACAGGTCTGCTCGAGCTTCCCCTGAATATTCAGGATACGGCGCTTTTCTATCCGGGTCGCATGAACCTGACGGAAAAAGATGCAACGATCGCCTGCGACTCACTTATGGAAAACAGCAGACGGTTCGGGGGAGCGCTGACATTGCTCTGGCACGACCGCAGTATGGCTCCCGAGAGGCTGTGGGGGGATTTCTACCGCGACCTTCTGGGCAAGTTCGAAGCCGACGGTGCCTGGATCGGCCCGGCGGGGAAGGCCGTGCAGTGGTTTCGCAAACGCCGTTCGGTGGTTTTCGAGAAAGTGGAATGGGCAGGCGACGGCATCGAGGTTCGAGTGAAATCAACAGCCGGTGCACCAGCCGACGATGGCCTGCCCGGTCTTCTTTTGAGAGTTCATTCCCGTTGCCCCGGGGAATGGCCCGTGCGGAAAAACCCGGAAGAAGTGCCATTGAATATCAACACCGTTACACGGGCGCACCTTCGTTAGGCCCCCGGGCGGAAAGGGCCCGATTGTCGGACGGACGATTCCCATGAAGAATATACTCATGCTGGCATACACCCATTACCCCTGTGATACCCGCATCCGGCGCGAGGCTGAAACCCTCGTGAGGCACGGCAACAGGGTGACAATGCTCGCGCTCATGGAGGAAGACACGCCCCGGACCTACGAACTCAATGGCGTCACCGTCGTCGAGTTGAGAGCCGGAAAGTACAGAGGGGGAAATGCGGCCTCCTATATGCTGTCCTATCTCCGGTTCCTGCTGCCGGCCTTCCTGTCCTGCATCGGCCGCTTCATCCGTGGTGAAATCGATATCGTTCACGTGCACAACATGCCTAACTTCCTTGTCCTTGCCGCCATCATGCCGAGGCTGTTCGGGAAAAAACTGATTCTGGACATCCATGATTCCGTCCCCGAGACCTTCGAGGGGAAGTTCAACAATCCCTCTCCGCTTCTCTTCAAGCTCTTCTGCCTCGAGGAGCGGATATGTTGCGCCCTGGCACAACGACTGATCTGCGTCAATGAGGTGCAGAGGGACACGCTGGTCAGACGGGGCATCCCGGCGGACAAGATCACTGTCATCCTGAATGTTCCTGATCATCACATCCTGGGCGACCGGCGGAGCAATCGTGCGAGCAGCCATCAAAAGGAAACGTTTGACCTCGTCTATCACGGTACGATCCATCGGATTCAGGGCCTGGACCTTGTCATCGACGCAATGCCGCAACTGCTGGAGCGGATTCCCGAACTGCATCTGCACATCATCGGCATCGGACCCCACCTGGATTCCCTCGTTCAGCAGGCACGGAGCCTGGGTGTAGCGGATCGCGTACACTTCAGTATGCGGGTTTATCCCCTGAACGAGATCCTGGTCATGCTCGAAAGCAAGGACCTCGGCATCGTACCCAACCGGCGAAGCACGGCGACGGATCTCATGCTTCCGGTAAAGCTCCTCGAATACGCCACCATCGGTCTGCCGACAGTCGTGCCGAACCTGAAAACGATCCGGCATTACTTCTCCCGGGATATGGTCACTTACTTCGAACCGGAGGATCAAGTTTCGATGGTCGAAGCCATTACGGGTCTTTACATCAACGAGCGGAAGAGAAGCGAACAGGCACGCCGGGCCAGAGAGTTCATGGTTCGGTATGGCTGGGAGAGGCACCAGACGGATCTGGTGCGAATATACGACGCCCTGCATTGACTTCCCCGTTCGCATCGTTCCCGTTCCTGATCCCCGGGAATAGAATCGACAGGCCTTCGGGCCGCGGAAGGCAACCCGTGAAGTGGAGGAGAAAATGTTGTCCGTAGCGCAAATCGGCGTGGGCTACTGGGGCCCCAATCTTTTGAGAAACCTTGTGGCGAGCAGAAGATGCAAGGTGAAGGCCGTGGCGGACCTTGCGGCGCAGAGGCGCGATTACGTCCTCGGTCTCTACCCCGGCGTTGCCGTGACGGACAACGCAGACGATGTCCTGCAGGACAAGGACACTGTTGCCGTGGTGATCGCCACTCCCGTTGCCACCCATTTCGATCTCGCCGTGAGGGCTCTCAAAGCGGGAAAGCACATCCTGGTGGAAAAACCGATTGCCACAACGGTTGTCGAAGTCGACGAGATCGGCCGGATCGCCCGGGAAAAGAAGCTCGTCGCCATGGCAGGCCACACCTTTCTGTACAATGCGGCCGTCCGTTACGCAAAGAAGCTCATCGACTCGGGGGAACTCGGGGACATCCGGTACATCTACAGCCAGAGGCTCAACCTGGGCAGGATCCGCTCCGACGTGGACGCCCTCTGGAACTTCGCCCCGCACGATATCAGCATCATCCAGTACTGGCTGGGGGACCCCGAACCGGTCTCCATCGTGAAAAGAGGGGTTGACTATATCCAGGAGAAGATCGACGACGTCGTTTTTATGAACATCGTCTACCCGAACAAGGTCATGGCGAACATCCACGTCAGCTGGCTCGATCCCCGCAGGCTGCGGCAGATGACGGTCGTGGGATCCAGGAAAATGATCGTTTACGACAACGACGCAGAAAACAAAATTGCCATTTTCGACAAGGGCATCGACCGGCTGGCGGTTCTGGGGCAGAACATGGATTATGACGATCCCCGCTACCGAAACTTTAATCACCGGGAGGGCGATGTGATCCTGCCGCGAATCCCATTCCCGGAACCGATCAAGGTGGAAATCGATCACTTCATCGACTGCATCGAAAACGGCACGGCCTGCCTGAGCGGAATCGATCATGCGCGCAAGGTCGTCCGCATCCTGGCCGCCCGGTGACCCCTGAACTCCGGAGGTATTCCATGTCCGCTCCCGTTAAAACCTACAAGTGCCGGATCCGTGACGTCGCTTTCGGCGCCGGCGTCACCGTCGTCGAGCCGGTGAACCTCTACGAATGCACGATCGGCGACGACTGTTTCATCGGCCCCTTCGTGGAAATACAGAAGGGCGTCCGGGTGGGAAGTCGCACGAAGGTTCAGTCACACACGTTCATCTGCGAGCTGGTGAATATCGGCGAGGACTGCTTCATCGGCCACGGGGTGATGTTCATCAACGATCTGTTCTCGGAAGGCGGCCCCGCCCGGGGCCGGATGGATCTGTGGAAATCCACCCATGTCGGAAACCGGGTGTCGATCGGCTCGAACGTCACGATGCTGCCCGTGAGGGTCTGTGACGGGGTCGTCATCGGCGCCGGCTCCGTCGTGACGAAAGACATCACCCGGCCGGGCTTTTATGCCGGAAATCCTGCCAGGCTCCTGCGAAAGCTCTGATTCTTCCTGGAAACCAAGCTGCCCCCTCTTTCCATAACGGATCTCGTGAGGTGAAAATGAATATCCCCCTGGTCGACCTGAAAGCGCAGTACAACACCATCAAGGATGAAATCGATCAAGTCATTGCGGATGTCCTGTCCCAATCGGCCTTCATCGGCGGTCCCTATGTGAGTGCCTTCGAGAAGGCTTTTGCGGCCTTCTGCGGCGTCAGGCACTGTGTGGGAGTGGGTAACGGGACGGACGCCCTTTTTATCGCACTCAAGGTCCTCGGCATCGGCCCGGAGGATGAGGTCATCACGGCCGCCAACAGCTTCATCGCAACCTCCGAGGCGGTCACCATGGCCGGTGCAAAGGTCGTCTTCGTGGACATCAACCCCTCCACCTACAACATGGACGTGCGGAGGATTGAGGAAAAAATAACCTACAGGACGAAAGCGATCATCCCGGTTCACCTCTACGGCCAGCCGGCCGACATGGACCCCATACTGGCCCTTGGCCGGAAATACAAACTCCGCGTGATCGAGGATGCAGCGCAGGCCCACGGGGCCGAATACAGGGGCCGAAAGATCGGTTCCATCGGCGACATGGCCTGTTTCAGCTTCTACCCCGGGAAAAACCTGGGCGCATACGGGGACGGCGGTGCCATCGTGACGGACGATGGTGATCTGGCGCTGAAAGCCAGGATGTTCGCGAACCACGGGAGGGTCAGCAAGTACGACCACGACCTGGAAGGGGTCAACAGCCGCCTCGACGGCCTCCAGGCCGCCATCCTGTTCGTGAAGCTCAAACACCTGGATGAGTGGACCGAGAAGAGACGCAGGGCCGCCTACCTGTACAATGAGCTTCTGAAAGACACGTCACTGATAACGCCCGTCGAACTTGAAAACGTCAGGGCTGTCTATCATCTTTACGTCGTCCGCGCCGGGAACGGCACTCGGGAGGATCTGATCGATCACCTGGGGCGATACGGCATTTCGACGGGCATCCACTACCCCATCGCGCTGCCGAAGCTCAGGGCCTATTCCCACCGGAAATTCGGGGCCTGGGAATTCCCCCGTGCCGCGGAGGCATCGAGCGAGATCCTGTCGCTTCCCCTGTACGCCGAGCTGACGGAACCGCAGATCAGGCATATCGTCGACGCCATCAGGGCGTTCGGGGGTTGAGTGGTGTCACAGCACGTCGACGTCTGCATCTGCACCTACGGAAGACCGAGGCTTTTAAAAAAGCTCCTGACCTGTCTCCGGGAACAGCGGACAGAAAGTTTATTCACCTGCTCGGTGATCGTCGTCGACAACGACGTCGGGCAGTCGGCGAGGCAGACCGTGGATGAATTCAGGGCTCAGGCCGGCTGGCACCTCCGATACGAAGTGGAACCCGTCCAGAACATCGCCCTGGCCCGCAACAGGGCCGTCCAATCCGCGACGGGCGATTTTCTGGCCTTCATCGACGACGACGAATACCCCGGCCCGGACTGGCTGATCACGCTCGTCGAAGCGCAGAAGCGGTGGAACGCCGACGGCATCCTGGGGCCGGTGATCCCCCACTACGAAACGGAACCGCCATCCTGGGTGATCAGGGGCGGGTTCTACGAAAGGCCCTCGCACGCAACGGGGACGAAACTGGACTGGAAAAACACCCGGACGGGCAATGCGCTTCTGAGGAGAAGCCTCTTTCAGGAGGAAGACAATCTCTTCAGGCAGGAATTCGGAGGCGGAGGGGAAGACCGGGATTTCTTCAGAAGAATGATCCGGAAGGGGCATGTTTTCATCTGGTGCGCCGAGGCCCCCGTGTATGAATCCATACCGCCGGAGCGGTTCAAACGATCCTTCATGCTGAAAAGGGCTCTGGTGAGGGGGAAGATCCCCCATTTCCGCCCCGTGGACTACGCCAAATCTCTTCTGGCCATCCCTCTGTACACGCTGGCCCTCCCGGTTCTTCCACTCCTGGGACATCACGTGTTCATGAAAGTCCTGATCAGGGACTTCGATCACATCGGAAGATTGCTTGCGCTGGCGGGGATCGACGTCGTGAAAGAGAAATACGTGACGCAGTAGCTCCTTTGCGGATTCCAAGGCATGAGCACTGATGACATAATAAATGACAACGACCGGGTCCTGATCACCGGGGCAAACGGCTTCATCGGCACCCGCGTGGTCGATACCCTGCTGCGTTACGGGTACAGGAATCTGGTTTGCCTGATGAGGCCCTCGGGCCAGAACTCCGCCTTGATGAAGATCATCCTTGAGAGGGGCAGTCCCCCGATTGAGATCTGCCGGGGCAACCTGCTGTCCCGCGAGGACTGCGACAAAATCACCGAGGGCGTCTCGGTGATCTATCACCTGGCGGCCGGCCGGGGCGTCAAATCATACCCCGACGCCTTTCTGAATTCCGTCGTCACCACCAGGAACCTGCTGGAGGCCGCCGCCCGTACGAACAGGCTGAAACGGTTTGTCGGCGTCAGCTCCTTCTCCGTTTATTCCAATCTCAAGCTGAGGCGCCGGGATGTGCTGGATGAAACCTGTGAGATGGACAGGGAACCCGAGCTCAGGGGTGAGGCCTATTGCTACGCCAAGGTACGGCAGGATGAACTGACGGTCGACTTCTGCGGGAGGAATGGCATACCCTACGTCCTCGTGCGGCCCGGAACCGTGTTCGGACCGGGAAACCGGGGTCTGCCGGGCAGGATCGGGATCGACCTCCTGGGCCTTTTCCTCCACCTGGGCGGCTCCAACCGGATCCCCTTCACCTACGTCGACAACTGCGCCGAGGCCATCGTTCTCGCCGGGTTGAGGCCGGGGGTGGGTGGTGAGGTCTTCAACGTGGTCGACGACGATCTGCCCACGAGCCGCGAATTCCTGAATCTTTACAAGAAACATGTGAGGCGCTTCCGATCGATCCGGGTTCCCCGAGCGGCCGGTTACCTGCTGTGCTCTCTCTGGGAGAAGTATTCCAGCTGGTCCAGGGGCCAGCTCCCCCCCGTCTTCAACACCCGGAGATGGTCCAACGACTGGAAGGGCAACCGCTACTCCAACGAAAAGTTAAAGACCCGGCTGGGCTGGAAACCGAGGGTGTCCTTCCCGGAGGCTTCGAAACGTTTTTTTGAACACGAGAGGGGTCTGTAAGCCGTGACACTGAGGGTGGGTATCGTCGGCTGCGGCAAGATCGCCGACGAGCATGTATTCCAGATCCGGCGCATCCCCGATTGCGCGATCGTCGGCGTCTGCGATCGGGAGGAGCTGATGGCAAGGCAGCTCTCAGAACGTTTTAAAATCAATGGATATTACGATAATCTTGATAATCTTCTTGAAAAGGCGGCTCCGCAGGTCATTCACATCACGACCCCGCCGCAAAGCCATTACGAGCTGGGGATGCAAGCGCTGGAGGCGGGCTGCCATGTGCTCATGGAAAAGCCCTTCACCATCACGGCGGAGGAAACAAAGGCGTTGATCCGCCACGCGGAGGGCAAGGGTCTGAAGATCACGGTGGACCATGACGAACAGTTTACACATGCCGCGATCCGCATGAGGGAAATGATTCAAAAGGGTTATCTCGGCGGTCCGCCCGTTCACATGGAGAGCTATTACTGCTACGATTTCGGCAACCAGCAGTATGCCCGTGCGCTTCTCGGTGACAGGACCCACTGGATCCGTGAACTGCCGGGCTCGCTTCTGCAGAACAACATCAGCCACGGCATCGCCCGCATCTCCGAGTACATCCGGGGGGAACAGCCGGAGGTGATCGCGCAGGGTTTCACAAGTACCTTTCTCAAAGACCTGGGCGAAGACGAAGTCATCGATGAACTGAGGGTGATGATCCGGGACGGCCGTTCCTCTACGGCCTATTTCACCTTCTCATCCCGAATGCGCCCTACCCTGCGCGCCTTCCGGGTATACGGGGAACGAAACGCCCTCTTCCTGGACCACGACCAGCAGACGCTCATCGGGGTGAGGGGCGACCGATTCAAGAGCTATCTCGAAAAATTCATCCCGCCTTACCTCTACGCGAAACAGTACCTGTCGAACGCTCACGTCAACATGAAGTACTTCTTGAAAAACGACTTTCATATGAAGTCCGGAATGAAAAAGCTGATCGAGTCTTTCTACCGTTCTATCCGGGAAAATCAGCCGGCACCGATCCCGTACCGTGAAATCATTCTCACCTCGAGGATCATGGACGACATCTTCAGGCAGATCAAGTATTGATGATGAAACCAACTGGCAAAAATCCCGATTGTGCCTATGTGCTCATCACACCGGCTCGCAACGAGGAGGCTTTCATAGAAAAAACCATCGCCTCCGTCGTCTCCCAGACCGTCCTGCCGGCAAGATGGGTCATCGTGAGCGACGGTTCCACGGACCGCACGGACGACATTGTCGGAAGGTACACCCCCCGGCACCTATGGATGAAGCTCATCCGCAGGGCGGAAACCACGGAGCGCAGCTTCGCCTCGAAGGTCTTTTGCTTCAACACGGGCTACAATGAATTAAAGGACACCCCTTACAATATCATCGGCAACCTGGACGCCGACCTCTCCTTCGAGAAAGACTATTTCGAGTATCTCCTCGATCAGTTTGACCGGGAGCCGGAATTGGGCGTGGCCGGCACACCTTTTATCGAGGAGGCGGCCGGGCACTATGATTACCGTTTCGCCAACATCGAACACGTATCCGGCGGCTGCCAGATGTTCCGCCGGGAGTGTTTCGAATCCATCGGCGGGTACCTCCCCATCAAGGGGGGCGGGATCGACTGGGTCGCCGTCACGACGGCCCGCATGAAGGGATGGAAGACCCGGACCTTCACGGACAGAGTCGCTTTCCATCACCGCAAGATGGGTACCGGCAAAGGGGGCGTTCTGTCCGCGAAATTCCGGCTCGGGCGGGAGGACTACTACCTGGGCAGCCACCCCCTTTGGGCCTTTCTCCGGGCCTTCTACCAGATGCGGAACAGGCCCTATGTACTGGGGGGTCTCTTCATCCTGCTCGGGTACGCGGTCTCCGCGGCCAGGAGGATCGAAAGGCCCGTACCGGCCGAACTGGTCGCTTTCTACCGCGGGGAGCAGATGCGGAGGCTTCGCGGGACACTGGCAAAGGCATCGGGATCCTGACGGGGGACAGGCAAAGTGCTGATCATCAACGCCGACGACTGGGGGCGGAACAGGGCCGCGACGGACCGAAGCCTCCATTGCCTCCGCGAAGGCAGGATCACCACCGCAAGCGCCATGGTCTTCATGGAGGATTCGGCGCGGGCGGCGGAAATCGCAAGGGCAAACGACCTTGACATCGGTCTGCACCTCAACCTCACACAACCCTTCACGGGCATCGGCCGAAACGGCCTTCTGGAAGAGCGCCAGAAACGAATCGCCGGCCATCTTCTCGGTCACAAGTACAGGCCCGTTTTCTACAACCCCGCTCTCAAGAACGACTTCCTTTACGTCTACGACATGCAGGTCGACGAATTTTCACGGCTCTATGGAAAGACCCCTTCCCGGATTGACGGCCACCACCACATGCACCTCTGCGCGAATGTGCTCTGCGCGGGACTTATTCCGCCGGGGCTGAGGGTCAGGCGGAATTTTTCCTTCTTCGCCGGCGAAAAGAGTCTTTTCAACCGTCTGTACCGGGCGGCGGTGGACGCCTGGCTGCGCAAGCGGTACCTCTGCACCGATTATTTCTTCCGTCTCCTTCCGCTCTCCCCGGCGGGCCGCATCGACGGTATCGCCTCTCTCGCTCGCCTGTCGGCGGTGGAACTGGCCGTTCATCCCGAAACGCCCGTTGAATATGACTTCCTGATGGGCGACGATTTCGCGAGATGTCTCGAGGGGGTTGAAAGGGGAGTCTTTGCAGGATAGCGGGGAAAAAGCCCCGTGCACATTGCAATCCCGACGCGGGGACGGACTGAACCTGTTTGAGGCCGAAGGGATGAACAGGGATTCAAAAACAAAAATGATGGATAGCCTCCTCAGGCTCGAGAAGTGGATCGAAAAACGCGACTACAAAGGGTATGAACCCTTCGACGGGCTCTCTTCGTTTTTACACCCCCTCACATTCGGCAACGCATTCCTGGAGCGGCTTCTTCAGCAACTCGTGCGTCAGTCCCCGGTCAATCTCCGTCCCTTCCTCGGCGTCAGGCCTCAGGACTCCACAAAGGGCAGGGGCTACATGGCCCGGGGATACCTGGGAATGCTGCGACTCACCGGAAATCCGTCCTACGGGAAAAGAGCGAGGGCCTGTCTCGACTGGCTGGACGAACACAAGGCGCCAAACTACGAGCACCACAGCTGGGGGAATCATTTCGACTACGCCAGCCGGGGCGGACAACTGAAACGGCATGAACCCATTATTGTCTGGACAAGCCTCATCGGCCAGGCCTTTCTCGACGCCTGCGAGATCCTCGGTGACCCGAAGTACATGGATGTCGCGATCAGCGCATGCGACTGGATCATGGATCTGCCCAGGGAGAAAACGAATTCCGGCACCTGCCTGAGCTACGTGGCATTCAACCAGAGTTCCGTTCACAACTCGAACATGCTGGGGGCGGCCATGCTGGCCCGGACGGGAAAGATGACCGGCAATTCCGCTTATCTCGACGTTGCGAAGGAGGCCATGGTCTACAGCTGCTCCCGTCAGTTGGCCGGGGGCGGCTGGTATTATGCCGAAACGCCGGAACATCACTGGATTGATAATTTCCACACAGGCTACAACCTCGACAGCCTGAAATGCTACATCGAAAATACCGGGGACAGCGCCTTTGAGGGTCATCTGGATCGGGGTTTTGAGTTCTTCATCAATCACTTCTTCAAAGACGACGGCACGCCGAAATACTACCACAACAGGGTCTATCCCATCGATTCGCAGTGTGCCGCCCAGGCCATCGAAACCCTGGCCCATTTCTCCGACCGGGACGAAAGGGCTCTGCCTCTTGCGCTGAAAGTCGCGAACTGGTGGATCGACAACATGCAGGACGCCTCGGGCTATTTCTACTACCGGCGCTACCCTTTCGTCACAGCCAAAACCCCGATGTTGCACTGGGCCCAGACAACGACATACCGGGCTTTAGCGCTTCTGAAGTGGAAACTAGATGACACCGGTAGGGAGAACAACGAGACCTGATCTTTGTTTCTCAGCGGATATGGCGGGAAGACTGCCCTCGATCCCCCGGGCCGGGCAACGCCGGCTCAAAAAAACGGGGTGACAAAAGGAGGATACCATGTTGATCGACAACAAGGAAATCGTTGTCACGGGTCGTTTTCTGAAGACCGCTTTTCTGAAGGATGAGTGGTACGACTACGTCGATGACCCCGAGGCGTTCGTCGGAAAGATGAGGGGAGAAGGCCTGAAGGCGGACCTCTTCACTTTCTGGCAGCGGCTCAATCAGCTTGAAATCCGGTACGACTACCATGCCGAGCCGGACCCGGCGGCCGTCATCCCCATCCGGAGCTACGATCACTGGTTCAACAACCAGATCGAGAGGAGCGCGAAAAAAGCGGTGCGGAAGGCGGAAAAAAGCGGTGTGATCGTCAGGGTGGTGGAACTCGACGACGAGTTTGTGAAAGGCGTCACCGCCATTTTCAACGAAACGCCCATCCGTCAGGGCCGCCCTTACCAGCATTACGGCAAGGATGCCGGCACCGTGAAGCGCGAGTTGTTGAAGGACAGCCATCGCTCCGACTTCATCGGGGCCTATTACAACGGGGAGTTGATCGGGTTCATTCAGCTCGGAAACACGGGCATAGCGGCGATTCCCTTTGGCATGGTCTCGAAGATAGAGCACAGAGACAAGTCCCCCCAGAACGCCTTACTGGCAAAGGCCATCGAAGTCTGCGAAAAGAAAGGCATCCCCTACCTGCTTTACGGAAAGTGGCTTGACGACAGCCTGGGCGACTTCAAGCGTCACAACGGCTGTGAAAAAATCGACCTGTCCCGGTACTATGTCCCACTGAGCCTTAAAGGAGCCGCGGCCTTACGGCTGGGACTGCACCACGGGTACGCGTCCGTGATGCCGGTACCTGTCAAAAACTGCCTGAAGGGACTCCGGAAGAAGTGGTATTCGAAACAACGGGTAAAAGAAAATAAAGGGTAAAACCGCAAGAAGCAGAACCGGCAAAGGCCGATCATGTCGCCGAAAATAGCCCTCCTCGGCTGCATTATTTTTATCGTTTGCCTCTTTATCCTCGACTACCGGAAGAATGCCGCCACCGGTTACGCGTCCTGGGTCCCGCTTCTTTGGTTTCTGATCGTCATGTCGCGGCCCTTTTCCCTGTGGTTGAATCCGGCAGGGACCGTCGCAGATTCGCCGTATGACACCCTCGAAGGCAGCCCGGTGGACAGGCTGTACTATTCTACCCTGCTCATCGTGGGGTTCGTCATCCTCTACATGAAACGGGTGAAGTGGGGTGTGCTGGCACACGTCAACGTCCCGCTCCTCATTTTTATTTTTTACTGCACACTGAGCATGACCTGGTCGGATTTCCCTTTCACGGCGTTTAAACGATGGGTCAAAGCGATCGGGGACTACATCATGGTCCTGATCCTTCTCACGGAGTCCAATACATACGAAACGATCAAGAGCACCATCAAAAGAATCGCGTTTATTCTTCTGCCTCTGTCCATTGTCTTCATCAAGTACTTTCCCGAATATGGGAGAATCTATCACCGTTGGACCGGTGAGACGATGTACGCGGGTGTGACGACTCACAAGAACACGCTGGGGTTGCTCTGCATGATGCTCGGATTCTTCCTGTTCTATTACCTGATACAGGCGCTTCGGGAAAAAAGTGATCCGTCCGGCCGCAGGAGGGATATCATTCTGTGTTCTCTGATGCTCGTGTTCGTTTTCTGGCTTCTGATTCTGGCGAGAAGCGCGACCGCTCTCTTCACGCTCGTGATCAGTATCGGGTTCCTGGCCATGCTGTCACTTCCTTTCATGAGGAGACGTCCCGAGTACATCGGTCTGTTTTTCCTTTCATGTCTCGTCCTTGCGGCCGTCGCAATCCTGATCGCGGACGTGTTCCCGATGCTGTTCGCCATGCTCGGCCGCGACATAACCATGACGGGCAGGACTGATTTCTGGCGTGATGTCATTTCTGTCGGCACCAACCCCCTGATCGGGACGGGATTCGACAGTTTCTGGCTCGGAGACCGTGCGGCGAAACTCTGGTACGAATACTACTGGAAGCCGAACCAGGCCCACAACGGGTTTCTGGAAATTTACTTGAATCTGGGACTGATCGGTCTTGCGTTGCTGTGCGCCGTGCTTGTCTCCTTCTACAAGAAAAGTAAGGCGGAACTCTACAAGCAATACGACTGGGGAACATTGCGGGTCACGTTCTTCATTGTCGCAATCCTGTACAATATCACCGAGGCATCCTTCCGGGCCCTCACACCGATCTGGCTCTTTTTGCTTCTGCTGAACACGGAATACCCGATGCCCGGGTCCCGGCAGCAGGGGGTGGATGTCGGGGACGGGTAATTCACCGTTGACTCTGCTTTGGCTTCGTGGTTAGTATTCAAACGTTATTGACACGCTTTGTGTCACCTCCCGTGCCTGCCCCGTGAGCATCGACATCGCAGTGCAAGGATAACCCGATGTCTTCATCGCGTCTCCAGAATATATCGGCAGGGTGCTTCCCTTTTCGAGCGACCCTGGTCCTGGTCGGTTTCCTCCTCTGCCCCCTCCTGCTCCTTCCGGCATTTGAAGCTCCGGCACAGATTATTCCGTTCGAGCGTCGCATCACGTGGAGCCCCGGCATACCGGGGGGGATTCCCCAGCGCACGACGACCTGCGCCAACGTCAAGAATTCGCCTTACAATGCGAAAGGGGATGGCGTGAACGACGATACGGCCGCTATCCAGCGTGCGATCGACAACTGCCCCAACGGCCAGGTCGTCTACATCCCCGCCGGAACGTACCGGTTGACCGGCGAGCTTCGCATTTCAGGAAAATCGATCGTCTTACGGGGTGACGGCCAGCGCAGAACCCATTTGAGGAATTACGCCGCCAGCGGCCATATCCTTTCGATCTACATTGAAATCCGGGATGAATTCCCTGTTAACATTGTCAGCGGGTACACGAAGGACAGCACGGCGATTATTGTCGAAAATGCTTCCTCGCTCAATGCGGGAGACTACATCGTCGTTTACCAGGACAACGACCCTGAGCTCCCCGTCGACCCTACGGGCTGCGGAGGCACCTGCACATGGTGCGGCCTCAACGACGACGAGAATCACGCGATGACCCAGATCGTCCGGATCACGGCCAAGAGCGGAAATAACCTGTCCCTGAACCGTCCTCTCTATTACACCTTCAAAGCGACTCAGGATCCGGAGGTGCTGAAACTCTCCATGATGGAAAGGGCGGGGGTGGAGGATATGACCCTGGAGATGGCGCAGGTGGGAAGCGGGACGCGCAACGGCATCCAGATTACCCAGTGCGCCCATTGCTGGATCAGAAACGTAGAAACATACAAGGTGCGGAATCACCATGTCAGCATTCGCAACAGCTACGGTAACGAGGTCAGGCAGAGCTACTTCCACCATGGGTGGGGGAACTATCCAGGCGACTGGGCCTACGGCGTGATGCTGCACTTCGTGAATTCGGACCATCTGATCGAGGACAACATCTTCTATGTGCTCCGCCATTCCATGGTTCTGGAGGGTGGCGGCTCCGGCAACGTGCTGGCTTACAATTACTCGAAGGATTCCCAGGGCAACATCGGTGACCACTGGCTCTTCGCGGACATGGGCACACACGGTGCACACCCGTACATGAACCTCGTCGAAGGCAACGTGATCGTTCAGCTGGATTTCGACGGCCACTACGGTTCGGGATCACACAACACGGCATTTCGAAACTGGATCGAGCGCAGGTCATCCCCTCCGGAGGACATCATCAACTCCGGGTTGTTCGCCGTCGTCCTCGGCGCGAAGAATCGGTTTATCAATGTCGTCGGGAACGTCTTGTGCCATCCGGGATGTACGGGAGTCTATCAGGCCCCGGCCTTCGTCGACGCCGAAATCTGGCACCTCGGTTACCTCTGCGCCGGAAGCCAGACATCGACGGATCCCCAGGTGGAGGCAACTCTGATCCGTCACGGCAACTTCGACTACCTGACAAACACGACGAAATGGGACCCCGGCATCGCGGACCACAACTTTCCTCCTTCCTACTATCTCGCATCGAAACCGGCCTTTTTCGGCAGCCTGGCCTGGCCGGCCATCGGCCCTGACTTGAACCCCATGGTGGGACAGTTGCCGGCCAGAGCGCGTTTCGAAGCCATGACGGAACTCGTGCCGCCCCCGCTTCCCGACGCTCCGGTCTCCGCCCCGGCATCGACCTCGGGTGGCGGCGGGTGCTTTATCGCCCGCGCCGCTTTCGGTTCTGACAAGGAGCCCCAGGTTAAAGTGCTCCGCGCCTTCCGGGATCGCTTCATGATGAGCCACCCCGTCGGGAGGGTCTTGGTCGATCTGTACTACTGTTACTCCCCCGTGGCGGCGAACTTCATGGAGAGGCATGATGTCGTGAAGGCAATCGTGAGATGGGCTCTTCTGCCTCTCATCAATATCTGCTCCCTGATGCTGAACTTCGGGGTGTTCGAAACAATGATGCTGCTGGCCGTCTTCGTCGCGGGCATGGCCGCCCTTGCCCGGTACGGGCTGAGACTGATCGGGAGGCGCCGGCTGCGCCATGAGGGGCAAATCGGGAGATGATCGAGTTTCTGCGTCTTTGATTTGCCGGGTATTGGAGGGGTTTTTCTGATCTTCCCGGATCAGGGAGCCTTTTTTTTGTGTCGGGTGCCCTGTGACGTGCCCCCCGGAACCTGCTTCGATCGGCATCTCTTTCCGGCAAAAGCGGCGATGAACAAAAACGCGTTGAAATACAGGGTAATCTCAATGCTCGCGTCGACGATCTCCCCTCCCCTCTGGGCGCGAATGACGCGAGTGAACCCCGTCATCTTCTATTACCACATGGTCAGCGATGACGACGTCGCCCACGTGAAGCACCTGTACCGATACAAGAGTGTGAGGACGTTCCGTGCCGAGCTGGATTTCATCCTGCGCCATTATTCGCCGATTGCTCTTGACGACTTGCTGGACCATGTGCGCCGGGGGATCATCCTGCCGGACCGCGTTTTCCTGTTGACCTTCGACGACGGTTTCCGCGAAATGCGCGACATCGTGGCCCCCATCCTCCGGGAGAAGGGAATCCCCGCCGTTTTTTTCCTCAACAGCGGTTTCATCGACAACCGGCAGCTCTGTTATCTCCACAAAGCGAGTCTTCTTGCCGAACGACTGCAAGCCCCCGTTTCAGTATCTTCCCTCGCGCGGGTCCTCGACATCACGGGCCACAACTTCAGGGACTCAGGCGAGCTTGCCGCATGGATTCTTTCTATTCCCTACGGGAAGCGGTCCATCCTGGACCGGATCGCAGAAAAGGTGGACTTGGATTTCAATGCCTTTCTGAGGGATCGCAAACCCTATTTGACGGCCGTCCAGATTCGTGCGCTCATCCGGGAAGGCTTCGCAATCGGCGCGCACAGCGTCGATCACCCGCCGTACGGCGCTATCGACATCAAGGAGCAATTGAGGCAGACCGTCGAGAGTGTTCGATCTATCCGGAAACTCTTCGACCTTCCCTATGGCGCTTTTGCGTTTCCCCACAACGATGCCGCGGTCTCAAGGGAATTCTTCCGCAAACTTCGCGAGGGAAGCACCGTGGATATTTCCTTTGGCACGGGAGGCATGATCACCGACGGCATTTCCGGGCACCTGCAGAGATGCAGCCTCGAGAACCCGCCGCTTCCGGCCGAAAGAATCATCGCTCTGGAGTACGCGAGAAAGATGCTCGGAATCATGACGGGCAATGACAGGGTCATGAGGGACTGAACATCCGCGCAAAACGGGCTTACCGGCATCAGGAGCCCTCGGTTACCGGCATCTCGGAACAGCACATGGATCAGCAGGATTATTTCAGCACGGATCATCTGAGATCGGGACTCAGAAAGAAAACGGTGAAAAGCGCGGGAGCCGTCGTGTTCTCGCAGGCCTTCTCCGTGGCCGTGCAGCTGGCCGGCACCATGATTCTGGCCCGGCTCCTGACCCCTTTTGATTTCGGCCTCCTCGCCATGGTCCTGACCTTCAGCCTCCTGCTCGAGAACTTCGGCTACATCGGCGTCACCGAGGCAATCATTCAGGGAGAGGGAATCGACCACGGGAAGATCACATCGCTGTTCTGGCTGACCGTCTTCGTGAGCTTCCTGCTGTGTGCGGTCTTCATGCTCCTGTCTCCATGGATTGCCGGGTTCTACGGGGAACCGATGGTCAGGGGAGTGGCCCTGTGGATTGCTCTGTCCATCGTCGCCTGCAACCTCTCCACGGTTCACATCGGATTGCTTCAGCGGAACATGCAGTTTTATGAGACGTCGATCATCTCGATCACCTCCAAGGTGCTCAGTGTCGGACTGGCCATTGCCCTTGCCTGGAGCGGCTGGGGCTATTGGGCCCTGGTCGTGGGCCAACTGGCCATGACGTCTTCGACGGCCGCCGGAGCGTGGATCTTCTGCCGCTGGCGACCCGGACGACCTGCGGTGCACCCAGGCATTTTCCCCCTGATCCGGTTTGCCCTTCACACCTACGGGAACTATTCCCTCAACTACTCATCCAGGAACTCCGACAACCTGCTTGTCGGGTGGCGCTTCGGTTCGCCGGCCCTTGGCTATTACAAGAAAGCCTACGACCTGTTCGCGATGCCTGCGACTTTCCTTACGTCCAATCTCGCCGGTGTGGCCCTCTCGGCACTGAGCAAGATCCGAAATGAGCCGGAAAAATATCGACGGACTTACCTGGAGTCCATTTCAAACCTTGCCTTCATCGGCATGCCCCTGAGCGCGTTTCTCACCCTCACGGGCAGGGATGTCATCCTGCTGATCCTGGGCCCCCAGTGGACAAAGGCCGGTGAAATCTTCACCTGGTTCGGAATGGGGATCGGGGTGATGCTCATCTACGCGACAAACGGCTGGCTGCATCTCTCGCTGGGCCGAGCGGACCGATGGTTCCGCTGGGGGATCGTTGAGTTCTCCGTCACTCTGCTTCTTTTCACGGTCGGTCTTGCCTTCGGACCCGCCGGCGTCGCTGCGGCCTGGACCCTGTCTTTTTACATCCTCATATTCCCCGGTCTTCGCTACGCGGGGCAGCCTGTGGACCTGAAATTCGCCGCAATACTTTCTATCATCTGGAGATATTTTTTCTGCGCCCTGGTCGCGGGCATTCTGAGCTGGTTCCTGCTCAACAAGACAGGGGCTCTGCCCAGCCTGTACGCGGGTCTGCCCGTCATCCTGCGGATCGCTTTCGCCGGTATCGTATGTCTCATTTTCTATCTGATACTTGTTCTCGCGGTTTACCGGAGCGTGGAGCCCATCACCCGCTTCGCCCGGGTTCTCAGAGACATGCTGCCCGTAACGAGGAAAGCAGCTGAAGGAGTATAGAAAGAACCCGTCACGGCCTGGAAACAAAAAGGCGTCTTAAAAATAAAGTCGAGAGATGAACTCCCTGACCTTTTCTCTTGAATACCTGGCGGGCTCGTGGCGACCGGGAATCGGGGACCCTCACTTTATGGGTTGGTTCACCGTGGGAGCCTATTTTGCCTGCTTCCTGACCGCAACCTGTGCCGCCTGGCTCAATCGAAGCAAGAGGGCGGACAGGCAGGCTTTCCTTGTCTGGTTCGTGCTCGCCGTGCTGATGCTGCTTCTCGGCATCAACAAGCAGCTCGACCTCCAGTCGCTCTTTACGGAAATGGGGAGACAGATCGCGAAGGCACAGGGATGGTTTGATTACCGCAGAACGGTTCAGTTCTGGTTTGTCGTGATCTTTGGGGCTGCGTCTCTTTCACTGTTTGTTTTTCTGGCGATTCGGATGCAAGGCTTGTTCAGGCGGTTCACGTTGACCTTTCTCGGTCTTTTCTTCCTTTTGACTTTCATCATCATCCGGGCAGCCTCATTCTATCACTTCGACGTCGTGATCATGTACCGTATCTTCGGCCTGAAAATGAACTGGGTGCTTGAGCTGACGGGGATTTTCATGATTGTGCTCTCCGGTCTCAAGGATATTATCCTGATCACGATCCGAGAAAATTGATTGGAACGTGCTGTTCCGGCCTTCGGCCGGAATTCAGGGGAAAAGTGTCAAACTCGGGCGGGATATTTGATGTCAGGTTGGTAGTCGCCTGAACTGTTTTGTTGCTATTTCCCTTTGTTGATCGGCAAAAACGATTTCTGGGTGCTGTTCTCCTTGGATTTCACGGACACCTTTTTCGGGGCAGTCGTCTCCTGCGGCTCGTATTTATCACGCAGCCGGGCGATCTGCACGATCAGCTTGGAACGGCTTTCCATGCTTTTTTTCAGCATCCGGATGAGCTTGATGATGGTTTTGTCTTTCTCATCTCTCTGGCCGTTCATGGTCCGGAGCGCATGCTGGACGGCGATCAGGTTTTCATCCTGAGCCGCCAGTTTTTTCTCCAGGGCGTTGATCCGGCTCTCCAATTCTTTCACAAACCCCGCGACCGCCGCCGGTTCCGACCTTTCAAAATCGGCCTTCTCCGGGGGGATGGCTCCTTCTTCCTTTTCTTTCCCCCCAAGATCCCTCGCCTGCGCTACCGCCTCGATCAAATCCCGTCCGATCACCTTCACTTCATCCGCGTAGCCGTATACCATGGCACCGTCGCATAGGGTGTTGATGAGCCTGGGGATGCCTAGGGAGTGCCTGTACAGCGCCTTGACGGCATCGGGGTCGAAAATGTCGAGGTTCTCTGCGCCGGCGACCCGGAGCCGGTGATGGATGTAATTTTCCACCTGCACCTTGTCCAGGGCGTCGAGGTGACAGTAAACGGTCACGCGCTGAACAAACTGCTCCAGGCTTTTTCTCTGAAGCTTTTCCTTCAGCTGCGGCTGACCGACGAGGATCATCTGGATGAGATGGTGCTTCTCCGACTCGAGGTTGGAAAGCATGCGGATCTCTTCCAGGGAAGCCTCCGGCAGGTTCTGGGCCTCGTCGATGATGAGGATGACACGCTTCTTTTGCGAGTACTGGTCGATGAGGTAGGAGTAGAATCGTGTGAGCAGAACCGTCTTGTCCGAGTCACCGATCTCCAGTTCGAACTCCTGGCATATCATTTTCAGCAGTTCCTGGGGGTCGACGAAGGTGTTGTTGATGATACCCACGTGAACAGTCTCGGGGATCTTGCGCAGGAGGTAATTGATCAGGGTGGTTTTGCCCGAACCGACCTCGCCCGTGACGACGACGAACCCCTTGCTCTCCTGAATGGCGTATTCGAGGTGCGTGTAGGCATTCTCGTGGCCGGGGCTCATGTAGAGGTAGTCCGGGTCGGGGTTGAGGTTGAAGGGCTTTTCCTTCAAGCCGTAAAAGGCTTCGTACATTCTTTTCTCTTCCTTACTCGATCATTTTGTTGAACACCGTGCCGATGATGGGCCTGTCCTTCATCATGTCGAAAACCTTCTTCACGTCCTCCCGCGACGTCTTCTCCGCCTCCACAACGACAAGGATGCCGTCGACCAACCCGCCGAGGACAAGGGGATCCGCCGATGTCAGCACGGGCGCCGAGTCAAAGATGATGAAGCGCTCCCTGTAGCGGTCTTTCATCTCCCGGAGGAGCACCTGCATCCGCGAAGAACCCAGGAGTTCTGCTGAATTCGTCAGGGGCCTCCCGGCCGGCAGAAGGACGAACCGATCGATCTCGGGATTGATGAGAACGTCTTCGATTTCGCACTTGCCGATGAGGTAATCCGACAGTCCGGGCATGTCTTCCAGCCCGAAGAATTTGTGTATCGAGGGTTTCCGGATGTCCGTGTCGACGAGCAGGACCGTCCTGTCCAGTTGATGGGAAAAACTGATCGCGAGGTTGATGGCCGTCAGGGTTTTCCCCTCGCCCGGGTTCGCGCTCGTGACCAGAAGTGTTTTCTTGCCGTCTTCGCTGATCCTGTTGAGAACCTGCGTCCGCAGGATCTTCAGCGTGCTCCCTTCATCCTCTGTGCACACGGCGATGATATTGTTTTTCTTCAGCAATGACGGGTCGCATCTGACCGTTTTTGTCCTCTTGTAAAGCAGCCTCAGCGGTCCGACATCCCTCTTCTGCTCAGGCTCGATCTTCCCTTCCGGCGCGGGGGCCGGCTCGATCCGCATGGTCGTCGCCTCACCGGTTTCGCCCCTCGCTTCCTTTGCTTTTTCAAGTGCCTTTTTCAGCCTGCTCATATCTGGTCGCCTGCCATTCTTAACGGTCCCCCTGACTCTGCTGCTTCCCGAGCCTTTTCCTGATGCCGCCCAGGAGGTTGATCAAACCCGCTTTGCTCCTCTCGAGACGCATCAGCCCGGTTTTCACCCGGTCCTCTTTCTTTATCTCTTTGCCGTTTTCCATGAACGGCATGACCGCAAGTACGGGGACCTGCGTCATCTTTTGGAGTTTCTCCACCGATTTGATCGAATGATCCATGTTCTCCACGGTGAATGAAACCATAACCCCACAGAATGCCGACAGGAGAAGACCCGCCAGGAGGATTCTTGCCCGTTTCGGTTTGTCGTGCTTCTGGGGCACCTGGGGTTCGTCGATGATGGTGAATCGCTCGCCCAGCTGAGTCTGATCGATACCCCGGGCGAGTCTCACCTCCGCGAGCTTGCTCATCGTTTCGTTGTACTGTTTCAGGGCGTCATCGTACTCGGAGGCGATCCGGCTGTATTCCTTCTGAACCAAAGGGGCGATCTGGCTTTTCCTCTGGTACTCATTGAGCCTTTTTTGCAGATCCGCTCTCTGCTGGGTGAGACGTTTCAGTTCCCTCTCCGTCGGGTCCGTCGCGGCTCCGCTGCCCTTTATCTTCTGTATTTCTTTATCCAGGACGACTATCTCCGCCTGAAGCTTCTTGACCTCGGGATCATTCGGCCCCTTGCCGGCTTTCAGATCAGCTTCCTGGCTTTTGAGGTCCTCCAGTTTCCTCTGTTTCTCGTTGAGCTCGTTGGAGATCCCCAGTCTTGCCTCGAGCTGCCGCAGTTCGCTCTTCGTCCTGATCACTTCGGGATGCTTGTCCGAGTATCTCGACTGCAAGCTGACAAGCTGCATCCGGAGCTGCGACATGCGTGTCCAGGGATCCGTTGCCGCGGCGGCACTCGCCACCGTGTCCGATGCCGTCTGGCTTGCGAAGACCGCGTCGGGGTTTCTCTTCCTCTCCTCGAGAACCCTTATCTTCTGGTTCAGTTCGTCGATCTGGATGTTCAACTTGTTGATCTGTTCGTAATTGAACGGGATGGCCTCGGGGAGCTCGCCGGCATGGGCTACCTTGTAGTCGTTGAGTTTCCGTTCCAACAAACCGGTTCGTTCCTTCATTTCTGCTATCTTCTTCTCCAGGATTGCGACCGTCTGGGAAGCCACCTGCTCCTTTGTCTGAATGTTCTTCTGGATAAAAAGTGAGGAAAGCTTGCTGGCAACCTTCTGTACCGTGACGGGGTCCTTACCCTGGAAGGACAATGTAAATGCGACGGTGCTGTATCGCGCACGGGATGGCCTCTGGTCGAGATCCTCCGCTTTGATGGTCCGGACGGAGATGTCGTCGCGCATCTCTCTCACCACGTACTCCACATCGGCCGGACTTTTCAGCTCACGGTAGAGCTTGAACTCCTTGATGATCTCCAGCAGCTTGTCATGGCTCAGTATCTGCGTGGTGATGGCTTGAAGTTTTTCCTCGATTGCGACGGCTGCAGTTCCCTTGACGATGTCATCGGACATTTGCCCTTCGATCAGGAAGGTGGCTGTGGAGACGTACGTCTTGGGGGCAAAAATCGCAAAAAGGATGGTCGCCAGCATAACGCCGGAAGCGACTATGAGGAAAACCCTCTTCCGCCTTCTGATAAAACCTTTCAAAAATTTGAGGTCGTATATCTCTGGTTGTTCAGGCATATATGCCTTTACAAAATGATTTATGGGGCGTCTTGTTATTAATCAGTCCATAATAGTATAGACATTTTCAAGCGTATGTGGTATAAGCGCGGCCATGAAAGAAATGGATGGCCGAAAGCTTAAGCACGATGTCCTGACAGAGCTTCGCAAACGCGCG
>Ga0116147_1000180_pt1 | contig 75066 bp, 77 predicted proteins | sample AD_JPNHG3_MetaG_FD_89749 | JGI IMG/M metagenome (GOLD analysis project Ga0116147, IMG submission 89749) | Active sludge microbial communities of municipal wastewater-treating anaerobic digesters from Japan - AD_JPNHG3_MetaG | ecosystem: Engineered > Bioreactor > Anaerobic > Digestate | place...
AGCGACGACGGGGAACCGAGCGGCACCGCCGGTTTGCCGGTTTTCGATGTCCTGCGCAAAAACGGTTTGACGAATTGCATTTGTGTGGTGATCCGCTATTTCGGGGGAATCAAATTGGGCGCCGGCGGGTTGGTCCGAGCCTACAGCAAAAGCGCAAGCGAAAACGTCAAAACCGCTATGGTTGTTCCGATTATCAGTTACGATAACTTAAAGATATCCTTTTCCTACCGTTTTATCAACGATGTCGAACAGGTTCTTTCGGCCTACCAAATCATAAACAAAACATTCAGTCATATCGTCCAAATCGAAATCAGGGTCCCAAGCGACCAAACCGACGGACTGATTAAAATCCTGACCGAAAAAACCCTCGGCCAAATCGAGATTAAAAAAAGCTAAACAGTGCATTTCGAGCGCTTCTGTTTAGCTTAATGATTATTCGGTTTGGTAAACGGAAACAATAAATTGGTTTCCTGTTGGTATAAAGTATATTTCGCGTTGTGTTCAACCCATTCTTTTTCCAGTTTGGGAATCCGATAATACTGGTTGAGCAAAAAGAGCATGAGCGGTCCCAAAATGAGCAGCCATTTGGAGCCGTCCAGCGAAAGCATAATGAGGAAAATTCCCCACCAAAACATCATTTCGCCCCAATAGTTCGGATGGCGGCTGACTTTCCAAAGTCCCCGGTTGTTGATGGCGTATTGATGGTCTCTTTTGTGATTGAAAACCGACAGTTGCAATGTGCTGATGATTAAGACGACCATTCCGACAAAACCGATGACTAAACTGAAAATAGTGGCCAAATTGATTTCCTTGACGGATAAATCGATTAAAACCAAAGCCGGGAGAGAAAGTGAAATGCTTAAAATAAACGATACCAGCCAGCGGACAATCATTTTAAGAAACCAATTTTTGGCTTCCCGGTGGCCGACCAGTTTAGGATATAACAAAGCATCGATAATCGGGAAGGTCAATCCCATGCTTAAGCAACCGGCAACGCCGAAACCGTGACCGCTTTTGACAAGCAATGCTGCATAAACCACGATTGTTATCGGCATGACGCGTTCAAACAGATAAGAAAAGTCCAGCGGCAAAACGCATTCCGCAATAAACAAAAGAAGGGTTGCGACGGCTGTTCCGATCAACAGTTTGGTTAAATAGTCATTGATATTCAAAAAAATCCAAAGAAGGATAGCGGAAGTCATGGCGATTGCCAAAAACAAAAACAGGATTAACGTCCTGAGGAAAGGAAAACGCACCATAAAAAAAACACCTTTCGTTTACCACCTATTATACTTTAAACGAAAGGCATTTTCAACTATCTTGATAGTTTTTTACCTACCAAGTATTTTCTTTTGGTCGCTTCTCCGCCCCGCAGATGCTTTTCCTGCTTATTGATTTGAAAAAGAGCCTGCACCTGCTCGAACAATTGCATGTCGAGGTAAGGCAAACGTTCCGACAAATCCTTGTGTACGGTACTTTTTGAACACCCAAGTCGACGCGCCACTTTTCTGACGTTGCTTTGTTCCAACAACAAGAGCTCTGCACCCAATAATATCCGCTCTTTCATTTCAGGATCCATTTGCCTCACCCACTTCATTGTATGAAGCAGGTTTTTTAATTATGAATTATCAAAGCTAAAAAAATAATCAGGAAAGAAGTGATGATTTTGCAACATTTGATGAATCACGAAAAACACTATATAACCTTGAACAATTATTTAAGAGCCTATTACGGCGAAAAAGTCTATAAGATTTCCTTAAATCCCGGGTTCACCTGTCCCAACCGCGACGGAAAAGTCGATACGACCGGCTGTCTGTTTTGTTCCAGTATGAAAAGCGGAGATTTTTCGGGGGATGTAAGTCTATCCTTAAAAGCCCAGTTTGCTTCCGTCAAAGAAAGAATGCAGGCCAAATGGGAAGAAGGGTCTTATATCGCTTATCTTCAGGCCGGAACCAATACGTACGCGCCCCTTGATGTTTTGGAAAAAACTTTTTCGACGCTATTGAACTTGGACGAAAAAGTAAAAAGCATCAGTATCGCCACGCGACCCGATGAAATATATCCCGAAATTATCGAACTTTTAAAAAAACTCCAAACCAAAAAGACGGTTTGGGTGGAACTCGGTTTTCAGACTGTCCATCCCGAAACTTACCGTTTCTTTCACCGCGGTTACGAAAACGAATGTTTCGAAAAAGCGGTAAAACTATTGCATGAAGCAAACATCGCTATCATCGTACACATCATCAACGGTCTTCCTTTCGAGACCAAAGAGATGATGTTGGAAACCGTGCAATATCTGGCCGAGTTTCCCATTTCCGGAATCAAGATTCATATGCTGCATGTCATGAAAGATACGCCGCTCGGTCAAATGTATCTGGAAAAACCTTTTCCGCTTCTATCGCTCGAAGAATACGTTGAAATTACCGCGGAACAGTTAAGGTATCTTCCGAGCGATATCGTGATTCACCGGTTGACGGGAGATGCCCCGCTCAATTTACTTATTGCGCCCGAATGGACCAAAAAGAAATTTGTGGTTCTGAACGAAATCGACAAATACATGCGAAAAAGAAATATTTGGCAAGGAGACAAGGCGAAATGCAAAAGATAACCGAAATTGCCCATCAATTGCTTAAGGAACACTTAAAAGCAGGGGGGATTGCGGTTGATGCCACCTGCGGCAACGGTTTTGATACGGTTTTTTTGGCGAACCTTGTCGGGCCAAAAGGAACAGTTCACGCATATGATATTCAAAGTATCGCCATCGAACGCACCAAAAGATTAGCTGCCGAACTGGGACTGACCAATATCGAATACCATTGGGAATCGCACGAAAATATCGCTTTGCCGAAAATCGACGGTGTCATCTTCAATCTGGGATATCTTCCTGCCGGTGATAAAACCATAACGACCGAACCCGATGTTGTTTTACGCACCGTCCAAAAACTGCTAAACCATATGGACCAAAACCCCAATTTATTAATCGTGGTTGTTTTGTATCCCGGCCATGAAAAAGGCAAAAAAGAAAGCCTCGTCTTAGAAAGCTTCCTTTCCCAACTTGATTCCGGTTATTTGGTCACCAAAATCGTGCCGCTAAACCAACACAACGCCCCTTATATCCTGACGATAGAACGCAAAAGACCTAAATAAACATTATGTGTTTTTTTAGGTCTTTTTTAGTTATATCTGCGCTGTTGTTTTGCCAAAAACTTTTTCGGGATTGATATTTTTACTGCCGCGCACGACTTTAAAATACACATGATTGCCAGCTTCTTGATCGATTTCGGTCGTTCCGCTTACCCCAATCTTGTCGCCCTGCTTAACGGTATCGCCGGCTTTGACCGTTACCTCGCTTAAGCCGTAATAATGCGTCTTAATGTTGTCCGCATGCTCAATAATGCAATAGTTTCCGTAAAGCGGGCTTTCGCGCACTTCAATGACCGTTCCGCTGAAAGCACTCTTGACATCGAAAGGTTGATTGTCGATTCGGGCAAAGGATGTTCCCACACTAATCCGATAGCTGGTCCCGTATTTTATCAAAGCTTTTTCCTGGTCGCTTTGGCTGGCATCTCGTTCGTAAAATTTCCGCACGACTATAAAATCAGACACATTGTCAAATGGGTGCTTTAAGACCTCAGGAACGGGATCTTCTTCATGGTCAATCGGCTGCTTATCGTTCGGTTCCTCAATCGGAGTGTTGTCAATCGGATCGGCGGTTGCAGAAAGGATGAGGGCAATAAATAATAGTGCTAATATCCCCACAAAAAAGAAAAATTGAAAGCGATTCTGACCAATTTTTTTAATCCAACTCTTCACTGTATCACCTCATAGTTATTATGATACATTAAAGAGTTTTTATACAATTATTTATTAGGAGATAATAGCGTTAATCGCTTTGATAAAATCGATGATGGCGCTGGAAACAATGTAAGAAACGACAATAGCTATGATAATATAAAAAGCACGGATGGAAGTAACGCTGCCTTGTTTGAAAATTTTGTGAATTTGCGAATCAAACAAAACTTTTAAAGAAATTACCAACATAAACAAAAACGACAAAAAGAAAACAATCGCATAATATTTATTTGCCATAATTCAATCTCCTTTATTCTTTGTCTTTTTTTAAAAAATAATTTTTTTATTTTTTGGCAATTTTAAAACAACTTTAAAATTAATCCAATTCAATTCGTATTATACCATAAACTATGAAAAAAACCCCTAAAGGGGGTTTAGTTCTGCGAATTTTTGGCAAGAATGATTTCTTTGCTCTTCATTAAGCGAATGATATTGCTTCGCTCGTTGTCCTCCAGTTTCATCGTTATATAACGAATGGTTTCTTCCATTTCCGGAATCATGATAAACTCAATCGCATTGACGCGCCGACGGGTCTTTTCGATTTCTTTGGCCAACATGTCGCAGGCTTTTTCGAGTTCTGCCATCTTAATCATTTTCGGAAGCAGTTTCGAAAGACTCATGATGGCATCATCCAAATCGGGATGCGTAAAGGCAAAGCCGTAAGTCAAATCGATTTTATCCTTTGCTTCGTATTGGATAGTCGGAATTTTAATATTCATGACCGTCCGCGAAGAGGTGGATAGACTTACCGAATTGCTTGGTACCATCAATGCTTCGACGATTCCTTCAAAACTCATCTTTTGTTTGGCACTGATGTACTTTTTCATGATTTTCGCAAGTTCTTCCTCAACTTCAAGACGCAAAGCGCGGTTTTCTTTGATGATTTCCATAAACCGTTGAACGAATTCGTCTTGTTTGTCTTTTAAAAGTTTATGGCCGCGTTTTGCGGTGGCGAGCTGTCTTTTAACCCGCGTTAATTCCATGCGGGTCGGATTAACTGTTCCTAATGCCATTTGCTATTCCTCTTTTGGCAAGTATTTGTTAATCTTTTCGACGCTGATCCGTTTGAGTTCAGTTCTTGGTAAGATTGTCAGTAATTTCCAGCCAATATCCAATGTTTCTTCAATGGTGCGGGCTGTATTGTAACCTTGCGAAACATATTGTTCTTCGAAGGCTGTTGCGAATTTGGAATAAAGAATATCGATATCCGAAAGCGCTGCTTCACCGAGGATGGTGGCAAGTTCTTTGGCTTCTTTTCCGCGGGCATATGCAGCGAACAATTGGTTCATCGTTTCCGCATGATCTTCTCTGGTCTTGCCAGCGCCGATACCTTTATCCTTCAGACGGCTGAGCGAAGGCAAAACATCGATTGGCGGAGTGATTCCCCGGCCGTACAATTCCCGGGAAAGAATAATCTGTCCTTCGGTAATGTAACCGGTAAGGTCCGGAATCGGATGGGTTTTATCGTCTTCTGGCATCGTAAGAATCGGAATTTGGGTAATGGAACCTTTCTTTCCTTTGATTCTTCCGGCACGTTCGTAAAGCGAAGCAAGGTCGGTATACATATATCCCGGATAACCTCTGCGGCCAGGAACTTCTTTCCGGGCAGCGGAGATTTCCCGCAATGCTTCAGCATAATTCGTAATATCGCTGATGATGACAAGAACATGCATGCCTAATTCATAAGCCAAATATTCGGCACAGGTAATAGCCATCCGCGGGGTGGCAATCCGTTCGATTGCCGGGTCGTTGGCCAAATTCATGAACAGCACAGACCGTTCGATGGCGCCGGATTTTTTGAAATCGCTGATAAAGTAGTCGGCTTCTTCGAAAGTAATACCCGTTGTCGCAAACACGACCGCAAACTTTTCATCCGAATTTCTAACCCTGGCCTGACGGGCGATTTGCGCAGCTAGTTTGGCATGAGGCAAACCGTTTCCGGAGAAGATCGGCAGTTTTTGGCCCCGAACCAAAGTATTCAGACCGTCGATGGCGCTGATACCGGTTTCGATAAATTCGTTAGGATAGTCGCGGGCAACCGGATTCAATGGTGTACCGTTGATGTCCATGACTTTTTCCGGGATGATTTCGCCTCCGCCGTCAATCGGCCGGCCCATCCCGTCAAAAACACGTCCCAAAATATCGGGCGAAAGTTTGATTTCGATTCCGTGGCCTAAGAAGACGGCTTTTGCGGAACTGATTTTTAATCCTTGAGCGGAGTCGAATAATTGCACGAGGGCTTTATCTTTGTCGACTTCCAGAACCTTCCCGATCCGTTCTTCGCCGTTGGCCTGTTTGATTTTGACAAGTTCGTCGTATTTGATGCCTTCAACATGATCGACCAACATCAAGGGGCCAACAACTTCACGAATAGTTTTATACTCTTTCGCCATCGTCTTCGTCTCCCTTCAATAGTCTCTGATATTCTTCGGTCAATCCGAGGTTAATTGCATCATATTGCGTTTTAAATTCGTCTTCTTTGATATATTTCATCCGTCCGATTTGTTCCAAAACTTCCATGCCGGTAAGTTTGAAGAAACTTACGCCGTTGTTTAATCCGTCTTGGGAAAGATGGAACCAGGTTAGGATGGTTTTTAAAATTCCGTGTTGTTTGGTTAATGAACTGAAAGTGTCCACATCATGGAAGGCATTTTGATGCAGGAAGTCCTCGCGAATCCGACGGGCGCATTCAAGCACCAAGCGGTCGGAGAATTCCAGCGAATCCACACCGACCAGTCGCACGATTTCCTGAAGTTTGGCTTCTTCCTGAAGAATCGCCTTTGTTTCCTGCACAATCTGCGACCAATCTTTTTCGACTTGGGTATCGAAATAATCGCGCATATTTTCTTCGTAAAGCGAATAACTCTTCAGCCAGTCGATGGCAGGGAAGTGACGGGCATAGGCAAGCGATGCACTTAAACCCCAGAATACTTTAACGATTCTGAGCGTTGCCTGTGAAACCGGTTCGGATGTATCTCCGCCCGGAGGCGATACGGCACCGATGGCGCTGATGGCTCCGGTTCTTCCTTCGCTGCCTAAGCAGGTGACAAGACCGGCCCGTTCGTAGAATTCGGAAAGGCGGCTGGACAGATAAGCCGGATAGCCTTCTTCACCAGGCATTTCTTCCAAGCGGCTGCTCATTTCCCGCAACGCTTCGGCCCAACGCGATGTCGAGTCGGCCATAATGGCTACGCGATAACCCATATCGCGGAAGTATTCCGCAATCGTAATACCGGTATAGATGGATGCTTCCCGCGCCGCAACCGGCATATTGGAAGTATTGGCAATCAACACGGTCCGTTTCATCAGGGTTTGACCGGTTTTCGGGTCTTTCAAATGAGGGAACTCATTCAAAACGTCGGTCATTTCGTTTCCACGTTCACCGCAGCCGATATAAACAATTATATCCGCATCCGCCCATTTGGCAAGCTGGTGCTGAACTACGGTTTTACCCGAACCGAACGGTCCCGGGATTGCGGCTATACCCCCGATGGCAATCGGGAAGAGCATATCGATTACTCTTTGGCCGGTAACCATCGGCGCATAAGGCGCCATTTTCTTTTGATAAGGACGACCTCTTCTGACCGGCCAGGTTTGTAACATCGGCACTTCATGGGTTACGCCCTTATTGTCGACAATTCGGGCAATCGGAGTAGTAATGTTTGTTTCGCCGTTGAAAATCCAAACGACTTTGCCCGATAGGGTTGGCGGAACCATTATTTTGTGAAGTACGGCAGTTGTTTCCTGAACCGTTCCCAAGATGTCGCCGCCGGTTACAAAGTCCCCGACTTTGGCAACGCTGTCAAACCGCCAACGTTTGATGCGGTTTAATTTGGGAACATCGATTCCGAGCGGAATCCGGTCGCCCGAGCTTTGATAAATAACATCAAGCGGACGTTGGATACCGTCAAAAATGCCTTCGATTAAACCCGGTGCAAGTTCGACCGAGAGGGGTTCGTTGGTCCAATAGACCGGTTCGCCGGGACCGATACCCGCGGTTTCTTCGTATACTTGAATCGAAGCCAAATCGTCTCGAAGTTCGATGACTTCGCCGATAAGGCGTTTCTCGCTGACGCGAACGACATCGTACATTTGTACGTCTTTCATGCCTTTCGCCACAATTAAAGGTCCGGAAACCTTGGTAATGATTCCGATTTGATTTTTATATTGATTGGAATTCATCGCCATCACCCTTTCTAAAATATATTAATCCCGATGGCTTTTTCGACATTCTTCTTGACTTTGTTCAATCCGACACCGATTCCTTCTTCTTTCATCGGAACAGGTATAATCATTGGGAAGAGGCTGGATTGATAAGTCGCGATTGTCTCAGGAATTTTTTCGTACAATTCCTCATCGATGAAAATTATTTTGCTTTTTTTTGAGAGCTGAAAAATGGTTTTTTCGACTTCTGCAAGACTTTCTTTGATTATCGGCACGCAACCGACGGCACTGAACAATAGCACGGTGTCGTTGGTTCCGAGGGCCACGATATCCATCTTGTTATCCATTTGAACCACCTTTCTTAGTATTCCAACAATTGACTCATATCGACTTGTTCGTTTCCTGCTTGAGCGTAAATCATCCGGATATTTTTGGCTTCGGCTACTTTTAACAAGTAATAATAAATTACCGGTCCGATATCGAAAGCATCGTATTTAAAACGTTTGATTTCCTCCAACATGAGTTTGTCAAGAGCGTTATGGGTCATGTCCAAATTATGGTTTTCATTGAAAACTTTAAAAATTCTGCTGATTTGGCCGTTATATTCCGTTTCCCAAAGTTTCGGTAGTTTTTCCAGGGGCAGGGAATAAGAATTCAAAAATTTGTTTAATTCGATTTTGCCGTGGGTTAACAACATTTCTTTGAAAGTTTCCTGGTCCCACTTCAATTCGCGTGAGCGAAGGAAAGTTAACAAATTTGCAGAATCGATATAAATCTGAAAATAGGTCTTGAGGGAAGGAGCCGTAAAAAGATGGAATTGATCAAATATATAATCAAAAATCGTTTGATCGATTACGGTGCTGAAAATCCGCGGATTGGTTATTCCCTGAACGTTCTTCTCGATGGCTTGCATAAGCTTTCGCACAGGTTTGTCCAAACCGTTATAGTCACCTTCAAGAATCGCTTTTTTCAAAGTTTCTTTCGGAATCGTTCCGAGCGGAACATACACATCGAAATGGGTGATGCCGAAATACTTTTGTTTGAAAAAGTATCTGATGTTGATAGCATCGCTTTGAAAAAAGAATAAATCGGTGTAGTTTTTTTGCGGGGTCAGTTCATCGATCAAGGCTTTTACGCCCAAGAGTTCCTGATCAATCAATTCTTCCAAAGTCCCGGCGCTTTCGCTTTTTCCGTAACCTAATTCCGTCAAAGTTTTGAAAAATGAATTTTTATCGGTTTTGGCCAATTTTTGCCATTTGCTTTTATCGAAAATTTTGCTGTCTATGGAGCGTAAAATCGCATTGACGTACGGATAATGGTTATTCATACTATTCATCTCCGTCAAAGAGAATCGTAGCTAACTCGGTTTCGTAGAGCCGTTTCAAATCATCGAAAAGCGCATCGTAGGAAAAATCCAAATCGTAAAAACTTCCGATAACCTGAAATCCTCCGGAAATATTCGCTCCATCCTTAGCCAGAGTCAATTGATAGTTGAAATTCCCGAGCAAATTGCTCAGTTTGTCAAGCAAAACCATGCCGTTTAACGTTCTGCCGCTTGAGAAAATCCGGGCATAACGGTCATAATCGCTTGGGGCAACTTTCAAGGTTTCTGTGCCGGACAAGTTTTCGTTTTTGATTCGTTCAACAACATAGCGTCTGATATCTTCGTCGGAAAAAGCTTTGAACTTTTCCAACAGACGCTTGAACACTCGGTCAATTAATTCTTTCTTTACACTTAGGGTATATTGTTTTAGCGAATGGTCAAACTGGCTTTGGGCCCCTTTTAACATCGATGCATTGGCTTGACGGGCTTTTTCCAAGCGTTTTTGATTGTCTTGCATTGCCTCGTTGATCATGCTTGCATACATTTGTTCGGCTTTTTCTCTTCCTGCTTCCAGGATAGCTAAAGCATCGTTTTGGCCTTTTTGTTCGATTTTTTGGTAGATAGTTACTTTCTCAGTAACTTGTTCCTCTGTTTGCATAAGTAGGTTATCTTCTTTCACTATGTACCTCGATTCGCTAATATTTTATTTTAATAAAATTATTAGCTCTGATTATATAATATTAGTTACGAGCAAGATACTTACAAGCAAGGCAAGGATAGCGTATGTTTCAACCAAAACGGTCATGGTCATACCTTTTGCGGCGGCATCCGGTTGTTTTGCGGTCATTTGAATCGAATAAACGGCCATCCTTGCTTGGTATAAAGCGGAAAGCAAACCGATAATGGTAATCGGCATGCAAGCGCCGAAGAATGCCCAACCTTTTGCGGTTTCAAGAGCCGATTCAGGACTTCCGCTTAAAAAGCCTAGTTCAACAAAAACCAAAACCGAAACTAAGAAACCGTAGATACCTTGGGTTCCTGGCAAGGCCTGTAAGATTAAGAGTTTACCGAATAATTCTGGTCTTTCGCTGACAACACCGGTTGCGGCTTTACCGGCCATTTGAACACCGATGGCGGAACCTAAGCCGGCTACTATTGTACTTAAAAGTGCGCCAATAATTGCAATTAATAATCCTGTACTCATTTTTTTATTCCTCCTAAAATTTTTTAATTTACATTGAGTTCATCAATGTAGGTTAACTTATTTTCGAGAGGCGTAAAGGCATAACCAGACCCCTCATAGAATTTGCCAAAGAATTCAATATATTGTAATCTACTGGCATGGACATAAGCCGAGAGCAAGCCCATGGCTAAATTAAAGACATGTCCGACAAAATAAACAACCATGGCCATCAGTAATTTAATGATGGTCATGAAAGAGAAAGTTGACAAATCGCCTTGAACCATTTGGGCAAGCAGGTTCATTACCAAAGCAATAACGCCGGACGACATACTTAAAGCCAAAATCCGGGAATAAGAAAGGATATCGCTCATGTAACCGGTTGCTCCGTATAATGAATATAAACCGCTGCCGATGCGCTTAATAGGATTGCGGTTTTTCCTTCCCGCAAAGAAAACAATAATTAAGGCTCCCGCAAGCGCTAAGTATTTTCCGATATTGGATAGCTGAGGAAGGAAGAAGAATCCTATTCCCACAAGCAACAAAATCCAGCTGAGCGAATCGGAAAAAACAGCTACAAAATCTTTTTTCCGGAAATTATCATACGCTTTAACTAATAATCCGCTGATAATATGCAAACCCCCGATTACCAGCGACATTACCAACATTTCCAAAGGATTATTCAACGGGGTTAAGAGCGGTTTCAAACCGAACGGATGCCATTCAAAACCGAAATAACTGCCGAAAACAATACCCCAAATCATTGTGGTAATTCCGGAATACATTAAAATTTTATAAAGGTTCAAAGTGTTGCCCTTAGGCTTTTTAATTTTTATAAAAGCCCAGAAGAAAAGCAACATTACCAATCCGTAACCCGCATCGCCCATCATGATTCCGAAGATAATCCAGTACCAAAAGGTCATCATTGGATTAGGATCTACTTCATAAGGGCTCGGTGTGGCAAACATATTGGTGATAATCTCAAACGGCGCCACAAAACGGTTGTTTTGCGTAACGGTTGGCGGCAATTCATCAGGAAGCGGATCACTGAATTCGCAATCAAAAATGTCAGTTGTTTCTTTTATTGCCTCGATTACTTTATCCACGCGGTCATGGCGCACCCAACCTTCCACATAAACGGTCGCATCGGTTGGAATGACCGGCGCTGTTTTTCTGACTTCGATGCTTGAAACCTGGTCTGTCAAAATTTCCAGGTCGCCCGCATGTTTGGCATATTGCGCAAGTGCTTCTTCAAGTTCTTTAATTCGATCGTTATTGGCTTGTAATTGGGCTTCTTTTTCGCTTAAAAGTTGGGTTGCGGTCAGAGGCAGTTTTGGTAGAGCGTTTTCCGTAAAATTGAAGGCTCGCAAACTTTCTATTACCGCTAAATCATCCGCATAATAATTCGCAAAAAAGACAGCTTGTCCGTCGTAAGTTTTGCCTAAAAGTTCATATTCGCTGCCATGCTCATCTAATATCCGTATAAAGTCCTGGCAATAACGGGGTTCAATAAATCCGGTGTGCAAATAGGCATACTTGGTGTTAACGATTTTGTCAAACGGAACCGTTAATTGTTCCCATGGTTGATAAGTCTTAAGCGTTTCCTGCAGTGTTGCGTTATCAGCCTTTAAATGTTGAATTTCCTCATAGGTTTCTTCGATTTTTTCCAACAGCTCAATCCGCTGGTCGATATTCGAAACAAAATCGTCATAGTCAACTTTATTAAGTTCTTTGACGAATTTCGGTTTGTCCCGATACTTCTTCAGAAGTCCCAGCGTCTTGCGTGTTCTTTGCAACATGATTTCTTCGGTTGTGGCATCGCTTTTTTGACTGATCTCCGGATGCTCAATCAACATCACCTCGCCGGTTTTTTGCAAATTGAGCATCAATTGTTCATGGTCTTCTTTCAGTACGACGATTTGCACCTTTTTCATCGGTACAATCATACATTCCCTACTTTCTTAAACATTAAGGCAACTGCTTGGTCCATTTTTCGCATGGCTTTTGCGGTGAGTTTGTCTCTTATGATTTGCTTTTGGATTTCCATTTCTTTTTCCAAATCCTGCATTTCTTTTACGGCATTTGCTTCGCTTTTCTTGATTTCCTCAAGGGTTTGCTCATTCATTTCCGCAATTCTTTTTTCCGCAGCCGCTCTTTTTTCTTTCATTAGGTTTTGAACTTGAAGGTTTGCGTTGTTGCGTAAGTTTTGCGCCTTTTCTTCCGCTTGTTGAATTGACTGCAAAATCGGCATCTGTTTCACCACCTTTTTATCTTTTGTAATTATACCACAATTAGGGTTTTTACGCTTTTGAAATTATAATAAAAAAGGACCTCTTTTGCGAAATTTACATGGTTTTTGCTTTTATTTTACATACTTAACAATTCTTAATTTTCTTCGAAACGGCAGATTTTATCCACGCGCCGTTCGTGCCGTTCCCCCAAAAAAGCGGTATTCAGAAATGTATCGACAATCTGCTTGGCAAGGTCCAAAGGCGTATCTTTGGCCGCTAAGCACAAAACATTGGCATTGTTGTGTTCTCTGGTCAGTTTCGCGCTTTCGACATTTAAAACAAGCGCTGCTCTGATACCTTTCACTTTGTTAGCGGAAATGGACATACCGATTCCGGTATAGCAAATCAAAATGCCGAAATCGACTTCCCGGTCGGCCACTTGTTTGCTTACCGTAAAGGCATAATCGGGGTAATCGACCGAATCGTCGCTGTAGGTACCCATATCGAGCACTTGATGCTTTTTTGCCAGGTATGCCACAAGGGCTTCTTTCAACTTAAATCCCGCATGATCGGACCCAATACTGATTTTCATATTTCTTCACCTCAATTAATAGTATACCAAATTATCCCTTTTTAACTAATTTTTTATATAAAAAATGCAAAAAATCCTCCACATTATTTAGCAATTATTTCCTAAGACAAAAAAGTTAGGATTGAATCCTAACCTTCTTTTTCAAGCTTTTTATTCGGCCGGTTGCCATTTGCAACGAACCGGGGATGTGATTTTTCCTTCTTTTTTCAAAGCATTGAATGCTTTGTCGACTTCTTTGCGATCGAGACCGGTTGCCTGTTCGACTTCTCCTGCGGTAACTGGGCGGCCCATTTCTTTCATTTTATTGAGGACAACTTCTTTGATTTCCATAAAAAACCTCCTTCTAAAGTAACATAATTTTACCACAACCAGCTATTTCTTTCAACCGTTTGACTTTTAAAAAGCGGTTAATTTTTTCTTTTTTGTTTGATTGACAAGTTCGCCTTCCTTTGGTATAATCTTTAAGATGAGGGAACAGGAAGGAAGGTGAAAGCATGAAACTGGCCTTTGACAATGCCATGTACCTAGAACTTCAGTCCAAGAAAATCAAGGAACGTCTCAATCAATTCGGGACGAAACTTTATTTGGAATTCGGAGGAAAGCTTTTTGACGACTTTCATGCTTCCCGCGTTCTTCCCGGTTTTGCGAGCAACGCCAAAATCAAAACCCTGATGGCTTTAAAAGACGAAGTCGAAATGATTATCGTGGTCAATGCCAACGATATTCAAATCGGCAAAATGCGTTACGACATCGGAATAACTTACGATCAGGAAGTCCTCAGGATGATGGAACTCTTCAACGAACTCGACCTAAAAGTGTGCGGCGTCGTCATCACGCAATTTGCCCATCAGGAATTGGCCGTCATTTTCAAAAATAAACTGGAAAACATGGGGATAAAAGTTTATCTTCATTCGGTCATTCCGGGTTATCCTTTGGCCATCGATTATATTTTAAGCGAAAACGGCTTCGGCAAAAACGCCTATATCGAAACCACACGCCCGCTTGTCGTAGTAACGGCACCGGGACCGGGCAGCGGCAAAATCGCCACTTGCCTATCGCAGCTATATTTGGATAACCAAAAAGGTATCAAAAGCGTTTATGCCAAATACGAAACTTTCCCGATTTGGAATCTGCCGCTCAACCATCCGGTCAATTTGGCCTACGAAGCGGCGACCGCCAACATCAACGATATCAATATGATTGATCCGTACCATTTGGAAGCCTACGGGATTGCGGCAGTCAATTACAATCGCGACGTGGAAGTGTTTCCGATTCTCCGTTCGTTCTTCGAAAGAATTTACGGCACAAGTTTCTATCAATCGCCAACCGATATGGGCATCAATATGGCCGGCTTCTGCATTATCGACGACGAAGTGGCCAGAGAAGCCGCCAAGCAGGAAATCATCCGCCGGTATTATTCGACCAAACGGGACATCAAAAACGGCAACATGATGGAAGAAGCGATTGAAAAAATCTCGGTCATCATGAAAAAGTTGGGCATCACGGTCGATGATCGCCTATGCGTAAAGGCCGCTTTGGAAAAAGCCAAAGTTTCGGGAACGCACGCGATGGCGATTGAATTAAACGACGGAACAATCATCACGGGACGCCGGACCAAACTTTTGGATGCTCCCGCCGCAATGCTCCTGAACGCCCTCAAATACTTTGCCAAGGTCGACGATGATCTGAAACTGATTTCTCCGTCCATCATCGAACCGATTCAAACCTTGAACAAGCAATACCTGGGCGTAAGAAACCCCCGTCTTCATGTCAACGATGTTTTAATCGCTTTGTCGATTAACGCTTTGACCAACCCATCTGCCGAAAAAGCCCTTCAGCAGTTGCCAAAACTCGCCCGGGCCCAGGCCCATTCCACGGTCTTTTTGACGGAAGACGACGAAAAACTTCTGAAAAGACTTCAAATCGACGTTACCACCGAACCGGTCTTCAGGGTAACAAAATATCAACAAACTTTAATCGAATAATTTCGGGACTATCCTGAAATTTCGATGCTGGAATAGCTCAGTTGGTAGAGCAGATGACCCGTAATCATCAGGTCGTAGGTTCGATTCCTATTTCCAGCACCATTGCAAATTCCCTTCGGCACTTTTGGTGCCGAAGTTTTTTTTCGGCTTCGGAATAATCAAAAAGACGCAAAAGAAAAAATCCTTTTTACGTCTTTTGTTTCGCCTGTTTAACCTGGATTACCCCACACTACCGGGCAACCATCCGAATTCCAAGCCGAATCCCAACTGAACGTTTGACTGAAAACCTGACAATAAATAGGCAAATTGAGGCAACCTTTAAACGCCTCCTGGAATATCACGTCTACCCGGGAAGGAATAACGTTTTTTTTCAAGGAAAGACAATAGGCAAAAGCTTTACCGACGATTGAAGAAATACTGCCTGGCAGTTCGATTGTTTTAAAGCTGTGAAACCGATGAAGACATGCTTTCCGCTGAAAGTTTATCCTTTTTCGATTCGGACATTGGTTAGATTTTCGTAATATCCGAATGCCTCGTCTTCAATGCTTTCCACCTTTTTGCCAAGCGAAACATCGGTTATGGTGATACAATTCAAAAAAAGCTAAAAGAGATGAGGTTGCGGCAGCCGGAAAAAGTGCCGTCGCCAATCCACATTCAAGTTCCGGGGTTCCTGCGACGAATTTGGCAAATAGAGTATAAGCGGTTAAAGTAGCGGTTTTCCGAGAGTTTTAAATACTTAGTCAGAAAAAGGAGTAACGCATTTAATAAATTGATTGATTTGACTTTTTGGTCGTTTGAGAGTAAAATATATATAGGAGGAACCAATGCATTATCGAGATAAAGAACCAGCCAGTTCGTTTGCAGAATACATTGCAAAAGTTAATTACGCCAAAGCTTTAATTTTGACTTTTTCAATCAGTATTTATCTTACGACGTTGATTATATATTATCTTTTCGACCGTGATTTAACCGTAACCAGAAATCGCCTTTATTTTTTCTGTTACTGTCTTTTGTTCATCGTGTTTGCGGTTTCGACGGTTGTTTTTTTTAAAGTCCGTAAGTTCAGACCAAAACAAATAAAACTGTTCAATTACTGGCTCAACGGGTTGGGCGGATTTACGATGTTTTGGAGCTTAGCCTATACGATTACTGACCTAAAATATAATTACCCTTTGCCGGTCCTTTCGTTTTTGACGGCTTGCATGGTTTTCATGTGTGGTCTGATTCTTAGCCCGGTTTTTATTTCGATTGTCTTTATCGCGGCCTGGGTTGTTTTCAATTTTGCGGGATCATGGATTATTTATCACACTTATTTCAGTTTGCATCTTTTTCTGACCTCGGTCATTTACATCGGCATCGATTTAATCGTCATGTATACCAACTATCGCATCAGACGCCGCGACTTCGAACAAGCCCACATTCTGAACAATTTAAACCAGGAACTGGAAACTGCGGTGCGGACCGATTTTTTGACGGGTCTCGGCAACCGTTTAGCTTTCGACGAAACTTTTGCCTCAATAAAAAAAGAATGTTCGGACGAAAGAATCGGACTTGGCCTTTTGTTTATCGATATCGATAATTTCAAAACGGTCAACGACAAACTCGGACATCAAAAAGGAGATGAGGTTTTAAAATACACTTCCAACCTCATCAAAAACCTTCACCCCAACGCTTTCCGTTTCGGGGGGGAAGAGTTTATCATTTTAATCAAATCCGAAAGCCCCGAGGATTTAATGCGCCAAAGCACCGCTATCTGTCGGGAAGTTGAAAAGGCTCTTGCGCCTTTTGTCGACGGTCTCAACATCACTGTAAGCATCGGAGTGCACTTCGAAATGCCCCCGATTGATGCCACTTCCTATGATTTTATCAATCTGGCGGATAATGCTCTGTACCAGGCAAAAAAGGCGGGCAAAAACCGTGCCCATCTCCAAAACCCGCGTTCCGAACAATAATTATAATAATTTCCAAATTATTAAATATAACTGTAACAGATAGTCATCAATTGACAGCTATCTGTTATTTTTTTATTTTTGACATTTAAAAATCTTTGAGATTTATTATCATTTTGCTTGCAAGCGTAACAATGTTACGGTATAATGCTATCAAACGTAACAATGTGAGGTGAAATGTTATGGAAATGATATCGAAAAAGGAGTTATTGCAAATCACCCAAATTTCCTACGGACAATTGTATCGTTGGAAACGGGAAGGCTTGATTCCGGACGAGTGGTTTATCCGACAATCGGTGGCCAGCGGACAGGAAACGTACTTTTACAAAGAACAGATCCTTCCGCGCATCGAAACGATTTTGTCGTTAAAAGATCGCTACTCGCACGAAGAAATCAAACAGTTTCTAAATCCGAATGCCAAAGATCGAAGGTTTACCATTTCGGAAGCTGTGCTGATTAAAGGTATTGACCCGTTTATCCTGCGCATCTATGCTCAGGAAAAGAGTGATTTGACTCTTTACGATTTGGTGGTTGTTTACTTTTTTTCGAACAACCAAACTTTACTGGATATCAACAATTATCTGAGCGTCGATTTCAAGCAAATTGCTTCGCTGGATCAATTCTTTTATCTGGTCAAAGATTATTCGGGAAAAACTTATTTGATTATTGCCGGGGAAGATGCCGTTTTTGATCCCCAATTAACCGTGTTGAAAAAACAAGCATTATCCGATATTTCGGGTTTAATTGCGCAAGAATTAAAATAGGAGGAAAGAATTATGAACGATTGCAAAATTTACGGTGCCGGAGCAGTAAGCGGCGGAACCTATCGGGAAGTATCGATTGCCGGCAGCGGAAAAATCAAGGGTGAAATTACCGCGGAAAGTTTTTCCGTTTCGGGTTCAGCAAAAGCCTTGGATAATTTGGACGTCAAAACGCTGAAAGTGAGCGGATCGTTTTCAGCCGAAAAAAATGTCAAAGCCGAAGATATCAAAATCGCCGGATCCTTGGCAGTCAAGGAAAACTTATCGAGCGCGAAAGCCCATATTTCGGGTTCGCTAAAAGTCGGAAAAGAAGCGAATGTCGACGACTTTTTTCTCAAGTCGTCCAACAGCGAAATTGCCGCCCTTCACGGCGATAATGTCACCATCAAAAGGGAAATGGTAATTTTCTTCAGCAAAAAACACAATCTTATTGAAGAAATCGAAGCAACCACGATTGATATCGAATATGTCAAAGCTAAACGCGTAAGCGGCGACAATGTCACCATCGGCCAAGGTTGCATCATCGACACAGTGGAATACCGCGATAAAATAACCGTCAGCAAAGAAGCCAAAATCGACAACATCGTAAAATTAGGTTAACGCTTTCTTTTTCTTTTGATTGCATTTACCAAAATATTAAGGTAAAATAAATAACTAGTAATACACACAAGGAGATTTGAACCATGATATTCGGCAAATATATCAATCGCTACTATCTGCGCTATCTGCATTTAATTCTGCTCGGAGCCGCTGCCTTAGTTGTTGTCGATTATGCGCAACTTCTCATCCCGGATTACCAGGGAAGCATCGTCGACAGCCTAATCGAAGGAAATTTATCTATGGATTATCTGCGGCACGTGATGCTTAGGTTCTTGATGATTGCGGCGGCGATGTTTATCGGTCGGTTTGCTTGGCGCGTCACCATTTTCGGAACCGGGGTCCGCGTGGAAGCGGATTTACGCGACCGATTGTTTGTCCACAGCGAAAAGCTATCGCAAACCTATTTTCACAAAAACAAAGTCGGTGCCCAAATGGCGCTTTACACCAATGACTTAAATGCGATACGAGAAACCTTCGGCATGGGAATCCTCACCCTGGTAGATGCTCTGTTTTTGGGTTCCCTTGCTTTATACTATATGTTCAGAATCAATGTGATGCTTACGCTTTTGCTTTCGATTCCGATGTTTCTGATGGCCTTAGCCGGCGGAATCATCGGCAAGTTCATGCGCGTCAAGTTCCAGGAACGCCAAAAAGCGTTCGAGAATTTATCGGATTTTACCCAGGAAAACTTCTCGGGTTTGAGCGTCATCAAAGCTTTTGTCAAAGAAGGCAAAGAACTGTTAAGTTTCAGAAAGATTAATAAGGATAATGCGGAGAAGAATGTGATCTTCCTCCGCTATGCCAATTTGCTTTATGTCGTAATATTGGTAACCATCAACCTTATCGGATTCATCCTAATCGGCATCGGCAGTTATTTAATCATCAAAACCAACACCACGAATCCGGAAATCGGTTTCTCTGTGGGAGATTTGACCCGCTTTGTATCATATTTCAGTTCGCTCGTTTGGCCGATGATGGCAATATCGCAATTAATCAATATCCGCAGCCAAGGAAAAGCCAGTTACAAACGCATCAAAGCACTCCTCGACGAACCAATCGATATTGTCGACAACAATCCGGTCCAAGTCAAAGTACTTCGGGGCGAAATTACTTACCGGAATCTCAACTTCGCTTATCCCGGTACCGACAGCTTGGTTTTGAAAGACATCAATTTGGAAATCAAACCCGGCGAATCCGTGGGTATCATCGGCCGCACGGGATGCGGAAAGACGACTTTGGTTGATTTGCTGCTGAGGCTTTATAATTTGGAAGAAAATACCTTGTTTATCGACGGCATCGATATCATGCGCCTTCCGATCAAACAGGTCAGGGACTTATTCGGTTATGTACCTCAAGACAATTTCCTCTTTAGCGATACGATTCACAACAATATCGCTTTTGCCCACGAATCCATGCCGGAGGAAGAAGTAAAACATTATGCCGCGTTGGCGGATGTCGCAGGCAACATCGAAGAATTTACTCATCAATACCAAACTGTTTTGGGGGAACGGGGCGTTACTGTTTCGGGCGGACAAAAACAACGTATTTCGATTGCCCGGGCACTTGCCAAAGACCCTAAAGTATTGATTCTCGACGACTCGATTTCGGCGGTCGATTCCAAAACCGAAGAAACGATTTTGGCCAATCTGCAGGAATTCAAAAAAGACCGGACCATTATTCTGATTGCCCACCGGGTTTCATCGATTCAGAATCTCGATAAAATCGTCTTTATGGATAACGGACGCATTCTCGGCGTCGGTACCCACGAAGAACTGTTGGCAAATATCAAACTGTACCAGGATTTGGTTGATTTGCAGAAACTGGAAGAACAAGTAGAAGTAGCCGAAGGTGACGCTCATGAGTAAGAAAGAAAAAACGACCAAGAAAAAGAAAATTGTTGAAATGACGGAAACCGAACAAAACGAACGCAAAATGTCAGACGGTGTAATCACCAAACGGCTGTTAAAATACCTGATGCCTTATATCTGGTATTTTGTCTTGGCGCTTGTGCTGATGATATTTGCGATATTCGGAGATATTATCTTGCCTGTTCTATTGGGCGGCGCGATCGATTTGCTGCAGACACCCGATGCCTCGCTGACCAAAATCATCATCTTGATGATTGTCGCGCTCATGATTACGTTAATTTATGCCGTTACGGAATACTCGCAAACGATGATTTTGCAAAAAACCGGCCAAAAGATTTTGATGCAAATCCGGGAAGATGTTTTCTGGAAAATCGAAAACTTTTCTACGGCGCAAGTCAATCAAAATCCGATTGGTCGGCTGGTAACACGAGTAACCAACGATACCAACGCTTTGAACGACTTATATACCAAGGTCTTCGTCAACTTAATCAGAAATGTTTTCACGATTTTGTTTATCATCGTGATCATGCTTGTCGTTGATGTTAAGATGGCTTTAATTACGCTGTCACTCATGCCTTTGGTGGGACTTTCTTCCTTCTTCTTCCACCGCTATTCGCGGAAAGCCCACCGCCGGGTCCGCCACAGCGTTTCCAGGCTCAATGCCTTTTTGTCGGAAAACTTATCCGGCATGAAAATCACCCAAGTCTTCAACCAGGAAAAGAAAAAACACAACGAATTCAGAGAACGCAACAACGAATGGAAAAACAGTTCCTTACGCTCGATTCTGCTCTTTGCCATCTTCCGCCCGTCCATTTATGTCTTGTTTATTCTTACTTCGATGTTGGTCCTTTATTTCAGCAGCAAACAAATTGTCGATTCCAACTACACCATCAAAGTAAGTACGCTGGTAATCTTTTACAATTATGCCGGAATGCTGTTTAACCCGATTCAGCAGCTTGCGGAATCGTTTAACGCTTTGCAGGCGGGTTTTGCCTCCAGCGAAAGAATCTTTGAAATCCTCGATTATCCGGACGATATCGTCGATAATCCCGATGCGATTGAACTGGAAGAAATCAAAGGCGATATCGAATTCCAACATGTCTGGTTCAGTTACGAACCCAACGAATGGATTCTGAAGGATGTCTCGTTCAAAGTAAACACCAAAGAAACAGTAGCTTTTGTCGGGGCGACCGGCAGCGGAAAAACCACCATTCTGTCTTTAATCGTCCGTAACTACGACATCCAAAAGGGTCGAATTCTCATCGACGGCATCGACATCAAGAAAATCAAACTATCGTCTCTTCGTTCCAAGATCGGTCAAATGTTGCAGGATGTCTTCCTGTTCAGCGGCACGATAGCTTCCAACATCAGTCTGAACGACGAAACGGTCACGATGGACGAAATCAAACAGGCTTGCGAATACGTCAATGCAAGCAAATTCATCGAAAAACTTCCGAATCAATACGAGGAAGAAGTCAGAGAAAGAGGAAACAATTTCTCCTCGGGTCAAAGGCAATTGTTGTCCTTTGCCCGGACGATTCTCCACAAACCGAGCATTTTGATTCTTGACGAAGCCACCGCAAACATCGACACCGAAACCGAAGTCCTAATTCAGGATTCGCTTAAGAAAATGATGAATATCGGCACCATGCTGATTGTGGCGCACCGGTTGTCGACGATTCAGCACGCCGACAAAATCTATGTCCTTCGTCTGGGCAAGATTATCGAAAGCGGCACGCATCAGGAATTAATCGCCAAAGGCGGACATTACAAAGAATTATATGAATTGCAGTCGCAAAAACAAAAAATGCAAATACCGAAAAACAACAATCATCATTAACCGAAAAAGGATGGCCGAAAACCATCCTTTTTGTTTTTTGGTATGAAATAACCTTTTTTTGTAGAAAATACACTCGGTGATATTTTTTGAAAAAACAGGTTTTATCTTATTGGTTGAAAGACAGTCAAAAAAAGACTTATCCCCGTCTGGAAAAAAACCTCAATGTCGATATTTTGATTGTGGGCGGCGGAATCACGGGGATTCTTTGCGCCTACCAACTGGCCAAACAGAATAAATACCGTATTGCCCTGGTGGAAAAAAACCGGCTTTACCACAGTACCACGGGCTTCACAACCGGAAAAGTAACCGTGCAACATGACGATATTTACCATCAGCTGATTAAAAACAAAGGCGAAACAATCGCACGGGCTTATTATCAGGCCAATTCGGAAGCCGTGCAGGGACTAAAAAAAATAGTCGTGGAAGAAAACATCGATTGCGACTGGGTCGATACCAAAGCGATTCTTTATGCCTTTTCCGAGGAAGAAGCCAAAAGACTTCAAAGAGAACAAAACGCCTATGACACCTTGGGGATTCCTTACGAATGGCTGGACAAAGAAACGCTGCCGTTTCAGACTTTGGGGGGGCTTGCGGTTCCGGATCAAGGGGTTTTTCACATCGTCAGATTTTTGGACGGCATTTTAAACAACCTAAATGTCGATATTTACGAAAAAACCAAAATCATTAAGACCAACCCGACCGAAAAAGGAGCCGTAGCCGAAACCGCCGACCACTATAAAATCAGTGCCAAGCATATCGTTCTTGCGACCCATTATCCGATTTACAAAAGGTTCAACTTTTATTTCACGAAAATCAAACCGACCTGTTCGTATGTGGCAATTGCCCATGAATTTGCGATAAAACCCGAAAATGCTTATATCAACTTAATCGATCCGGTATTGTCAATCAGGTTCTTGGATTCGGCGGACCCCAAACTGATGGTTGCGGGGTTCGGACACGATGTCAAAAACTATTATTCGTATCTCGACCAAATTCATAAGTTAAAAGCTATGGCGACCGAAAGGCTGGGTGCCAAAGACTTTACCGAGGAATGGTACAACCAAGACTACGAGTCGATGGATATGGTTCCGTTAATCGGAAAAATCACCGATGCGCCTTTATATCTGGCCACCGGTTTTCGCAAGTGGGGCATCACTTCCGCTTTTGTGGCCAGTCTTATCATCAAGGATCTAATCGAAGGAATCAACAATCAGTACGCTTATTTGTATGACCCGAACCGAAACAAAAATACTTTCAAAACCGTCTGTTACAATTTCGCGATGCTTTCGACCGTCATTAAAACAAAGTTGCTGACGGTTCCGAAATCCATCAAAATCAACCCCGGCAACGGACGCATCATTCAGCACAAAGGGTCAAAAATCGGTCTTTACATCGACCAAAACGGAAAGACTTATTCGGTTAAGCCGATTTGCACCCATTTGGGATGCACTCTGCGCTTTAACAATGTGACCAAAACTTACGAATGTCCGTGCCACGGTTCGCGTTTCAATTACGACGGAACAAGTCTGGACGGACCGGCAGTCAGGAATTTAACCCAATTGTAAGTAAAGAAAAAGCATGTAAATCGAACTACATGCTTTTTTTGCTAATCACGTTCAAATATCCACGCTACGGCGATACCGCCGTATGCGATGTAAATCGCCATCAGCGGTGTTATTTCCATGCCCATTTCAATCTTGACACCGGGCAAACCTTCGGACAAGACCTCATACAAACGGTTTACTCTGTCTATCGCATTCACATGGGACAAGCGCAAACGGATGCGCCCTTGGTGTTTTTTTTGCAGGTGTTGGCAGTACTCGACAAAATAATGGTAAACCTTTTTTTCGGAACGGAATTTTTTCAGAATCATTACTTTGGCATCCTTGTACAATACTACCGGTTTGACATGAAGGAGATTGCCGATGAAGGCTTTCATGCGCGACACTCTTCCGGAATAAAGCAGATTGTCCAGCGTTACGAGGTTTAACAAGACGCCGCTTTCCGGTTTATTTTTCTTGATAATTTCGATTATTTCGGCAGGATGCTTCCCTTGTTCCATCGCTTCGATTCCGGTTTCCAAAAGCATTGCGGCTTCGATATTTACGGCCAAAGTATCGTGAACGAAGATATCTTCCTTGCGGCTGTGCATTTCCCGGGCCGTTGCGGCCGAATGAACCGTTCCGCTTAAAAGCGAAGAAATAGTCAGGCAGATAACATAATCGGCCCCTTCGTTGAAAGCACGGTCATACAATAACTTGTAACTGCCTGGAGAAGGTTGCGAAGTGGTCACTTTTTTCCCTTGGGCGACATATTCCATAACATCTTTAACTTGGATTTCCACACCGTCCAGATAACTCACCCCGTCGACGATTACGTTTAAGGGGTTTACCAAGATTTGATACTTTTCAAGGTATTCAGGTGCTATTCCGAATGTACTGTCAATAATAAATCTAATCTTCTTCATATCTATACTTCCTTATATACTAATTATATCAAATATCGACAAACTTGTAAAATTATATAATAAAGTGCTTGAGAAGCAAAAAATCTTGCTTCGGCAAGATCGAAGGCTTTATGATGGAAACAAAGCAAAAGCTTAACCAAGCGAATAAACCATGACCTGATTTAAGTTAAAATCGGTCTTGGCAAGGGGCGTTTCATCCAAATAAAGGTTCTTTTTATCAACTTCCGAAAACCCGAAGGAGGAAAAGATCGGTACCATTTTCGGCTGGGTAACAAAAGAAAGAACCTTTTTGATTCGGTTGGCTTTCATTTTTTGCAAAACTTCTTCCATTAAGGTTTTCAGCCAATTTTCGGGCAACTCTTTCTGAAAGATAAAAAAACGAATCAAAGCGATTTTATCAAAACATTCATAGGATACGAGTCCTTTGATAATGTCGTTTTCCGAAAGAATAACCGTATTGACCAGCAGCTCTTCGCTGATACCCTCAAGCAACGGGAGTTTCTTAAAAAAACTCTCAATCAATGGTCGGCTTTTTTCGTTGGCATGAATAACCTCCACTTTAACACCTCGTTAAAGTATATGAAAAATAAGCCCGATTGGTTATTTATTCTTTCTCTTTATCCACTTTTCGTAGACATAGCTTTTCAATTCGATTTCTTCAAAGGACAGCCGGTCTTCATAAGACAAGCCGTAATACTCGGGGTAAAGAATACTCCACCAGTTTTTCCCTTCGGCTCCCCCCAACTCCACGACCAAAGTTTCGTAATTTCCGCCAGGAATGAACTTCCCGTTCAGCGTTTTGGCAGGATAGGCTATCGTTTGGTAGGATATGTTTATTTCGTGATTTAAGGCCGCATTTTGGGCAATTTGGGCTTTGATTCGGTTTTGCACGGATAATTCATCCAGTTGCTCGTGAAAACCGTTCTCGTCGATGATTTTTAATAGTACTTCGACTACCCGGTATTTTTCCGCTTGGTCGGAAGCGGAATCGCCCGCCGCAATGACCCGGATACGGGGATAATCGTCGGTTTTAGGTTTATCAATCAATCGGACCGCCAGAAAAACAAACAGCCCCAAAAGCAAAATTTTCCCTGCCTGACGCATAAAAAAACATCACCTTCATTAGTTTGGTGATGTTTGCCAAAAATTATACCTTAATTTTGATATTGCCCTGACGAAGAATCCTAAAAGGCTTTTTCGTAACATCGATAACCGTGGAAGATGTTTTCGATAAAGTCACTTGATCGGTAATCAAATAGTCAATTTGGTCTCCGAATTGAGCTTCGATTTCGGCGATACTGTTGAGCGGTTCCTGACCGCTGAGATTGATGCTTGTGGTGGCAAGCGGGCCGAAACGGCGAAGAATCGCCAAGGCTATCTCGGAATCCGGCATCCTAAAACCGATAGTCGGTAGATTTAGGGTAAGACTACCCGGCAGGTCTGAAGCCTTTTCGAAAATCAGGGTCAATTCCCCCGGCCAATACTCTTCCATAATTCTTTTTGCTTCGGGGCCGATTTCCCTGACAAAAGGATAAATCGCTTCAATCTCGCCTACCAAAATCGCCAAAGGCTTTTGTTCGTCCCGGTGTTTGATACGATAGATTTTGGCAATTCCATCGGGATCGTCCAACAAAGCGCCGATGCCGTAGACGGTATCGGTCGGAAAAACGACAACTTTGCCCCTGAGATTTTCCTTGGGCATTTGGCAGAATTCGCGACTACTTATTCTCATCGCGATCATCTTCTTCCGCCCATATTGCTCTGAGCGCGGCATTCAAATCGCTTTCGGAGATTTTGCCGGCTTTATAGGCTTTAAACAATTCATCGATTTGTTCGTCTTTGGTTTTTTTATCTTCGTAATCGACCGTATAATCGTTTGGGTCGATGTCCCAAACTTTGTGTTCTTCTTCCTCTTCGTTTTCGGATTCGTCACTATTCGGAGATGAACCGTAATAGAAAGAGACGTTTTCGAAACGTTTCATTCTTTGTTCGGTTGCTTTTTGCGAGAAAATGCCTTTTTTCTTTCGGAAGACGATTAACAAAATAATCACAAAAAGCATGCTCAAACCCAAGAAAACCAAAATCCCGATTATCATCAGAGTGGATAATTTCAATGTCCAGGTACTGGACGGAAATTCGTTTAATCCTTTGCCTTGGGAAGCCGTCTGTTTGAAAGCATTGACATCGCTTGGAATATCGATATCGTATTGCTTAAAGAGCGTATTTTGCGCTCCGGAAACAATTTGAAGCTGGACGGTTTCGCCCTTATCGACCTTGCGCTTGTAAAAGTATCCCCGGCTGCTTGACGAAGCAAGGGTTGAGGTTTTGCCTTTGGCAATCAACAAAAGATGATGGTTTTGCGAACTGTTGACTTCTTCGTAAAAAATGCTCAAAGAAAACTGTTCCCCAATCAAACCCAAATAAACATCGATTCGCACCGCCGCCGTTTCTTCCGCAATTACTTCCTGATAATATTGGTAATTGTCGCTGACAGCGTTTTTGAAGGTTTCGTTGGTTTTGGCGGACAACAGTCCGAAAGAAAGCATAATAAACAATAATATTTTCATATTATTCACTTCCTATCTCAATCCAGGTTATGCGCGGCTTTCCCTGCATATCGCAGTATGTCGAAACTACGCTATTCAAAAAATAGGCTTGGGCGATTTTTTTGATTTCTTCCGCTTGGTCAAAACCATGTTCGAAAGCAATCAAACCGGGGTAAAGCAAGACTTTCTTGGCATCTTTCAGGATAGCCCGGTAAGCAGCCAAACCGTCCTCCCCCGCAAACAGCGCCAAAGCCGGTTCGTTTTGCAAAACATCTTCGTTAACGGGGCCTTGTTCGGGAATATACGGCGGATTGGAAACAATGACGTTTACTTTTTCGTTTTTGGCAATGAGCGGTTCCAGCCAATTGCCTTGCAAAAAGTCTACCGCCAAATGATGTTTTTCGGCATTTTTCCGCGCGATTTCCAAAGCTTTTTCGGATAAGTCGGTGGCAATCACCGAAACATCGGGACATGTTTTCTTTACGGCCAAAGCGATTGCGCCGCTTCCGGTGCCCAAATCAACCAACCGTAAATTATTGTTGCCGGATTTTTCAATCCAATGAATTATCCGTTCGACGAGTTCTTCGGTTTCGAAACGGGGAATCAAGACCGCGGGACTTAAGATTAGATCCAAACCGTAAAAGGTCGTTTTGCCGAGCAGATACTGAATCGGCTGCAATTCGTAAAGATACTTCCCGATTAGTTCGTTTAAAATCTTAAATTCCGTATCGGGAATCGGTTCGTGCCATGATAAAACAAAATCGGCGAAACTTTTTTGGGTAACCGCCAAAAAAAGCCATTTGATTCCGGAAGGTTCGCGGTCGGTTTTTTCTGCCTCTTTTAAAGATTGATAATAAAATTCGCGATACGTCATGGCTAACCTCTGTTAAAAGCAAGAAAAAGCACTGCTTTACTCTGCAGAGCCTTTTAGTGCTTGTTCTTGATCATGGGCAATCAATGCTTCGATGATAGGATCGAGTTTACCTTCCATTACGCGGTCAAGCTGCTGAATGGTAAAACCGATGCGATGGTCGGTAACCCGGTTTTGAGGATAATTGTAAGTTCTGATTTTTTCCGAACGTTCTCCCCGGCCGACTTTCGACAAACGTTCCTGTCCTTCTTTGGCTTCTCGTTCGGCAAGCATCCGTTCATAAAGACGGGCCTGCAATACTTTCAAAGCGTTGGCTTTGTTTTCGTGCTGGCTCTTGGCGTCTTGGCACGAAACCACAATTCCGGTCGGAATATGGGTAACCCGCACGGCGGATTTTGTAGTGTTGACGCTTTGTCCTCCGGGACCCGAAGAACAGAAGGTATCGATTCTGACATCGTTCATGTCGAGGTTGACTTCGATTTCATCGGCTTCCGGCATAACAAGCACGGTAGCGGTCGAAGTATGGATGCGTCCCTGCGATTCGGTCGCCGGAACTCTTTGCACCCGGTGAGAACCAGATTCGTACTTCAGGAAAGAATATACCGAATCGCCGGTTACGGAAAAGCTGATATAACTGAAGCCGCCTGCTTCGGAAACCTGGGCATCCAATAATTCCGCTCTCCAGCCTTTCGATTCGATATACTTCATATACATCCGGTACAAGTCCCCCGCAAAAATATTCGCTTCATCGCCTCCGGCTGCGCCCTGGATTTCGATGATAACGTCTTTTTCGTCATTGGGGTCTTTCGGGATCAACAAAATTTTCAGTTCCTGTTCAATTTTCTCGATTTTGGCAAGGCATTTTTCCAATTCGTCCTGCGCCATATCGCGAATGTCGGGATCTTCGTCTTTAACCAAAGTTTTCAAATCCTGCAGTTCTTTTTCGGCGTCCAACAAATCCTGATAGCGCACAACGATTTTTTCGAGTTGGCGTTGTTCCTTGCTTAATTCTTTCATTTTTTTAAGGTCGCTTACGATCGATACATCGGATAACATCTGGTTGATTTGCTCATAGCGGTTTTTCATCCCTTCGAGTCGATCTTTCATTAAATATTCTCCTTCTCAATATATATATAATATTTGTTTTATTCTTCTTCTGTGACAGTTTGCGTCGATTTCTTGACTTTAACCGTCGTAAATTTTTCTTCGATAAACCGCGATTCGCTTGGAATGAATTTGTAATTGATATCAGTCAAGGAACCCTGACGGTTTTTAGCAATCAGGAGGTCAATGCTGACTTCCTGGGTTTCTTCTTCGATTTTGGCTGCTTCGACGACATCGTATTGAACTTCTTCTTTGTCTTTACCGCGGCGCCGTTTTTTGGCATCATCCGGACGGTATAAGAACATGACTATGTCGGCGTCCTGTTCGATACTTCCCGATTCCCGAAGGTCGGACAGTACCGGGCGTTTTTCTTCGCGGGTTTCGACCATCCGCGAAAGCTGCGAAAGCGCAATAATCGGAACTTCCAATTCCTTGGCCAAAATCTTCAGGTTTCGGGAAATTTTGGCAACTTCCGCCTGTCGGTTCTGTTCGCGGTCGGACGAAGTAATGAGTTGCAGGTAGTCGATAATGACCAAATCGAGTTTATCCTGAAGTTTGAGATCCCGGCACTTGGCCCGGATTTCATAAATATCGGACGCATTCGATTCGTCGAAATAAATATTATGGCTTTTCAAATCTTCCCGCGCATGTCCCAACAAAATCATTTCCCGTTCGGTCAAATCGCCGCGGCGGATTTTGGACATCGGGATAAACGATTGATAGCTGAACAAACGCATCATCAATTGTTCGATACTCATTTCCAGCGAGAAAAACGCCACATGGGCCTTGTTGTGTTTGGCAACATTGACGGCCAAATTCAACGCAAACGCCGATTTACCGACCGACGGGCGGGCGGCCAAAATAATCAGTTCGCCTTTTTGCAAACCGAAGGTAGCTTTGTCCAAACGTTTGAAACCGGTGGATAAACCGGTTACGTTCATTTTATCGCTGTGGAAACGTTCGATATGCGAGAAAACCTGATGGGCGGCTTTTTCAATCGTCAAAAACTTGGAAGTTTTCCGTTTTTTGATCAAGCCCTGAATCCGGTCTTCGGTTTTGTCGAGAATCTGGTTAAACCCCATTCTGCCGAGCAAAATGTCGTCAGAAATTTCGCGCATCTGACCGAGCAATTCCCGTTCGACCGCTTTTTCGGATACGATTTCCAAATAAGCGGGAAGCGGTACCGTGGACGGAACCAAATCGATTAAGTTAAAGATATAATCGCGCGGATCCACGCTTAAGTTCTTGCCGGTCCGACGGATGGCATCGATTAAAGTGGCAAATTCGATTCGGGCGTTTTCCTTGAAAAGGATAACCATCGCCTCATAAATGATTTTATGGTTTTCGTCATAGAAATCCCGGGCATCGAGTTTACCGATGACCGTATTCATTAAATTGTTGTCAATCAGAATACTGCCTAAGACATAAGCTTCGGCTTCGTGGTTGAAAGGAACGCTGCGTACCTGTTCCATGGCTTACTCCTTTTCGACAACATAAAGGCGGATGGTAGCCACCACTTCTTTATGAAGTTGAATCGGAATATCGTAAGTACCCAAAGCGGTAATACTGTCCGCCGAATTGATTTTCCGTTTATCCAAGGCAATGCCGGTTTCTTTTTCGAAAGTATCCACAACCTGTTTCATGGAAACGGAACCGAACAGCTTGCCTTCGCTGCCGACCCGGACACCGATTTTGATTGGGGTCGCTTCGATTAATTTCTTGAGTTCCTTTATTTCCTGCAAGTGCTTTTCGGCTTTGATTTCGGATTCGCGTTTTTCGCGTTCCAAAGTCTTCAGGTTTTCGGCGGATGCGATGACCGCTTGACCGTTGCGAATCAAGTGATTGGCAAAACCAGGTTGCAAATCGATAATATCGCCGCGTTTTCCTCGGCCTTTAACTTCTTTAATCAATATTACCTTCATATTTTCCTCTTTCTCCAAATAATCATCCATTAATTGTTTGATTTGTTTGACGACGGTCGGAATATCGGTATCCTTAATCTGCGCCGCCGCATTATTCAAATGCCCTCCGCCGCCCAAACGTTCCATGATAACCTGGACGTTAACTTCGCCTAGACTCCGGGCGCTGATACCAACTTCGTTTTCCCCGATGTAACCGACGGTAAAGCCGGCGCTGATGCCCATAATCGAAATGATTTCGTCGGAAATCTTGGCCAAAGTAGCCCGTTCGTAAATGGTGGTGTTCCGACTGACGGCGATACCGACTTTTTCTTTGTAAATTTCGAGGTTGTCAAGAAATTCGTTGCGCATCATCTTTTCGGTCATATTTTCCTTTAAGTACTTCTTGACAAGCATCATATTCGCTCCGTGGCGTTTCAGAATCGCCGCAACCTCAAAAGTCTTGTCGCTGGTGCGATAGATGAAGTTGTTGGTATCGACGATGATACCGATTAACATCCAGGTAGCTTCCAATTCGTCGAGTTCGATTTCGCCTTCGTAAAATTGCAAAAGCTCAACCACCAACTCCACGCTCGAGGAAGCCGAAGTTTTGGAATAGTAGAAATCCGGTTTGTTGATGGCACCCTGGCCTTTTCTGTGATGGTCGATAACCGCAACCTTCCCGGCTTTCTTTAGGACTTTCGGGTCGATGACCAGCCATTCGGCCTGGCAATCGACGACAACCAACAGACTGTCGTCATCGATTATTTTCTGCGCTTCGGTCGGATCGACGATATCTTTCATTAAACCGATATATTCTTTGTTGATGGAATCGAAAATCCGTTCCACCGTAATATCCATGCTTTTGGGATCCAAAATCATATAGGCTTTTTTGTCCATCGATTTGGCAAGCTTATAAATACCGAGGGTTGCCCCGAAGCCATCGGCATCGATGGCTTTATGGCCCATGACGAACACGGAACTCGCCTGTCTAATTAAATCCTGGAGTTCTTCGCTCTTGACGCGGATTTCCACTTTGGAATCTTTTTGCAAAGCATCGGTTTTGGCACCGAAGAAATACGTATGGTCCTGAACTTTGACAATCGCCTGGTCGCCCCCGCGGTTTAACGCGAGATCGAGCTGTTCGAGTGCCACCTTGGAAAGGTCGTCGATGTTGATATCCAAACAGGCAATTCCGATACTTAAACTGATGCGAATCAGTTTGGTGCCGCGCCACACGGTTTTGATTTCGTCCAATATGACGAAATTCGATTTCATGATTTCGTTTAACTGCTGTTGATCCATGAGAATCAAAAACCGGTTGTCGCTGTAGGCGCGGACGTAGATTCCGAAACTTTCCGACCATTTGGCAATAATCCCGATGATTTTGCCCATGTATTCGGCTCGTTCCTGAACATCAAAATCAACCAGCGCTTCTTCGAGGTTATCGATATTGATATAACCGATACCCATAATCCGGTTTTTGTATTTGGTTTCCGTTTGCACCATTTCGGTGATATCGGAAAAATAAACGACATTGTGTTCAGCCAGATAGATAATTTTATAGACTTTGCCGTAGATATCGGCTACAAATTCTTTTTCGCCCTGGCTTAAGGATAAAAAGACTTGTTGCGAAATGTTTTCCAGATTGATTTTTTCCAGCGGGCTTAAAAAGATGCGTTTTGCGGCTTTGTTCGCCCACATTACGGTAAACTGATTGTTGATAACGATTATTCCGATGGGCAATTCGTTAAAAGCGGTTTCGCCCGCTTTTTTGACTTTGTAAGAAATATTATTCCATAATCCGAGGCGGTTCTCCAACATCCGTTCGCGTTTCAATTGCACCCTTCGTTGGAAACGGCTGATTAAATTCGCCAAGGAAGCAACCAAAACGACCAACATGATGTAGGTTATGTATTCCGCGTTCGGAATGCTTGAACGACTAAAATAAACTGTTCCCACAGCTGATCCTAAGGAAAAAAGGATTAAGATGAAAGTCGTGAAACTCAGCGATTTTTTCATATCGTATCACCCAAATAATTCATCAATAAATTGTCGATACCGTAATTTGCAATCTATTGTATGTTATCTTATTATAGCACACGCGCCCGAAAATATAAAGCAATTTGGTAAATGTGGGAAAAATAACTTGATAAATCGGGGCTTTCAAAAGAAAAACCACCGGTAAGGTGGCTTAAAACAAAGTTATTCTTTGACAAATGGTAATAAGGCCATATGACGCGCGCGTTTAATCGCTGTAGCAAGTTCTCTTTGATATATTGCCTTTGTGCCCGTAATACGACGTGGTAAAATCTTTCCGCGATCGGAGATAAAGCGTTTTAACAGATCGGCATCTTTCCAATCGATTTTGGCGATTTTATTGTCAGTAAAATAACAAGTTTTTTTGCGTCTTTTAAATACTGCCATGTTTCTAACCTCCTATTTATTAAAATGGTAAATCATCATCGTCATCAAATCCGTATTGACCCATCATATCGTCATTATTCGCCTTTTCTTTGTTTTTAGGCGTTTCGTAACGGGTAAATTCATCATCATACGGAGAGCGATTCTGACTGGTCGGACGGGGAGCGTTTCCCCCTTGTTGAAATTCGTCACTGTAAGGAGTACGTGCCGGTCCCTGAGGACGCGGACGGGTTGTAGGCGGAAGATCCGAATAAGGAGAATAAGCGTCGCCGTAGTCGCCGGCAGTGGCGGATTTCGGTTCCAAAAAGGTTATCTGGTCGCAAACTACTTTTACGCTGTTTCTTTTGGTTCCGTCCTGGGCATCGTAAGTATCGACCTGAATTCTTCCTTCAACGCCGATTTGCGAACCCTTACGCATAAAACGGCTTAAGTTTTCCGCCTGACGGTTGAAAGCCACGCAATTGATGAAGTCGGCTTCGCGCACTCCCGTGCTGGAAGTAAAACTCCTGTTTACCGCAATCGTAAAATTAACATATGGTACGCTGCCCGAGGTACGCAATTCCGGATCGCGGGTCAAGCGTCCAACCAATATTACACGGTTCATATTTTCCTCCTTAGGTTTTGTTTCCTAACGGTTCAGTTAATCTTTAAACTAATCCGCTACAACAATGTGACGAATGATTGCTTCTTTGATATTAGCAATATGATTGAATTCCGCTACGGCTTTCGGCGTAGCTTCGACATTGAGAAGGACATAATATCCTTTCGTGCAATTATCGATTTCATACGCTAATTCTCTCAAACCCCATTCACTGACTTTCGCAACAGTGGATTCGTTTTTCGTAAATACCTGATTGACTTCCTCAATCAGATTATTACGTTCTGTTTCCTCCACTTCTGGGCGAATGATGTACATAACTTCGTACTTTTTCATTCTTTACACCTCCTTTTGGTCTATCGGCTTTTGCAAGCAAGGAGCAATTGAGTCTTTAAAATAAGTAAACAAATTAAACGCAACTGTTCTTTTTATTTAATACTCTAGTACTCAATCACACGCGCTATATTATATCATGTTTTATTTTAATTGTAAAGGTAAATGAATGTTTAATTTTGGGCCTTTACAGAACATACAGATAGATGCCCAGCAAATGCGCAACGGCACCTAAAATCACAAAAAAGTGCCAGATAAAATGGGCATATTTGAATTTCACGGCAAAAAAGATTACACCCAAGCTGTAGAACACACCGCCGATGACGATATAGTAAAACAGTTCGATATGATTTTGCACCAGGTAAGGTAAAAAGATTAATCCGCTCCATCCCAAAAGCAAATAGATGACCGTATGGATGGCAATCCAGCGACCGGGCGAAAAAACCGCCTTTATCACAATGCCCAAAACAATCAAAGCCCATTGGATGCCGAAATAAACCCAACCTTTGACACCGCCGACCGTTAAAAGCAAAATCGGACAATAAGTTCCGCCAATCAGTAAATAGATGGAACAATGGTCGAAAACACGGAAAACTTTTTTAACTGCGGTGCCGGTTTTAAAAGCATGGTACAGACAGCTCATAATAAAGAGCACGGTAAGCCCCAAACTGTAAAAACTGACCGCAAAATAAGCCAGGGCACCTTTTGCTTTGATGTACATTAATATTATACCCACAAGCGCAACCAAGAAACCCACACCGTGGGTAATGGAATTGCCGATTTCTTCCCCCAAAGATTGTGGTCTTTTAGGGCTGTTGATTTTTTCTTTCATTTATTTTTTGTCCTTCTTTAATAATTGTAGAATAAGTTAAAACCAATCCTATTTGGTTTTTCGAAAAATAGGATTGGCCCGTTTTTCTTATGAGTAAATTTCTTTGGCCAGCCGTTTAGCCGCATCCTTGCCTAACAGGTAGGATACGATTTTGTAGGCAAAGTCAAAGGTTGTTCCGGCCGCTTTGGAGGTAATGATGTTTCCGTCCTGTACTACGGTTTTCTTCGGCAGGTATTTGCCTTTCGGGGCGTATTTTTCAAAGGAAGGGAAACATGTGAATTTCTTGCCGTCCAGGAGGCCGTATTTGCCGAGCACAGCCGGCGCTGCACAAATGGCACAGATCAATTTGTTGTTTTCCTGGAAATATTTGATGGCGCTATGCGTATCTTTGCTTTCCAAATGCGTAAGTGATACCGCTTTTCCTCCCGGAATTACCAAAAAGTCGAAATCTTCGAATTTGATTTCGGTAAACAATTTGCGAACCTGAAGTTTCAGGCCGCTTTGCGACATAACGGTCCGGGAATTTGTCATACTGACAAGTTCGGTGGATATTTTGGCCCGTCGCAATAAATCGTTGGTTGCCAAAGCCTCGATGTCTTCAAAGTAGTCAGCTAAAAGAATTAACCCTTTCATTTATCTTTCCTCCTTTTTTCTTTGGTAATAATATTGGCCAATCAAAAGTTTGACAATGTGTTCAAAAATATCAATCCGGGAAACAAATAAATCGGTAAAATAGCCAATGGCCCCTTCGCGATGATTGATATTTTTTTCCCGAAAGAACTTATCCATCGCCTCGCTTAATTCGAGGGAATCGTTCAAAAGAGCATCTTTAATTTGATTGGGTAAAGGAATTCTTGTTCCTCCCGCCCAATAAACCCGGTTATCCGGATCGATTAACGCTCCCCAATTCACCAAAAACATTTGGTCAAAATGAATTTGGACCCCGGCTTCCAAACCGATGCGAAAATGACCTTCCGGAAGCGACAGCGCCCGGTTAAGTGCCCCCCGCATCGTCTCATCGTCGTTTAACGGTTGGTTGGATACGCCGCTTGCGGAATTCACTCCTTCCACCGTGAAACCCAAAGGTTCCAGAATATTTTGGGCTGCCCGGAGTTTAACGGGATTAATCGAACCGAGATAAACTTTTTGCATTTTGTTCTCCTAAATTTGTGGTCAATATCTTTTGTTTAAGGAAATAAGCTAAAAACAGTCCCAATAAAGCACCTGAGTAATTAATGGAAACATCTGTTATCGAAGGGTATCGACCTAAAGCAAAGATTTGCAAGGTTTCGCCCAACGTGGAAATCATCAGGCAAATAACCGACATGATACGTAAAATGCCGATTTCTCTTGGCATAAAAGTAGCAAAACAATAAAAACCGCTCCAAGCAATCAAAAAGCAGTACAGGAAGTGGCCGATGATTTTCCGGATGGTCAAAGGCGATAAAGGCACATTTTTAAGCACCGGAACCTGTTCCAAATATTCGGCGACAGTTTCAACCATACCTTTCGCGGCTGTTTTTGATTGGCTTGATTCTTCCCCTGAACTCTGAGGAAGAGAAGTAAGAACTAAAAAACTGAGCAAAAGACCCGTAAAAGCAACCCACCAAAAAACTTTCAACAAATCATCCCTTTTTTTGAACTTTCAGATAATAAATCGGCATGCCTTTCGCTTTAAATTTTTCTTCGTATTCGGTTGTGACGATATCGGTTCTTCCGTCATGCAGATCAACCGAGAAGTCTTTTAGCTGCCAATTGTGTTCCAAAAGACTCAAAACACTATATTCAAAAAAGCGTTTATTATCCGTCTTAAGCTCGATTTCACCTTCATTTTTTAAAATTGTCCGGTAAATGTCCAAATATCTGGGCGAAGTGAGACGCCGTTTGGCATGTCCGTTTTTCGGCCAAGGGTCGCTGAAGTTGAGATAAATTTTGGCAATTTCCCCGTCGGAAAAGATATCCAGAAGGTTTGTCGCATCCATGGCCACGACTTTTAAATTGGCGGGTTGGAAAGGAGCCATTTTGTCCAAAGCAACCGCGATTACGCTTTCGTATTTTTCGATTCCGATGAAATTGGCTGCGGGATTATTCCGGGATTGTTCCAACATAAATTTGCCCTTTCCCATGCCAATTTCCAAATAAATCGGAAAGTCGTTGCCGAAAACTTTATTCCAGTTGCCTTTAAAGGCTGCGGGGTCGAAGATCATCAGGTTTTCGTGTTGCAAGATGCGCTCGTGCGCATTTTTGATATTTCGTCTGCGCATTATTCTGTTCCTAGTTGCATCAACGCTTCCGCGTAAATTGCCATCGCCAAAAGGAAGGTATCGATGCTCATCGCTTCATCCTTTTGGTGGGCTTGGGATACTTCATACGGCATTTCCATGCCAAAGGCAACGCCCTGTTTCAGCGCTCTGGCATAAGTTCCTCCGCCGATGGTTTTGGGCTGATTGACGGTATCGTTCGTATACTTGACGTAAGCCTGATAGAGCGTTTGCACAAGTTTTGAATTACGATCGACATAATGAGGCACTTTATCGCTAAGAGAAGTAATATTTAAGTTGTAATACTGCAATTCCCGCCGCCATTTGGCCCAGAATTTATCTTTGTCGTAATTGATCGGGTAACGGAAATCGAAGCAAACACGTCCGCGCGAACTGCCGATATCGATAATGCCGACATTGCAGGTAATCGGTCCCATTTCCGGTTCGATAAAATCGAGGCCCATTTTCTTCAGGAAGACATCGTTAAAGAAATAATCGGCGACAAAATTAACCAACGGATTGGTTATATGGGCGCTTAAGAAGTTGGCCAGATGCACCCCGGCATTGATACCTTTGTCGGGTTCCATTGCATGGGCGGCTTGGCCTTCCACGGTGTAAACATAGCAAGGTACACCGTTAATAGAATCCTTGGCCGCACTGCCCCGCAGGGAATGAAGGTTTAAATACTCTTCAAACTGCTTGGTGAAATCGGATTTCGTTTTGGAGCTGGCATGGTCGATTACGATATTGTAACGTTCGCCCCCTTGGAAACTGATTAGTTCGTCGTCAACGAATTCGCGGCCGATTTCCAAATGTAAAATCCCTTTTTCGCCGTAAATGAGCGGAAAATCCGAATCCGGTGCAAAACCGATTTCCGGCATACCGAAGGTCTTACCGTAATGTTCGATACCCCGCCAAGCGGTTTCCTCATCGGTTCCCAAAATAATCCGCACTTTTTTCTTTAACGGTACACGCAAATCTTTAAGCATCTTAAGCGCATAATATGCCGCCATGGTCGGTCCTTTATCGTCCATAGAACCTCTGGCATATACTTTACGGTCTTTTATCACCGGGTCAAACGGAGGATTGGTCCATCCTGCTCCGGTCGGAACGACATCCAGGTGGCAAAGCACGCCGATGACCTCGTCGCCTTCGCCGTATTCGATGTGCCCCGCATATCCTCCGTCTTTTTCCGTCTTAAACCCGTCTTTTCGGGCTAAATCCAACATGTAGCATAAAGCATCTTCGATGGCCTGACCAAAAGGCGTTTTTTCCGAAACGGTTTTTTCGTCGTAAACGCTTGGTATTCTCAGCAAGCCCCGGAGCGACTCAAGAGCTTCTTTTTCGTAACTTTTGGCTTTTGCCAAAAAATCGATTTTTTCGTTCATTTTTTCACCTTTTCTTTTTAGTATATTTTAACCCGTCTTTAGTCATACTATAAATGTTAACAAAGGAGGGTTTGTTTTGGATATCAATATTCGCAGAGCCGTTATTGCCAATCTGAAAGGTTCATCGGCGGAAGATATCAAGAAGACGATTGTCGACGCGATTTCGCTCGGAGAAGAGAAAGTGCTCCCGGGGCTCGGGGTTTTATTCGAACTCGTGTGGCAAAAAGGGTCTTCCGAAGACCAATCGGCAATTCTGAATCTGCTTACGCAAAGTCTTGTTTAAGAATTTAAGGAAAAAAGGCCTAAGCCTATGAAAACATAGGTTTATAGGCCTTTATTTCTTTTTGATATGTTCAAGCTTTTCTGCCATATCAGGCGATGAACATTTGATTGTTTTACCAATAACCATGACACCGATATTTAATTCTCGAAGATCATCAAAATTAACGAGATTTAAATCATTGACCTCGATGGAAACGCGATTTTCTTTCCGTTCCACGCTTACGATATTTTCGATGCCGCCAAAGTAAGGTAAGTAATTGTCGCCCCGTTTTTCGCTAGCTCTTTTTTTTGCCTGTTTGATTACGATTTTAGCAAACACTAAAAGGGATAATACCAAAACGGGCACGATAAAAAAGGCTACCATTATCCAGAGCCAAAGGGTGCTCATACCATCATTAGTTAAAAATAACATGGCGTCCTCCTTCTTGCAAACATCAAGCCGTCATCGGGAAATTTATTAAAGTTATGCTTTTCTAAAAAGCCCGACAACTATTGATATTCGCTTCTTTTATATATTATACTATAACATTAATGTTTTATCAAGTATATTCATATATTTTAACGAGGTGAGCGGAATCCGTGGCAATCAGAAAAATCGTCAAATACATTATTTTGGGACTCGTGCAGGGTTTCACCGAGCCGCTTCCCGTATCCAGCAGCGCTCACTTGGTGATTGCTTCCCACTATTTGGGGCTGCAAACCGATCTGAACACCGAAATTTGGCTGCATTTTGCTTCCTTTTGGGCTTTGGCGTGGTTTTTCCGAAAAGACCTTTGGGGGATGGCAAAATCGGTTTTTAGACCCAAGCAATACCCAGAAGATTTTCGGACCGTTCTTAACCTCTTAATCGCCAGTCTTCCGATTGTGGCAGCAGGCTTGCTTTTAAAAGATACGATCGAAAGGTCTTTTAACGATGTCAAAGCGGTTTGTCTGTTTTTGCTTCTTACATCTTTCGTTTTGGTTTTGACCGCCTTTTTAATCAACCGAAACCGAAAAGACTCACCCGCTTTCGGGGATAGCCTGATTATCGGTATTTTTCAGAGTCTTGCGATTTTTCCGGGAATCAGCCGAAGTGCCGTAACTTTTCTCGGAACAAAGGTAAGTAAACTCGAAACCAAGCCGGCCCTAAAGTTTTCGTTTTATCTTTGTCTGATTGCAAGTTTCGGAGCATTTGTTTTGGCACTCAAAGATTTTGACTTTTCCGCTTTTTCGGCCTATGATTTGATCACCTTTGTCGTTTGCTTTTGGGCAACTCTTTTGGGCATTTCCTTTTTGGAACGGATTATTTCGCAAAAAAGCTTGCTTGTATTCAGCCTTTATGCGATGGCATTAAGCGTGCTGGTTTTTTTGACTAAGTAAATAGGTTATAAAACAAACACCATCACCTTTTCGACATATTGTATATTGAAAGTGAGGTGTTTTATTATGGCTTGTTATTCACCTAATACCGTTAAATATACTACGCAACGCGGCGAAACCATTTGTGATTTATTGAAGAAAATCGACAAAGTTCAAAAGGATGCAGTATTGAGCGAAATTCAGGGACGTTGCGACAACTGTGCCTTACCTTTAATGTTCAACACAAAACCGATTGCGATTTGGACGGAATGCGGCCGCTTCGAAGCAATTGTCCGTCTCTTCCCGGAAGAAACGACTACGGGTCTGTTCCGCGTGGAAGAAGTTCGCGACTGCGAAACAGTTGTTTTGCGTCTGCTGGAAGTTTGCAACGGTAAAATCAAATGCACAGACGAAACGGTAACTTTGCGGATTGCCTGCATTTGCGCTGTCCAATGCTTCGATCCGATTCACTGTCAACACGTTTGCTTCAAGGTCACATTGTAATAAAAAAGGGGAGAGGCCTCTCCTCTTCCCTTACCATGATAAAACGTCCTTTCAAAAAGAGCAACTAGAGGTTGCTCTTTTGTTATTTGACAATATCGATCCAACCGATAACGGGTAATCTGACATCGCGGCGATCCATCAAAGTCGCGATGAAGCCGTATAATGCCAAAAAAATGATTATCCCCGAGAAAATCCATTGGGCGGTCGGGTTAAACATTTCCATTCCCGGAATAAAGCCGATGTAATACAGAGCGACATTCCCCAAAATCAGCCACAGCCACACCATGATTCCCTGATTGACGTAAAACCGCGAACGTCTGGTATCCTCGAGAAAGAGCGGGATAAAAAAGAGAAAATACGCAAAGGCATAGAAATATTTGTTGCTTTCCCATGCCCTGACTCTCCGCGAATCCCTGGTCTCGAATTCTTCGACGATTTCGCTGTACTCTTCATCGTTTCGCCGCCTGAAGTCGGAATTTCTTTTTTTCTTATGATGCTGGTTATTCATAATGCCTCCTTTTCCGAAAAATAAGCAAATCTTTTCATTTTATTATGTCCTGATTTTACAAATTTATCAAAAAACATTCGGCAATAAAAAAAGGAAATTCCGCACTTTTGGGAATTTCCTTGATTGTTAAAATATTGTGTTAACGGTTTTTCACGATAACGTTATTGACCATCGTCGATATGGCATTGAGGACGTTCCGGTCAAAGTTTTTGAGCGGTGTTCCGATGAATTGTTCTTCGCCCGGTTTCGGAAGCGGATAATAAGTCAAATTGGCTTCCTTCCAGTCGTTCAGCCATTGGTCGTCGCCTTCGTAGCCCACAATCATTTCATAGGATTTTTGCAAAGGCGTGCAGTAACCGACAACACTTGCGTTGAGGTAAGCAATTTCGGGATCGAGCAAAAAGTCGATGAATTTGTGAGCCAAATCCAAATGGCGCGCTTTTTTCGGAATTACGAAGGTGTCCATGAAGGCGATGGTTTGGTTCGGAATATAGATATCGAAAGTAATATCTTCCCGTTTGACACCGTCGGACAGTTTGATATAAAGCATGTCCAAAAAGTCGCCCGTATAAACAAACGCCAAATCCCGATTGCCCGAGGAAATACCTTTTTTCAAAGTATCGGTTCCCCATTCGGTGAATTTCCGCTTAAGAAGCACTTGTTCGGCTGCTTTCAAAAGCTCTTCGGAATAAACATTCGGGCTTTGATCCAGGTAAAACATTGCGGCGGCATAGGCATAACGCGGAACATCGTACATGCCGACACGGATGTTACCCGGAAGAAGTTCCGGTTCGAAATAACCTTTCCAGCCGTATTTTTTGACGGCTTCTTCCAAACCATTCACTTTTTTGTTGTACATGAGGCCGAAAGTTCCCCAAAAGTACGGCACAGCATAATCCTCATAACCCTCAAACATCTGGTTCTGAATGCCGATTACACCCGGCAGATAAGGGTTGTTGACGGGATCGTAATTGGTGAGTTTCGAATAATCAACCTTTTGCAACAAATCGTTTTGCACCATTCGTTCCACCATATATTCGGAAGGAATTACCAAATCGTAAACGGTGGTGCCGCTTTTGATTTTGGCATAGAACAGTTCGTTCGAATCCGCAATGTTTAAGATTACGTTGCAATTGTATTTTTCTTCGAACATCGTGATGATTTCATCGTTTATGTATTCGCCCCAGTTGAGAAGCAAAAGTTTTTCCCGCTGACCGCATCCCGAAACGGTAAAACAGATTAAGAATAAACAAATAAAGAAAGCAATTTTTCGCATTATTTATTCCTTACCTTTCGTTTCGACAATAAGTTAACCGCTAAAAGAACGAGGGCGGTACCGAGCGTCAAAAGGGTACTGAAAGCATAAACCGATGGTGTCAGACTTTTTCTGCCGATACTGCCGTAAATCCAAATCGATAGGTTGTCGTAACCGTTGCCAGTTGTATAGTAACTGACCACAAAGTCGTCCACGCTCATCGTAAAGGCCAAAAGCATTCCCGAAAAGATGCCCGCTTTGACGGCCGGAACCATGACTTTTACAAGCGACTTAATCGGTTTCAAACCCAAATCCGCCGCCGCATCCATTAGGTTCGGGTCGACCTCGCCGAGTTTCGGCAAAACGCTCAAAATGACGTACGGAAGGGTAAAAAACAAATGCGCCAAAATCAAAGTCGGCAAACCGAAAATATACGGAAAAACCGGCAAAAGCAGTGAAAAGACCAACATCAGGCTGATACCGGTAACGATATCCGCATTCAAAATCGGAATATTGTTCAAAAGCAATATCTGCTGTTTGGCTTTGGGGAATAAGTAATAGATACCCATCGCAATGAAAGTCCCGAGCACGGTCGCAAGGATAGTCGAGGTAAGACTAACAATCGCCGTGTTCTGAATGGCCGAAGCAAGCATCGGATGCCTAAAGATTTGGCCGTACCATTTGAAAGTAAAACTGCCGAACGAAGATAGTTCGCTGCTGGAATTGAACGATTGTAATGCGATGGTCAAAACCGGCAGATACATCAAGAAGATAACCGCGACAACCAACACTTTGGTCGATATCCGATAAACTTTTTTCAAGAAACACCGGTCTTTGTAGCCGTATTCTTCAATCGTGGCCTTAGAGTACTCGATCATATCAAAGTACCTCCTTCTTTATCGACTTTGTTGACAATCATCAGCGATCCGAAGATAAAGAACAATATCGTTATGGCCAGAAGCGAACCCAGATTGTAGCTCATGTTCCGGAAAGACTGTTCGATGATATTTCCAATCAACATGATGTTCCCGTTGCCGAGAATTTCCGGAATGGCAAAACCGCTCAGACACGGCAAAAAGACCATGATGCAACCGGTGATAACGCCTTTAATAGATAAAGGAAAGACGACCTTCCAAAACTTACGCATTTCGGTAACGCCCAAATCAAGCGCCGCTTCTTCCAAAGAAGGGTCGATTTTTTCCAGTGCGGTATAAATCGGCAAAATCATAAACGGAAGATAAGTTATTACCAAACCGATTAAAACGGCCAGTCCGGTTCCTCTTAAGTTGAAACCCCCCGGAATTCCCAAAAGATCGGTAAAGATATTGTGGCGTTCCATGATATTGCCTAGGGCTTCGGTCCGAAGCAGCATATTCGACCACATCGGCAAAATAAAAAGCGTCAAAATGATGAACTTGTTGCGAAAGCGGGAACGGAAGACCTGATAGGCGACAATATAGCCCAAAACGGCCGAAACCAAAGTAGCGGTCGTGGCAAACAGAAAACTGTTTCCGAAAGCTTCAAGGGTTGATGGTTCCAAAAACAGCGCAAAGTTCCGAAAAGTAAATCTTGCTTCGCTGAACCCAATCCCTTCGATATCGAAAAAGACCAGCACAAGCATAATCGCAATCGGAACAATGGCAAGCAAATACAACCATCCGTAATAAGGGTAGGCCAGTTTGCGAATCGTTTTATTCATTGCCTTGCACCTTCATCAAATGAATTTCGTAAGGGTCAACTTTTAAACCGATTGGTTCGCCGACCGCATAATTTTCATAAGTATTGACGATAAATTCGTGACCCTGAATGTCGACCAGCAATTCGTTGTGCACTCCTTTAAAGATTGACGAAGTGACGATTCCCGTGAGTTTGGCTTTTTCGTGATCGATGACATCGAAATCTTCGGGACGGATTACCACATCAACCGGTTCGTTAACCGCAAACGGATAATCCAAACAATCAAACTCGGCTCCCAAAAAGGCCACCTTTTTACCCAGATAGGTTCCGGGAATGATATTCGATTCGCCGACAAAAGTTGCGACATAGCGGTTAACCGGTTCGTTGTAAATGTCTTTCGGAGTACCCAATTGTTGGATAACACCGTCTTTCATGACAACAATCCGGTCGCTCATCGTCATCGCTTCTTCTTGGTCATGTGTGACATAGACGAAAGTGATGCCGAGTTTGCGCTGCATTTCTTTCAATTCGTATTGCATGTTTTGGCGCAGTTTCAAATCAAGCGCCGCCAGGGGTTCGTCAAGCAAAAGAATTTGGGGACGGTTGACGATGGCTCTTGCCAAAGCGACCCGTTGTTGTTGACCGCCGCTCATCTGGTCGATTTTGCGTTTTTCCAAACCGGTCAGTTTGACCATATCCAAAGCTTTCATGACAGCTTCCGAAATTTTCTCGTTGATTTTCTTTTTCAGATCATGTTTGGTAACCTTGGGATTGATTTCTCCCCCGGCTTCCTTTTCTTTTAAGATTTCTTTTTCCATTTCTTCCTGATTGAAGAAACGGGCAAGATAATCCCATCCGCGGTTTTTCAAACCAAACGCCACATTTTCAAAAACGTTTAAATGCGGGAATAAGGCATACCGTTGAAAAACCGTGTTAATGGGGCGCGCATAAGGCGGAAGATCATTAAAGATTTTGCCGTTAATGATTATTTCGCCTTTATTTGGTTGTTCAAAACCTCCTATCATGCGCAATGTTGTCGTCTTCCCACAACCCGACGGACCTAAGAGGGTGAGAAATTCGTTCTCGTATATCTGCAAATTGATGCCGTTGACAATCAAGTCGTCATCAAATTGCTTATAAACATCGCGTAATTCGATAATTACTTTTTTCATTGATGGCCTCCCATAAAAATCATGGAATAATTATATACCTTTTTTTTAGAAAATCAAGTCTTTTCCACTAAAAAAATTTTAAAAAAACGGAGCATTTTTTTGCCAAAATCAAAAAGGGCCCCGCGGTCAGGCGAGGCCGAAAAACGATATTTTTTTTAAAATTTTTCTTACCAATCAAGCAGACGTTTTTGCCCTTGCAGGGAACGGATGAGGGTTGCATCTTGGGTTACTTCCAGCACCCCTTTGTAATTGTTTTGTTCATCTCTTAAAGCATAATAAACGATATAAATAAAGCGGTTTTTGTATTCGATCCAAAACTCCGCTTGGTCGGCAAGCCCCAAACGAAACGATTCGATGATTTTTTTGACCACGTGGACGCTTTTTTCTGGGTGGCATAATTCGACGCTTCGGCCGATAACCGCAGGCGTGCGGGGAAAAAGCCTGTTCGTTGTTTCGTTGTAATAAGTAACCCGGTTATGCTCGTCGACAAACGTTATATCTATCGGCAAATGTCTCATAATCAAAGCAAGCTGTTCAAAGTTGAGCGTACCGGTCAAATCTTTGAAATGGTGACTGTCCGAGGCGCCTGGCTTTCGGCTTCTTTCTTCCGTGGGAAGGGGCTCAATCAGAACCGCCGGGAAAGCCGCCGCATCCATAGCCATCTGCTCCCATTCTTCTTTGTTGATGATATAAGAAGCAATCGGGAACAAAATGTGTTCTTCCTTATAAAGGATACCCATCAAAAGAAAGTAGAATTCTCCAATTTGTTTGTTTAAGAGTTTTTCGTCGGTTTCCGGCTGTTTCAAATGCGAAAGAATTTTATCCATTAAAGCTTTGCAATCGTCATGGAGACTCCAAAGCACCGTCAAAGGTCTAGTCGAGGGGATTTTCTTTTCCATGATGGGGAAAAGAATATTCTGCATTTGGATGAATTTGTTTTCGACTACCGCAAGCTGCGCCAAAGAAGCGCGAAAACGCCTCTTGCTTTGGGGATCGTTTAGAGTTTTCACCGCTTCTTTCATGGTTCCCAAATGTTGTCTGATGGCTTCGTTTTCTTTCAGGAAATGTTCCATCAGAGGCGAACAAGCGCGGTTCCACGAAAACTTCTTCAAGCCATGGTTAAACAGATTGACAAACTTGCCCGCTTCGCTTTTGATTTGATCGAGGGAAAGCAGTGTTTCCGTTGAATAATCGTTTAAAGAAAAGATTTCCAATGGGGTAATATCTTGAAGAATTTCCTCATACTTTTCCACAACCCCTTTTTTGTCGGGGCTTTCCCGGTATTCCTCCATGAAGCAGTTCAACAAAACGAGACGGCTTTGATCGACATCTTTAAATGAGTTCATTATTCACTTCCTTTACACCGCGTGTTCTTTTAATTTCAGCCCGTTTTCGATCTGATAGTTTTTGGCTTGGGCCATAAAGAGTTTGTAATACAGGCTGTCTTTCTTTTGCATCAGGTTTTGGTGGGTATCGTAATCCACCGCTTTTCCACCATCGATGATGAGAATCCGGTCGCAGAAAACGGAACTCGACATCCGATGCGAGATGTAGATGGCGGTTTTGTCGTGCACGAGGTCGTTGAATTGTTGATAGATTTCCGCTTCCGCCAGCGGATCGAGCGCCGAAGTCGGTTCGTCCAAAATAACGAGGGAGGCATCTTTATAAAGAGCTCTTGCGATTGCCAGTTTCTGCAATTCCCCGCCGGACAGTTCCGTGCCTTCTTCGTCGTAGGTTTTGTTGAGCGGCGTTTTTGCCTGGTTTGGCAAAGACATTACTTTATCGTAAATGCCTACCTGTTTAAAGATATGCATAAGTTTTTCTTGGTCTTTCGGTTCGACCCCGGTAACATTGTCTTCGATACTGTAGGCAAACATCTGGAAATCCTGGAAGACCGCGGTGATTTGTTTCCGATAGCTTTCCGAATCATATTCCTGAATATCGATATCGTTCACGTAAATGGTGCCTTGTTGCGGTTTGTAGAGGCGGCAAAGCAGTTTGATCAACGTGGTTTTTCCGGCGCCGTTCAGTCCCACAATCGAAATCCGTTCGCCGGCTTTAATCGAAAAGCTGATGTTTTCCAAAACCAATTTGTCGCTTTTCGGATAAGCAAAACTGACGTTTTCAAACCGGATGGAATCGATTTTGGTTAAAACGTGGTTTCCTTTCTTTTCGGCTTCGTCTTCCAAACTCATGAATTCCATAAACGGTTCCAAATAATCAAGCATTTGGGAAACCGTCACAAATTGGTCGAAGAAGCGGGTTACCGAACCGGAAAATCTGAGGGCGCTGTTGACATACATCGTAAAACTGCCCAGCGAGATTTTTTCGCCCCAAATTCCGAGGGTTCGAAAGGCGATGTAAAGATAAATAATCGCCGATTGCAAGGCATTGATGATGCGGATAAAACCGGTCATTAGGCCCAGCTTTTGATAGTTTTTCAGGAAAGATTTCATAATCGTTTCGTTATACTTCTTCACGTGGTCTAAAATCAAATCCGAGGCATCGTACAAACGGATATCTTTGGCATACGGAAAATTAAACCCGAGAGACATATAATAGCCGTACCGTCGGTTAACCGGAATGAGACTTCGCATAAAACTGACCTGATAGTTTTTGAAATAAATGCGGATTAACAAAATCAAACCGATTGTAATAAGCAAAGCGATTAACAAATAAACGCTTAAGGTCAGCATGATGGTAATCAAAGCGATAATCGTTATCGTTTCCTGGATTATCATGGCAAAAGCATTGACAAGATTTCGCAAAGCAGATTGGTTGGTTTGCGCAAAAAGTGCCCGTTCTTTCAGATCGAGATAATAAGGATCTTCCAAATACTGATAATTGACCGCCATGATTTTCTTGGCCATTTCGCCCGGAAACATCTTATCCACGTAACTGGTTTTTACGTCAAGCAGACGCTTGTGGGTTTTGTCGAGAAAGCCGAATAAGAGGTTGGCCAAAACAATCAAAGCGCCAAAAAGGAAGACTTGCGAAAAAGCGGTAAAGATATCGCCGAATTTAAACGCATAACCCGGGGCAATAATTTTTTGGTTGGTCAGCCGAACGAGTTCGTCGACCAAATATTTCGGCAAAAGAACATTTGCGACAATTTGCCCGCTGGAAAGAAGTCCCCCTAAAATCAACAGAACAAAATAACTCGGAGAAATTTTAAAAGCAATTTTGATAAATAGGAAAAAACTACGCAACCGTTTCATCGTCGTTCTCCTCTGTCTGATAGTATTTGCCTTGGGTAACAAACATATTGTAATATTGGCCTTCCAAAGCCATCAGTTCGTCATGGGTACCATATTCCACCAAGCCGTTTTCGTTGAAAAAAGCAATTTTGTCGCAAAACTTGGTGCTGGCCAGCCGGTGCGAAACATAGATGGTAGTTTTGTCGGAAACGAGTTCGTTGAACCTTTGATAAATATCCGCTTCCGCCAAAGCATCCAAAGCGGAAGTCGGTTCGTCGAGGATAATCATTTTGGCCTGTTTGAACAACGCGCGGGCAATCGCCAATTTCTGGTTTTCTCCGCCGGACAGTTCCACCCCGTTTTCGTCGATTACTTTCAACAACATATGGTCGAGTCCGCCGGAAAGCGAAGCGATTTTTTCTTCCAGCCCCGCTTTAATCAGACAGTCCCAAACTTCTTCGTCGGTCCGGTCATGGCCCATCGTGACGTTCTGCCTTACCGGGAAAGCATAGATATTGATATTTTGGAAAACAACCGAAAACATCGACAAATAGCCGAACAATTCGTATTGTTTGATTGAGACGCCGTTCACGAGAATTTCGCCTTCTTCGACATCGAAAAGTCTGGTCAACAACTTCACCAAAGTCGTTTTTCCTGCTCCGTTGACTCCCACGATGGCCAGTTTTTCGCCCTTGGCAATTTTTAAGTTAAGGTTTTTATAGATATATTTTTCGGTTTTTGGGTATTTGAAACTGACGTTTTGGAATTCCACTTCCAAGGTTTCGTCTTCGGGAGGGGGAAGCGTTCCGTCGTTGGTTACAAGCGGCGTATCGATAAAGCGGAAGAAATCTTTGACATAACGCATTTCGTTGCGCATGACCGTTAAGTCGCCGATGATGGTCTTAAGGGCAGTGCTTAAGGCAAGACATGCACCAAGATACATCGTAAAGGAGGCCAGGTCCATTCCTTCCAGGTACTTGATAATCAAAAAGGCGTAAACGGTAATGTCGCTTAGCAAAACAAAAAACAAGTCAAACAAAGCCCAACCGTATTCTTTGTTTTTGATTCTGCGGAATACTTTCAGATAATTAAAGATTTCGTTTCTGTAACAATCCATGACTTTTTCGCCCAATCCGTAAAGCCTGATATCTTTTCCGAATTTGAAATCATAGGTCACTTCGTTGTAATACCGGGTTTTCCGGTTGGCATGGGCCAATTCCATCCTTTTGGAATAACGGTAGCGTTCGACAAATTTGCTGGTGAAATAGCCGACGATGACGCTTAAGAAAATGGCCAAGAACGCCCACGGCGTAAGCATGGAAACCAAAACGACGTACATGATGATGGAAAGAATTTTCGCCACGATTTCGAACATGCTGTGGTAGATTTGTTCAATCCCGTTATTGTTGGAGGAACACGCTTCAAAAGCCAATTCGTATTCGTTGCCAAAGGTCGGATCTTCAACATATTTGTAATCCATTGTCAGAAACAGTTTAAACTGGATAAACAGATAGCGAATCCTTAAGTAGGTTATCCGCGTATTGGAAGCGTAAAAAGTATAGCTTTCCAAAAAGCTCGTAACGGCGCTGATTAGAAAAAAGATTGCGACCACGAACAAAACGGAATTGATGACGACATTTTCTCCCAAAAGAAGCGTAATCAAATATTTGGGAAAGACAACTCCCACAACCGGGTGAATCGAGGAGCAGATTGTATAAACGACAAAGAACCAAATAATTGCTGGATCATTGTCTTTTAAGTATTTTAACATTCTCACAAGCGCATGGGGCTTTTTGACGGTTTGCTTTACGTTTTCCATACGGGGTCTTCCTTTCTGACTGTTTTTTCAAAAGTTTTTATAATTATATCATTTCAGGCCGAATTCTAAGCAGTTTTTAAAAAAAATAAATCCGTTGCGTTTGGATACGAACGGATTAAAGAATTAGTCGCTTTCTCTGAACAATTGTTTGTAATTGTTGATTAGAATGATGAGCCGCATTTTGGCTTGGTCCACCTCTTTGACGTTGCGAATCTTGACAATCCCGCGGTTTCGGGTGACGATATAAAGCGTTCCGGTAGTAATCTGAAAGACTTCCCAGGAAAACCTCCGACTGAAAACCATATCGATATCCCTTAAGGCGATGGCTTCGGTTTTGTATAAGCGGTGAATAAAAACCCTTTTTCCGTCATGGTCAACCACCACATTGGGTCTTACAATGTGCCATATCAGCAACAATAAAAGGATACCGCCCGTAACCGCCAAAATCGAAAGCCCTGCCGTAAACAACTGGTAATGGGAAAAATCGCCCACAAGAAGCACCAAAACCAGTAAGGCAATAATTGCCAAAACGACGGAAATGATTTTTCTCCGTCCGATTCCTTTTTCCGCAATCATATATACCATGTCTTTTTGTTCCATCCGGTCAACACTTCTTTCGCTTTTTTATTAATTATAACAGCCAAGACCGTTATTGTCAATCAATTCCAGTGACCAAAAAGCGTTTTTGCAAAAAAATTAACATATTGCTTGACACATAATACTATATATTGTATAGTATTACACGTTAGGAGGTATTTTATGGATGCCCAATTGAAAAAGGGCTTTTTGGAAATATTGGTGCTTGCTTCATTGAAGTTTAAAGCATCCTACGGATACAAGATCATTCAGGATATTTCCCAGGTTTTCGAAATATCGGAATCGACCCTTTATCCGATCCTGAAACGCCTTGAAGCCCAAGGACTAGTTACAACCTATACCGAAGAACACCAGTCCCGTTTAAGACGGTATTACCGAATTACCGAAGAAGGACGGGTGAAATTATCCGAAAGTCAGGCTGACTTTGAGGAGATCAAATTAATTTATCAATATATTTTAAGGAAAGAGGATTAAACATGCGAAAAAGGGAATTTTTGTATCGCCTTGACAACGCTTTAGAATCATTTCCGAACGCGGAACGGGAAGAAATCATCCACTATTACGAAGAACTGATTCAGGACGCGTTGGACAACGGCGAAAATGAAGAAGCTTTTATTGAAAAATTGGGTTCGATTGACAAGATTGTGCGGACTCTCAAGAAAGACAGCGATTTCGTAGGCAACGTCAAAGAAAAGAAAAACTTCGAACTGAAGCAAACCTTTGACAAAGGAGTCAAAATACTCGGTCGGGTTTTGATTATCGGAGCCCTCGTGCTCTCGATTTTCTTCGGCGTCGGTTTTTCGATCTTCGGCATTAACGGCATTGTGAGAAGTATCATCGCCATGGTGATGACGATTAGCGCCCAACTATCCGTTTCAGCCACGCTTTACTATCTCGGCAATATCGCCGTTCATTTAGGCATTTTGTTGTTTGCGATAACGTTTATTTGGTACGTTGTTCAAAACGTCGGCACGAAACTGGAATTGCTGTACGAAAAAATCGAAGAATTGTTCAAGAAAGGAGGCAAGTAAAATGAAACGTTTATTTTGGATTGCCATGTTGCTTTTTGTCCTCGGGTTAATAACCACGGTTACTTTCGGACTCATTGCCCGAAACGAACTGCGGTCGTTTGCCCAAGGCGAAGAAGATTTTGAAAAAATCACGATATGCATTGCCAAAGAAGAGTGGAAGGATTTGACGGATTTGTCGGTTGAAATATTCAACCGCTCGCTTTATGTGCTTCCGAGCGAAACCGACGAAATCGTCGTCACTTATTACAATACCCCAAACGGCTACATTACCGAGAAAAAAGAAGGCAACAAGCTGTTGTATGACGAAACCATTCGGTTCAGACTATTCAGCTTCAGCTGGGATTGGATCAAAGGACTGATGAATCCCGATTACAACCGCTTCTACCTGTATTTGCCGAAAGATTTGCTGATCAATTTAAAACTGGATACTACCAACGGTCGGTTGGAAATCAGCGATATTCAGCTTAAAGAGTTAAAAGGCAACACTTCCAACGGGCGGATTGTTCTCGACGATGTCGAAGCAATCAAAATCGATGTTTCGACCTCCAACGGTACCGTCGTTGCAAACGGTGTGGAAGCCGAAGAATCGGTTAAGCTCAGAACTTCGAACGGCCGGATTACAGTTGAGAAAATGGAAACTCCTTACTTAAAATGCGACACCTCCAACGGTCGGATCAATGTCGAAATCGAAGGAAAAAAAGACGACTACTTTGTCAGTATGACCACAACCAACGGCAATTACTATGTCAACGGCGTCAAGAGCCGAAACGCCGAACTCAACAACGAAAACTTGGCCAAAAAAATAATTCTTGATACTTCCAACGGCGACATTTATATTTCCTTTGCCGACTAAAAAAGAGTAAATTCATTATAAAAAAGCAGACTTTTTTAGTAAAATAAAGTCAGCAACAGGAGGTATCTATGTCCAAACTATTTTCGCCTTACGAACTGAAAGGCAAAACAATCAAAAACCGCCTGGTGATGGCACCGATGTGCATGTACTCGGCTGAAAACGGTCTAGCCAATGATTGGCATCTGACGCATTACTTAACCCGCGCCGTCGGCGGAGTCGGAACGATTGTGGTCGAAGCAACCGGGGTTTTGCCGGAAGGGCGCATTACCGAACAGGACCTGGGACTGTGGGACGATTCCCAAATTGCGCCTTTAAAACGCATTGTCGAGGAAGTTCGCAAATACGACTGTTTAATCGGCATTCAGTTAAATCATGCGGGAAGGAAAAGCCAAACGAACGGAACGATTTTTGCCCCGTCGCCCTTGGCTTTCGAAACGATGCAGCTGCCTGCCGAACTGACCAAAGCGGATATCCGAAGAGTCGTCGAAAGTTTTCGGCAAGCCGCTATCCGCGCAGATTGCGCCGGATTCGATTTTATTCAGATTCACGGTGCCCACGGTTACTTGATCAACCAATTTTTGTCGCCCCTGGCCAACAAACGGACCGACGAATACGGAGGATGTTTACCAAACCGCACCCGCTTTTTGCACGAAATAATCGAAGCGATTGGCTCGGTTTGGCCGAAAGAAAAAATTCTTTCGCTTCGCGTTTCGGCCGAAGAATACCATCCGGAAGGAAATCATGTGGATGATTTGTGCGAAATAATCAATTCCGTCAAAGATTCGGGAATCGATTGGGTCGATGTCAGCAGCGGCGGCGTAGTGAATGCCAAAATCAATGCCTATCCCGGTTATCAGCTTCCGTTTGCCCAAACTATCAAAGAAAAAACCAATCTGCCTGTTACCGGAGGGGGTTTAATTTGCACGGTTGGGTTTGCGGAAAAGGCCCTAAACGATTTAAACCTTGATTTTATCTATATGGGAAGAGAACTTCTACGCAATCCTTATATAGTTTTGAATCAGGCAAACGAGCTGGGATTCGACCCGGAATGGCCTTTCCAGTACAAACGCGCCAAAAACACACCTTAATAATTTTCTTTTCTTCATTCCCAAAAAACGGCTTTCTCAAAGAGAAGCCGTTTTTTGTTTTGCGTATTATTTCATTTTCAAAATGTCAGCCAAGACCCACAAAAATTTGCCCGTGGTATGGCCCCACACTTCTTTGTACACCGCATTATTCCCTACCGGCCAATAAGGCTCGTCCGTTTCGGCTTTGGTTTTGATGCCGACCGGAAGCGCTCCGATTAATTGGCGGGAAAAAGCGACATATAAAGGATGGAAGTTTTCGCCTTCGCCGTACATCGTGGAAGAAGAAAACGGATTTTTACCGAGAACCCATTCGATCTGATCGATTGCCATTTGTTTTAAGTTTTGATCATTTAAGTACCGGGCAATCAGCGATAAGGCCTTGGTTTTGCTTAACAGCGTGGCATGGAAACCCCGGCGGGAAATCGCAATCGGAAATCTCCTTAAATATACTCCTTCCCCGATTCTTACTCCGGTTTCGCTTTGGCGGTTCAGATATTCTGCCAAATTATCTTGGTTGAAACCAGCCTGAACGGTAAAGCGGAGAGTATTGATTTTACCTTTGATATATATATGAGCAGGCAGCATTCCGTAAGGAGTGGTGGCAAAAGCGGTCCGTTCCAAGTACTCTTTGTACAAGTTAACCGCCTGTTCCCATTTTCCCTTATTCGGATGGTCCTTAGCGATGGTCAAAAGTTTTATCAAGCCCTGAATAGGTGACTGTTCGTGGCCCCGGTGTTCAAAGGTTAAAAGATATTTGTGGTCGGGATCTTCGTAGAAAAAACCCCGAAGAGGATAATCCCATGCAGGATTTAATTCCTGTTCTTGACAGCTGATTACGATATCAGCCATCTGGCTTGCGATATCCAAATAGGATTGATCACCGGTCAATTGGTAAATCAGGCTTGCATCAAGGGCCGCTTCCCCGCAAATCTGCGCTTTCGGAATCACTCCCCACCGTTTGGTATGACAGCCCTTTTGGTAACCTTCCATAGCCAAAGCGAAATCTTCGCAGGCAGTCCGTTGGCACCAGGACGAAAAGTTTTTGTCAAGTTCTTTAAAAGCAAGAGCCGCTTTCGCAAGCGCACCGGAAGCAAGGAAGTTTTCATAGGCGCCGTTTTCGGCGATGCTTCGGATGTTTCCTTTTTGATTTAAATTGATTGTTTCTTTGCTTGACACCACATTTGGCTGCCAAATCGAATACTCTACCGCCAAGGCCCGGAAGCCATCCCCGAAACGGGTTCTGAGCAGCCAGTTAATCCCGTAACGGGCTTCCGCCAATATTTTTTGGGCAAAAGCAGAATCAGTGTCGCGATACGCATCCGCCAAATCGAGTAAGGCATGGGCTATTTCGGCAGTACAGATTTCGAATTGCGACACGTCCCCCGCATCATGCCAGCCCCCGAAGTTCGGTACCATCCGGCCGTCGGGATGCGTTGTGTAACTGTTTAAGTGGCATGGGCTGTGAACGCCCAAAATATCGTCTCCGCAGCGTAAAGTAAATAAAAAGGTCAAACTCTTTTCGATGCTTGAATGAAACGGATTGTCACCGATCGGGAAAAGGGAAGTTTTGATGTTGTCGATTTCCAAATAATACAGTCCGCTTTCGGTAAAGGAAGAAAAATCCAAAACCCGGAAGTCCCCGAGTGTCGTCGTTAGTTTTTGGACCTCACCCCGATATACCGTTTCGTTTTTGGCATTTTTCAAACGAAAAACTTCTTCTTCGCTGTTTTGAACCAGCGCGGTTTTTTTCGCATACGGCAAATAGCCGCAGTGGGAATAAGCAATCCGGTTACCCAAAGACCAGCCATGGTCGTAATCGGGTTCAACCCGTTCCAAAACCAGTTCGCCCAAAATAAATTCAACTTTAGGTTTGGCTTCGTCTGGAACACCCATATGGAAAAAGGCAAGACCCAACAAATCAACCGTTACAAATTCTTCGTCAAATTCAAACAACACGCGGTTCCATCTGTTCGGAATTAGACTTTCGGTATGAGTAAAGGTGGAGTTTTTATCGTTTTTGATAAAGTAATGCGAGTAAAAATTGACAAATCCTTCCGCTTTCGGATAAACCCAAATGGAAATCCGGTTATAGGCATGCCAATCGGAAACAAGAGGTTTTAGGTGCAACGATTCCATCGGGCGGGGACGATAATCTTCGGTAAAAATGTTTGTGGCGATTTTTCCGAAGACGGTCCGGCCTTCAAGGAGACCGTAAAATAAACCGAATTCTCCGTATCCTTGATTTTTTATATTTGATTTCGGGATGCTTTCCCATAAGTTGAAACTTTCAAATACCGGTTTGGTCAACCAACGTTTTCTGGCTCCCATGGTATCTTCGTCAAAATTTCTGTAGTCAGACATATCGTTTTGCATAAGGCCACCTGTCGCCTTTACCTGATTTTGTTGAGGGCAGCCTGAATCACTCCGCCGGTTTCCTCAAGCAACTTAACGGCGCTTGAATGATTCAGTTTTCCTTTAAGCATCAGGATGGCAACTTTTACGTCCTGTGTTTTCAGGAAAGTTTCTTGGGCTTTTTCGAAACTTTCACCTGTTGCTTCGGCGATAATATTAATCGATCGATTAATCAGTTTTTGGTTTGTTGGTTTCACGTCAACCATCAGGTTTTGATACACCTTCCCGAGTTTGATCATGACCGAGGTGCTAATCATATTCAGAATCAGCTTTTGGGATGTGCCGGCCTTCATCCTGGTCGAACCGGTGATGACTTCGGGACCGGTTTCGCACACAATTACCGAATCGCACTTTTTCGCTAAGTCCGGATTGGGATTGTTGATGATGGCCATCGTTTTAGCTTTTCGGTTGCTTGCTTCATCCAGCGCACCCAAAACAAAAGGAGTGAGTCCGCTTGCAGAGAGGCCGACAACGACATCCGAAGCGGTTATTCCGTTTTCTTGAATAGCAAGCCTACCTTCTTCGTAAGCATCTTCGTTTTCTTCCACTGCCCCGAGCAGAGCTTTTTCTCCCCCCGCAATCACTCCCCGCACCATCCGAGGAGATACCCCGAAAGTCGGCGGACATTCGAAGGCATCCAATAAACCAAGCCGACCGGAAGTTCCGGCGCCGACATAGATTAATGATCCGCCTTCTTTTAACTGCTCATAAATCAAATCGACCGCCTGGGCAATCTGATTTAAATTATCCCGGATGATTAGGGGTACCGTGATATCTTCTTGGTTGATAACCTGTAACATCTCCAAAGTCGACATTTGGTCGATTTCCATCGATACAGGATTCCTAGTTTCGGTTTTCAGTCTGTTGAACTTATTCATTGCCGTTTTCCCTTTCTTTCAGCCAATTCAAGTAATCGTGATACAGTTTTTGGGACATAATACTGTTGCCAGCTTTGGCATTGCTTGTGCTTGGGTTCATTAAACCGAGGTATTGGTAAACCAGCACGACATCGACATAGCGGGAAACCTGTTTCAATTGTTCCAAAATACGTTCGAAATCGGCCGGTAGCAGGGGGCTTTGATAGGTTTCGCCTTCAAAAGTGAACAGTTCGACATCGGCCCATAAAGCGGGGCCCTGCGCCTGGTCGTGAGCTTTTCTTAATGCCGCATAATATTGACCGGTTTCCTGAACACTAGATTTTCGGACTCCCACTTCGTCCTGATAGGCGACAAAATCGACCGGAAGATTTTTAAGCTGTTCAACGAATTTCTCATCGGTTTTGACTTGATTGGTTCCAAACGGGGCAATCAGGATTTTTTTGGTTGGATCAATCGAACGCAAGAATTCCGCATACCTATTCACATATTTGATAAAGGCAGGTTTGAAATAGCCTTTGATTTCGGCTTCGTCCGGCAAATACCAACCGTAAAAACTGTCAAAACCTTTGGCTAATTCGTACACCTCCCGAATTGCCAAAAAGGCCCGTTTGGTTACCTGAGAATTTTTCATGTTGCTTATCGCATAACGCCAATCGCCGAAATAGCCGACGCTTAAAAATACTTTGAGTTTACGTTTGTCAGCCTGATCCAATAGCACTTCGATTAAATTCGGAGTGGCATGGTTGCTTAACGGATAGACCTGCGACGGGAAATAAGCTTTGTTGTCCAAAGCAATCGCCAAAAGGACAATATACTCCATCCCAAAATCGGCGATTTCGTCGATCTTTTCCCGCCATTGTTGTTCGGAAAAAGAAACCAAATCCGGGTTGTAATACTTTCCTTCGATCGGATTGTGATGTTCAAATTCAAACCATGTGCCGCTGATTTTTTTAATCATTTTTCTCTCTCCCTTATTTAAATCCATTATACTTGGATTTGGCGAAAAATGCAATCAATTATATTTCAAAATATTTGACAACAAAAAATCGTTGATATATAATTTTTTGTAAAAAATTCAAAGGAGTTTTAAGGAGATTAATTTACCCATGACCGAAACGACTTACAAATACAAAATCCCTAGTTATTATCCGCAATTTTCCTGCAAAGGAGGAAATTGTCGCAACAGCTGTTGTATCGGCTGGGATGTTACCATTTCCTTTAACGAATACTGCCGATTGCACGAACTTGACTGTTCCGAAGATTTGAAAGAAAAAATCAACGAAACTTTTGCAATCAACCATTATCCTTCGCGCGAGTGCTTTGCGAAAGTCGCCCATAACGAAAAAGGCGATTGTCCGCTTCACATGGATAACGGCTACTGTCTGCTTCACGCCAACTTTGGCGAAAGCATTCTTCCGGCGATTTGCCAGTACTATCCCTAGAGCGCCAAAAATGACCACCTGTTTGGAATGTTGTTGCTCGAACAGTTGCGAAAAAGTAATCGAACTGTTGCTCAATTCTCCGGAACCTTTGACCTTTTCCGAACAGGAAATCACCTTTGAAAAAATCCGTCCCACCGCTTACCATTTGCCGCCTGAATCAAAGGATTGGTTAAGCGTTTTAAAAGAATTGAGTTACCGAATTTTACTGAACCGGTCTTTGTCCTTAAACAGCCGTTTGTCGATGTTCGGTGTTTTTTTCAAAGAAATTACCGTACAGAAAGCCCAAAAGCAAATCGGTTTATTGAATCGCATCTTTAACGATTTGAATTTTGCGATTGCCTTTCCCTGAACGGGATTATGCTTTGATTTTGGAAATCGGAACCAAGTGGTTAAACGAATTCAGCCCCTCCAGCAAGGCTCTCCAAACAATCGTTCCTAAAGTACTGTATAATTTGGAAAGCGTAAACGATGCGACCGTGTTGGCAAAATGGAAAGACTCCCTTTACGAACGGTTCGGCGAATTCGACTGTTGGTTCGAAAAAATTCTGCAAAACCATTTGATTTTTAAAGATTTTCCGATCAATTATCGTTTCGGAACCTATGAAGATTATTTCTTCGGAATCTTCTCCGGTTATTTCTTTGCCAAGTTTGTCGCCATCTGCTATATGGCGGATAAAACCGAAAAAAGCGATTTGGCGGATGTTTTCAGCTTGCTTTACCGGTTAATCGGTCATACCAATTTTGAGTTCAATGCCTATGTATTGTTGAAACAGGCTGGACTTAATTCCCTTGATAAAATAAAAACTCTGATGTTATAACAGGAACTTTTCTTGACATTTCAAAAAAAAGTTCCTTTTTTTTGTGTTTTTTTGCTTTTTTTAAATTGGTTAGTTTATAGGTGCAAATTTTTCAAGAATAAAACTGAAGCAAACAAATAATGTACCTAATTATGTTGTCCTTTTTTATGTTTTGGATTGCTTATTTTCTTTTTGTGATATAATCTTGCTTGAGGAGGGAAAAATATGGGAAAAATCGAACGTTTTACCGTAGAAATTCGGGGCGAACCAAGAATCATTCGGGTATACCTGCCGAATGATTTAAACAAACGCTATCCGGTGCTATATATGCATGACGGCCACAATTTGTTTGACATCGAAGCCAGTTACGGAAAAGCTGTTTGGGATGTTCATACGACTTTGGATGCCATTGAAACACAATATCAAAAAAACATAATTGTGGTGGGAATCGATTGTCATCCCCAAAAACGCTGTACCGAATATTCGCCTTGGGAACGAAAAAACAATCCTTTGGTAAAGGACGATTTGGGCGGAGGCGGCGAAGAATATGTCAATTGGATTGTCACAACTTTAAAACCTTTGATTGACGAACGCTACCCAACTTTGCCTGACGAAACATCTTTGGCCGGCTCTTCGATGGGGGGACTGATCAGTTTGTATGCGGGATACAGGTATCCTAAGATTTTTAAAGCCGTCGGCTGTTTTTCCTCGGCATTCTGGTTCTCGTCAAAAGAAATCTTTGCTTTTGTTAAGAAAAACCATGTACCGAAAATTCGGGTTTATTTGGATGCGGGGAAAAAAGAATCAAATAAACTATTCTACCGAATCCGTTATGCCAACGATACTATCCGGATGGGGAAATTATTGCGCAAACTCGGAACAACCGATTTAAAGGTTGAAATCGACAAGAACGGCATTCATCACGAATCGGCCTGGCGAAAGCGGTTCACGCTTTTTATCAGGTGGCTGTTGAAAATTGCTTAAGCAAGGCAAAAACACCGCATTTATTACGGTGTTTTTTTTATTTTTCCCAGCGGTTCCCGGACGTTTTACGGTTGTGCTTGACAATTGGTAGGTATGATGCTATAATTTTTTTAAAGTACAAATATGAAAAAGTCGCTTGATAATTTTCAAAGGGGGTGCAAAAATGGACACCAAAGTCGAGCAATTTTTGCAAGAACAGTTCCACCAGTTTTCCCAAATCGACGTTCGGGAGCTCGTTTTTTCGAGCGAATTGCACAAGTATTGCGAAAGAAATGCCTGCGGAAAATACAATACCAACTGGATGTGCCCGCCCGGAATCGGCGACTTGAAACCGCTAATAACCAAATACCTTTCCTTTGCGAAGGGCTATTTATTTAATCTGGTCATTACTTTGTCGGATGTTTTCAATTATGAGGAGATGGAACAGGGGCGAAAAATCATGGAAGCCAAACTGAAAACCCTGCAAAAACAGCTGAAATCCGTACCTCACGCCATCTTCGGTGCAGGCGGCTGCAGCCTCTGCCCAAGCTGCACTTATCCTCTTTCGACGTGTCGAAAACCCGGCGAAGCTACCCCTTCCCTGGAAGCGGTGGGAATCGATGTTTATCAATTGGCCTCCAAGGCCGGGCTTAAATATTACCACGGTCCAAGCACCGTAACTTATTTTGCGATGGTGTTGTTATGAGAAAAATTAAAGTTCTGACCGAAAACGAAACCAAAGAAATTGCGGTTGCGAAAGGCACCAATTTGCTGGAGGCTTTGCGAAAAGCCGGTTTTGTGCTCCCGGCGGATTGCGGGGGGAAAAGAACATGCCGAAAATGCCAGGTTATTCTTAACAGCCAAAACGTCTTGGCCTGCCAAACTCTGGTGGAAGAGGATGCGGTGGTGGAACTGACCCCAATGAGTATCGAAAAAGGCTATGATTTCATCAAACAAATAGAAATAGATTTAAACCACGCATACGGTATCGCCTGCGACATCGGCACAACTTCGATTGCCTGTTATTTGGTCGATTTGGATACTTATGCCATCTGCGATTATTTTACCGATTTCAACCATCAGGTGGCTTTTGGCGCCGATGTCATTACCAGGATCGATCAATGCCGCCTGGGAAATTTGCCGATACTGCACCACACCATCATCAATCAGTTGGTGCGGGTAGTCGAATATTTTTTAAGCAAACATAATCTGACCGAAATCAAAAGAATGTATGTTTCCTGCAATACAACCATGGCGCATTTGCTCGCCGGAATCGATCCGTCTCCGATCGGCCAAGCACCATTTACGCCGGTTTTCACCAATACGTTTCTGTTGGAAAACACCAAACTGAATGCCTATATCACCAACATTGTTATTCTGCCTTCCGTCGGCGCTTATCTCGGAAGCGATATTTTAGCCGGAATCTTGGCCAGTAGAATGCTCGAAACCAATAAAAATGCCCTTTTGATCGATATCGGCACGAACGGCGAAATCATTTTGAAAACCGGCCAACAGTTATACGGCTGTTCCACCGCTGCCGGACCGGCCTTCGAAGGGGGAAGGATTTCCTGCGGGATGGCCGCAATCCCCGGCGCCATCAACGAAGTGCAGCTGATCGACGGCAAAGTCAAACTGAAAACCGTCGAGGGAAAACCCAAGGGGATTTGCGGATGCGGTCTGGTGGATTTGATTGCGGTTATGCGGAAAGAAAAACTGCTTGATTGTAGCGGAGCTTTACAGAAAAGTTCCAGCCCTTTAAGCAAAAAAATCAAGAACGATGTGTTTTATGTGACGGGCGAGATCTATCTTTCCCAAAAAGACGTCCGCGAATTTCAGTTGGCCAAAAGCGCCATTATTTCGGGGATTTTATCCCTGGCGACAACCGCGCGAATCAGCCTCGACCAAATCGAAACCGTTTATCTGGCCGGAGGCTTCGGTTTTTACTTAAACCTTGACAATGCCTATTCCGTCGGTTTGCTTCCAGAAACTTTTAGAGGCAAGGTCCGTTCCATCGGCAACGCCAGCGGAATGGGAGCCAAAATATGTCTGACACATCCCGACAATATCGCCAAACTGGAACAAATCGCCAAAGCCGTGAAACCAATCGAGTTGTCCAATTCGAGTGTCTTCTTTTCCTATTTTACCGATAATATGTCTTTCGGCAGGGAGGAATGAAAATTATGAATGTCCAGATCTCGAATTTAACACTGCCACAGGTTTTGGACTTCAAGGAATTAAAAGAATTGTTTCGCCATTTTGCAGAACTGACAAAAATCGATGTTGCCCTTCATGACGTGCAGGGAAACGAACTTTTGAGTTACCGTGTCAATCCCCGTTTAAGTATTTGCGAAGTTATCAAAGATTACGAAAACCTGCTTAAATGCAAAAAGCAGATGGAATATGCGGGGCTGAAAGCCGCGGAACTCGGAGAACCTTATATTTTTAAGTGCGGTTGCATGATCAAAAGCAGCGCTCCGATTTTTTTCGAGGAAAAATATATCGGCAGTTTATCGTGCGGTCCGGTCCTGCTGTGGGAACCGGACGAACTGGCCATGGACGAACTACATAAAATCACCCATGGCACCCATCTGAACGAAGACCAAATCCAGGAAATCATGAAAAACGTCAAGCAGCTGTCGTGCGACAACATGACCAGCGCTTCGCAGATGCTCAATATCATCGTCAACCACATGTGCAAAGAAGAAAGCAAATTTCTTGCCCAAAGGTTGAAAATCTATAAGCAACAAAAAGAAATCGGAGAATTGATTCAGGAAAAGAAACTCCGGGCTTCCAAACTGATGCAAATCGAGAAACGATCCCTATTGCAACGGTATCCGATTGAAACGGAAAAAGAATTGATTGCTTCGATTCAAACCGGCAATACCGCAAACGCCCGGAAAATCCTCAACGAAGTTTTGGGCGAAATCTTTGCCATCTCTTCCGGCAATCTCGATATCATCAAAGCCAAACTGTTCGAGCTGATTACCATCTTCTTTCGGGCCGGTATCGATGCGGGGGCACCGCTGTCCGACATGGCCATCATTCTCAAAGACTATACCAAAGTGTTCTCCGAAGAAATCAAGTTTGAAGAGATGTGCCTGATGTCGAGCGAAGTCATGGAAATGATTATGGGAGTAATCTACCAGCACCGGTCGCAAAAGAAAACAAACGAACATTTGACCAAAGCGATTGCCTACATCAAACAAAACTACCACCAAAATTTAAGTTTGGAAACCGTGGCGAATCAAGTCTACGTCAGCACTTATTATCTGAGCCATTTGTTTCGGGAAGAACTCAATATGACTTTTTCCGATTATCTCAATAAAATCCGAATGGAACATGCGCTGGATTTGATTCACGGAACCGGCAAAAACGTCCAAATGATTTCCGAAGCGGTCGGCTTCAACGATGCCAGTTATTTTTCCAAAATCTTCAAAAAACATTACGGCGTTTCGCCGAACAGTTATTTAAAACTTTTCAAAGGTTAAGGCAAATCCTTAACCTTTTTTGATTTAGAGCAAATTTTTACGTTTTTTTCGCAATTTAGTCAATGAAAATGTAAACGTTTTCTAGTATAATTAGAATTAGATGAGGAGGAAATTTATGTTAATTGAAGAAATTGCTTTAATGTTGCAAAAGGGACGGGCCCAGAATGTCAAACAATTGGTGCAGCAGGCACTCGACGAAGGATACGAACCCAAAGATATTTTAAACGGCGGTTTGATTCAGGGCATGACCGTCATCGGAGGAAAGTTCAAAAACAACGAAGTATTTGTTCCCGAAGTATTGGTAGCGGCGCGGGCGATGAATGCGGGGTTGGAAATATTGCGTCCGGCTTTAATCACCAGCGGAATAAAACCGTTAGGCAAAGCCATTATTTGTACCGTTAAAGGTGATCTCCACGACATCGGCAAAAATTTGGTCAAAATGATGTTGGAAGGACAAGGCATCGAATGCCTCGATTTGGGTGTCGATGTTTCTCCCGAACAAGTCGTGGAAGCGGTCAAAGATTATAAACCGGACCTTGTGTGCTTATCGGCACTTTTAACGACAACCATGATGGCGCAAAAAGAAACCATCGATGCTTTGAAAGAAGCCGGCATCAGAGACAAAGTTAAAGTGTTGATCGGGGGCGCTCCGGTTACCGAAAGCTTTGCCAAAGAAATCGAAGCGGACGGGTATGCAGGGGACGCAGCAAGCGCGTCGCAGGTCGCAAAAGCGTTTTTGACAGGGGAATAAACCGATGTTCGAAGAACTAAAAAACTTAAAACCGAATTTGAAGAAAACCATCCGGATGTGGGAAAAAACCTTTCGGGATGCCCTTAACCACCTTCCGGGTAACGTCTCCTTTCGCGCTCTTCCCCCGAGCGATGTCGATTTCTATGCCAAACTGGATTTAACCAAATACAATTTCGAAACGGATATCGAACAGTATGCCTTTGATTTATGCTCCATGCTGTCGGAGTCGTTTTCTAAGCGGAAAGCAATCGACGACAATATGCTTCCGACCGTTTCGCCGGTCTTGGGAATCGGCGATTATTCCGCTTTTGTCGGAGGAGAAATCCTTTTTCAGCCGGAAACCAGTTGGTCTAAGCCGCTGCTGAAAGAAATTACCGATTATCAAAAATTACCGCCATTGGGACAGGCCAAATGGTACAAAAAATTTTTGGACATTTGCGAAGCACTGTTAAAACGATCCGCTTCTTCCGGTATACCGTTTATGCGCGGGTTTTTTTCGCCGCTTGATTTAGCCGCGGCTTTGCGGGGGGATGCCATTTACTTTGATTTTTACGATAACCCCGAAGAACTCCGCGGTTTGCTTGATTATTGCGCCGATGCCACCATCAGGTTTGCCGAAGATATCTATGCCTTGGCGGACAAATACTTAAAAGATACTCCATACGGCATGTGGTACTTAAAGGGGAATATCAATATGAGCGAAGATATCGCCTGCATGATTTCGGGCGAACTGTACCGCGAGTTTTGCGCTCCTTATACCCAAAAAGTCATCGACCATTTCGGCCGCGGCCATTTACATTCGCACTCGCGCGCTCTTTATTTGGTTAAAGAAATCTGCGCTTTGAAAAACGTCACCCATCTGTGGCTTGCCACCGACCCGAATCAGCCGCGTCCGATTGACCATATCGAACAGCTGGCAATTGAGGCCAACGGCGTCTGCCTCGCCATCGATTGCGATTCGTTCGAGGAAATCGAAAAGAATATCCACAAGCTCATCAAAGGTAATTTTTCGCTTTGCCTGCCGGTAAAATCGGTTGAAGAAGGAGTGTATTATACCGATAAATTCAACAGATTGATTCAAGGAGTTGTTAAGTGAAAACGAAGTTATTGGGTTTTTTGCTTGTTTTGTTTAATTGTTTTGCTTTTGTCGACCTTAGCGTCCAAGCGGAGGACACTGTTTTAAGAGTCTGGGTAGGAGCAATTGAAGGCGAAAAACTGGTAATGGAAGAAATTGCGGAAGACTTCACCAAAGAAACCGGGGTAAAAGTGGAGGTCTATCAGAAACTGGAAATCTTCACCGTGCCTTCGGCACTGGTCAATAACGCCGAACTCGACGAACGTCCGGATATTGTCTATATGCAGGCTCCGGATATCGGTGGGTTGGTCAAATCCGGTTATTTGGAAGAGTTGGATTTGGGCGAGGATGTAATAAACCGTTTCTTGGATGTGGCCTTTTCGGCTTTTACCTATAACAACAAACTTTACGGAGTCGGTTACAACAATTCCGCTTCCGGTCTCATTTACAACAAAGATTTAATCTCCGAGGAAAAACTGCCTGATACCTGGGATGAACTGTTTCGTCTGGCCGATGAAATAACCACCCGGGACGAAAAAGGCGAACCCCTGATTCGCGGTCTTTATTTGAATGCCACCGACATGTGGTTCAATTATCCTTTGATTAAGGAGTGCGGAGGTTATTACTACGGCAAATACCCGAACGGTACTTACAATGCTTACGATATCGGCCTGAACAACGAAGGAATGCTCGAATATGTGACCTTGATGAAAGAGTTAATGGCAAAGGGTTATGTTTTGAATAACCCCAACAAAAAAGATTACAGCGATATCATTGCCTCTTTCATCGACGGCAAAGTCGGCATGTTTTTCTACGGTTTATGGTCTGCCGAAAGTTTCAAGAAAGCGGGCATCAATTACGGCATCGCTCCGCTTCCTGTCGGTAAAAACGGCGAACGGTCGCAACCGATCACGACGGTGGAAGGTTTTGTCATCAATAAATTCTCCCTCAACAAAGACCTTGCCAAACGTTTTTTGGAATATATCCTGCAAGATGAAAGCCAACAGCTGCTGATCGAAGCGGGTAACCGTTACGACAAGAAAACCGGGGAACGTAATCCGACCAACCGTGCGGTCATTGCCAGCGATTATATTCAATCCGACCCGATTCTCAGACAATTCGCCCAAATCGGCGAATGGGTGGAACCTTTCCCCAATATTCCAGAAGGTCCGCTTTGGTATAACCAGGATTTAAGCATCAATGCGTTTAAAGCCATCTTCTTCGGCGACCGCCACGGCAATCCTGTAGATCCCCAATACAAACTCAACGAATTCGTCCAAATCTTAAGTCAACAGGTGGCCCTGATGAACGAGGTTCCCGAACACATCAATCTGCCTTGGTGGGCTTTCGTTGTATTGGGAATAATTGTTGTCTCGGTCATTATGATATATACTTTTCAGAAAACAAAAAAGCAACGGAAGTTAAAATTCAAAGTACGTTACGACAAAAAAACTACGCTTTTGGCTTGGGCTTTGCTGCTCCCGATAATGGCGCTGCTTTTGATGTTTTATGTTTTTCCGATTTTTCACAATTTTTATCTGTCCTTAACCGACTACAGCGGAATCAATCTGCGCGACTACGGTTTGATCGGTTTAGGCAACTATCAGAGAGTTTTAACCATTGGCATCAACGGCCTGTTATCCATGTCGCTTTGGACCGTCATTTTTGCTTTTTCGGTAGTGGCAATCTCCTTTGTGTTCGGCACTATTTTGGCGGTCGTCCTCGATTCCACACACGCCAAAATCGCCAAGATTTACCGAATTATCTATATCCTTCCGTGGGTAATTCCTACCGTCATCACTTTGTTGATGTGGCAGGGTCTGTTGGAAACCCAAGGGGGGTTGATTAACCAGATTTTGGGGGCATTCGGTATTCCCGGTGTTCCGTGGCTGACCAATCCCCTGATGGCCAAAATTTCCACCATACTGGTCATGGTCTGGTTTTCCTTTCCTTATTTTATGGTAATCGCATTCGGATACCTGAAATCGATTCCTAAGGATTACTACGAAGCGGCGGTAATCGACGGAGCGAACAAAAAATACATCTTTCTCAAAATTATCTTGCCTCTGTTGTTCCGAGCGCTTCTGCCGATGCTTATCATGAGTTTCATCATGCAATTCAACCAATTCGGCGTTTACATGCTTACCCAAGGCGGACCGGCTTCCGATATTCTCGGCAACCCCGGTGCGACCGATCTTTTGATAACTTATGTCTTCAATACCGCTTTCAACACCAAGCGATATGCGATAGCGGCGACTTATTCGGTAATAATCTTTGTCTTTGTGGCCGTCTTCGCTTTGACGATGATGAGAATCAACCAAAAGCGTTTGAGTTAGGGGGAAGAAGCAAATGAAAAACATTAGAATAATCTTAATCAAAATCGCAACCCAAATCTTTTTGCTTCTGCTGGCATTGATAACGCTCTTACCTTTTGTCTATATCATTCTGATTTCGTTCGGGAAAAACGTCATCAGCGCCGGAGCGAAAATTCCGAAAGAGTTTACCTTCGACAACTACAAAGAGCTGTTCCAAGCCACCAAGTTTCTCAACTGGTTGAGCAATTCCCTAATAATCGGACTTTGCACAATGGTTATTACCGTCATTTTGGTTTCAGTAACCGTCTATGTCTTTTCCCGTCTGCGCTTCCTCGGCAAAGAAAAACTGTTCAACTTTCTTTTGTTGATTCAAATCTTTCCGCTTACGCTGTCGATGGTTTCGATATTCAGAATCTTTGTGGCCATCGGCCTGTTAAACAAAATGCCGGGTTTAATCATCATCGATTCAACCTTGGCTTCGGCAGGATTGGTGATGATTGCCAAAGGATACTTCGATACCATTCCTTATGACCTGGACGAAGCGGCGGTAATGGACGGAGCGACAAAGCTGCAGATTTTATGGAAAATAACTTTGCCATTGGCCAAACCGATGTTGGCGATTGTGGCGATACAAAGTTTCGTCATCGCTTACAACGAATACGTTATCGCCAGTGCAGTTATGACAACCAATATTTTGTCGATGCCTTTATCGGTCGGACTGCAATCAATGATTGTCGGACAATTCGGCATCAATTGGAGCATCTACTGCGCCGGAGCAATTCTAGGCAGCATCCCGATGATTATTCTCTTTTACTCGCTTCAGAAATATTTTATCGGTGGACTTACCGAAGGCGGGGTTAAACAATGAGTTTTAAAACTTCGGTTTTTCATGTCCCCGATATTCCATATGCCTACCCCGTCGGTCCCGACCGACTGAATGTCAGGTTAAAAATCGGGCGGGGTGTCAAGCAAGTAATTGTCCATTACAAGAATTTATACGACCACACCGATAATATCTCTTCCCAACCCATGGAACTACTATTAACCGACCGAAACTATGCCTTGTTTGAAACAACCATACAGGTCAAGGAAAGACATTTCAAATATTACTTTGAAATCCATTGGCGAAAACAAAAACTTTGCTACACTTCGGACGGCTGGCAAAAAAACCCCGTTCCCCAAAATTACTTCTACTATCCCGTAATCAACGAATCCGATATTTTGCAAATGCCTAAAGGTTGGGAAGGCGAAACAATCTACCAAATCTGGGTTGACCGGTTTTTTGATGGAAATCCCGCCAACAATCCCGAAAACGTCAAACCCCCTTACGGAAAACCAGACCGGTCGACTTATTACGGAGGGGATTTTGCGGGGATTATTGCCAAACTTCCTTATCTTGTTTCCTTGGGGGTATCGGCAATTTACTTAAGTCCCGTCTTTAAGTCGCCCAGCTATCACAAATACGATATTTCCGATTACGATACAATCGAAACCATTTACGGCGGCGAAAAAGGGTTAATGGAACTGGTTGATAAAGCCCACGAAGCGGGAATCAAAGTGGTATTGGATGCGGTGTTCAATCACTGCAGCATCCTCCACCCCTATTTTCAGGAGGTAGTCAAAAACGGCGAAAGTTCAAGATACGCCAAGTGGTTTTGCATCGAGAGTTTTCCGGTCGATCCCGAAAAGGGCAATTACGACACCTTTGCAAGTCTTGTGCCCGAAATGCCCAAATGGAATACTTCCAATCCCGAAGTCATTGCTTATCTCACCGACATTTGCGTAAATTGGACGAAAAAACTTCAAATCGACGGTTGGCGGTTTGATGTTGCGGATGAAGTATCGACGCATCTTTGGGGATTTTTGAGGAAAACAATAAAGCGGGATTTTCCCGATGTGCTGATGATCGGCGAAATTTGGAACCAAGCCGGCAGGTGGATGCAGGGCGACCAAATGGATACCGTCACCAATTACAAGTACCGCTTTTGGTTGTTGAAATTTCTGACCGGAAAGATCGGTTCCGAAGATTTTTGGAACCATCTAAACACCTATAAAATGCTTTATCCGACTCCGATGTCCAATTATTTGGTCAACTTAATCGGCAGTCACGATACAATCCGTTCCGTTACTTTTTTGAAAAACCGAAGCGACCATTTCCTTACCTTAGGTTTTCTTCTGCTTTCCGAAGGGATTCCGTTAATCTATTACGGAGACGAAATCGGGTTGGAAGGGAATGTGGACCCCGACAACCGTCGCGCCTTCGATTGGTCCAAAATCAATTCCGAAGACAACTCTTTGATTCGGGCTTTGGGATGTTTGCGAAAAAACAGCGCGATTTTAAAAAAAGGCAAAACTATCCCCTTAAAAACAAAGGGCAAGGTTTTGGCCTTTAAACGGATTTACCAAAACCAAATGCTTACGGTAGTAGTCAATTACACCGAGCAATCCTTTTACTTAAAAGGTCAAGGCAAACTGTTGTTCGGCAATGGATTTGCAACCAAAAAATCCCTGGTAACATTGCCGAAAAGCATTGCGATTTTTTCTTAAAACCGGTTATTTCAATGTGAAAACATTGGATAAATAAAAATATAAAAAGGAGGAAATATGAAAAAGTTCTTTACATTACTTTCGATTTGTTTAGTTTTTGGGCTATTTTTAGCCGGTTGCGACACCAACAAGGTTAAGGTCTATTTTAATCTCAACTATGAAGGAGCACCTGCCGGCCCTGCCACCCAAAGAGTTGAAAAAGGTTCAAAAATAAGCGAACCGATTGAACCGACCCGGGACGGTTACACCTTCCAAGGCTGGTTTAAAGATAAAGAAGGTGCCCAGAGTTTCTCGTTTAACGATCCTGTCGAAAGTTCATTGACTTTATATGCCAAATGGCTGAAAATCGAAGAAACGGTTTATTATTTGGCCGGAAACTTTTCCAATTACGTTTCCAACGACGAACGCTTTATTATGACCAAAGTCGATGGGGAGGAAAACCTTTATACGATTACCGTTGAACTGACCGAGGAGGTTAGGGATAAGACTTATGACGGCCATTACTACAAAGTAACCGACGGAACTTGGAATGCGGACGGAACCTGGGGAATCGATTCTTATTATATTCAGCCTGCGCCTTTATCGCCAACCGGCGGAGGACTCGGTTCGATTTGGCACTGGGGCAACGGTACTTTAACGGTTTACTTTAATTCGGAAACCAAAGAAATCCGGGATACTTTGATAATGAGTGAAGATATCATCCAAGAAATCCCTCCTGCCATTTACGGGGAATTCACAACTTGGGTATATGAAGGCGAAAATGCTTTGGTTTTGACCGATGACGATGCCGACGGCGTATTTGACGGAACCTGGGAATTTACCGAGGCAGGTACTTCCGATGCTACATTGATTCTTTCCAAGAAATGGTACGATGACCAATGGGGTCAACGCTGGGGCGCTGAAGAACAATATAAATTTGACGGCGCACCGGCCGGTTTCGGTCAAACAACCCAAATTACTTTCGAACCCGGACTTTACTATTTTGCCTACGACAGCGAAACCAAAATAACGACTTACGTAAAACTTGAAGACGGGGTCGAAATTACCTTGAAACTTCCGCGCATCTACGGTGCTTTCAACGGCTGGGCCTTTAATGACAATCAAGCCCAATTGTTGACCGATGAAGACGGCGACGGAATCTATACTACCGTGGTTGAATTCACCGAAAGCGGTTCAACCGATGTCACAACCATGCTTTCGATCAGATGGTATGATGACGGGTGGGGTAAACGCTGGGGTGCTCAAGAACAATACAAGATGGACGGCACGCCGGCCGGAATGGGCAATGCTTCAACCTTGGAATACGAAGCTGGATTATATCTTTTCAAATACAATCCGGAAACCCACGTTTTGGAAGCAGTACGCTTGGAAGCCGGTGTCATCGACACTTATGTTACCCCAAGATTATACGGTGCTTTCAACGTTTGGGATTTGGACGGTCCGAATGCCAAAGTCTTCACCAAAACCGGCGATACCACTTTTGAACTGGAAATTACCTTTGTTGAAGCCGGATCGTCAGACTTCACCGTTTGCTTATCGCGCAAATGGTACGATGACGAGTGGGGCAAACGCTGGGGTGCCGAAACCCAATTCAAATTCGATGGCACACCGGCCGGTTTCGGTCAGGCCACCGAAATCAATTACGAAACTGGAACATATAAATTCATCTACAATTCCGAAACTCACGAAACAACCTATCAAAAAATCGCTTAACAAAGAAAAGGAGACCCCCTAATGTTTAGACCCGCTAGCCGTGAACCTGATTTTGAAAACTTTGTCAGGATGTTAAAAAAACAGCCTTCACGGCCTGTTCTCTTTGAATTTATTATCAGTTCAGACAAAGAAAGGTTTTTAACCGGACCGCTTTACAACGATCAGACAGAATGGGACCGGGTGCTTACCACCATTTCCGCTTTTGACAGTGCGGGTTACGATCATGCCCCGATTATCGTCAGAGGCATGGAATTCCCGCGCCATGAAGAGATCCATGAAAACGTCCGGACCAAATCGCTGAATGCGGGGACGATGATTACGGACTGGCGCAGTTTCAATGATTATCCTTGGCCGGATGTCAATCGATGCGATTTCGATTTAATCAAACGGGCGGGAAAGTTTCTTTCCCCGAAAGTGAAGTTTACTCCTTTCAGCCATGACGGTATTTTGGAAAATACCATCGGTATCGTCGGTTATGAAAATCTGTGCTTAATGTTGTACGATGACCCTAAACTGGCCGAAGCCATCTTTTACGAAGTCGGAAGAAGAATTGCCGAATATTTCGAAAGGTGTCTGGCTTACGACAAAGTGGGAGCCATTATTTGCAACGACGACTGGGGTTTCAACACTCAGACTATGTTGCCGCCGGATGTCCTCCGGAAGTATGTCTTCCCATGGTACAAAAAAATCGTTGCGATGGCGCATGAAAAAAACAAGTATGCGCTTCTTCATTCGTGCGGTTATTATCACGATATAATCGACGATATTATTAACGATATGAAATTCGACGGCAAGCATTCGTTCGAAGATAAAATTGTTCCCGTAGAAAAAGCTTATCTTGATTTAAAAGGAAAGATTGCTGTTGTGGGAGGCATCGATGTTAATTTTCTGACCCGGGCTTCCAAAGAGGAAGTTTACGAAAGGGCTGTTAAGTTATTGCGTTTGACCAAGGAAGCAGGCGGCTTCGCTTTAGGCAGCGGCAATAGCATTCCCGATTTCATCCCGCTCGAAAATTATCTGGCGATGCTCCAGGCAGCATTTGATGAGGATCAAATATGAAAAAAAACTGGTTAACCAACCAATTGAATAACCGTCATTTAACCATGCCGGTTCTGTCCACACCGACCGTGCAAATCATGGGAATCACGGTCAAGGATTTAATCCTTAGTTCGGATTACCAAGCCCAAGCTATTCGGTATTTGGCCCAACACTATCCCATCAGCGCTGCCGTAACCATCATGGATTTATCGGTGGAAGCGGAATGCTTCGGGGCGGAAATCCGTTCGTTCGACAATGAAGTACCGACCGTAACGGGGATTTTGCTAAAAACCCTTGATGATGCAAACAATCTGGTTGTTCCTCAAGTCGGCGAAAAGCGCACCCAAATCTATTTGGATACCGTGAAAAAAGCCAAAGCCCTAGCGGATATTCCTGTGTTCGCCGGAGTAATCGGTCCGTTCTCCCTGTCGGGAAGACTTATGGGCATGACGGAAGTCATGATGAACTGCTACCTAGAACCGGAAATGGTCAAAACAACCTTGGAAAAGGTTTCTCCGTTTATTTCGGAATACATCAGAGCTTTCAAAGCCAACGGTGCGGACGGCGTAATAATTGCCGAACCTGCTGCCGGACTCCTTTCTCCCGAACTGTGCGAAGAGTTTTCCAGCCGCTATCTGAAGCAAATCGTCAACGATGTAAAAGACGACGGTTTTATCGTAGTCTATCATAACTGCGGCAACACGATTCCTTTGGTCGAAAGCATCGTGGGGATTGATGCGGATGTGTACCATTTTGGAAATACAATCAATTTGGAGGAAATGCTGAAACTGATGCCGAAAGATAAAATTGTCATGGGCAACGTGGACCCGGCACGGGTCTTCAAAAACGGTACTCCGGAAACGGTCTATAATACCACCCTCTCCTTATTGGAGAAATGTCACCGCTTTGAAAACTTCGTCATATCCTCGGGATGCGACATTCCGGCCGGCTCCAGTTGGGACAATATCAACGCTTATTTCAATGCCATTAAAAACTTTCTTTGCCAAATAAAATAAGACCATATATACCAAAGCACTTGATTTGAAAAAGAGATTTCGGGATTAGTCCTAAAGTCTCTTTAGACTTGTAAGATATTATGGGTAAAACACCTTCTATAAGAAATCATGGGTAATTGGGTTCGTTAAGAAATTTTAGGGTAAGCCTAAAAGAATGAACAGTAAAAGAGATACGGATTTTTCCTAATCACGTATCTCTTTTTCATATCCAATTCTTTAGGGATTACAGGGTCATATCCCAC
>Ga0116147_1000197_pt1 | contig 72147 bp, 56 predicted proteins | sample AD_JPNHG3_MetaG_FD_89749 | JGI IMG/M metagenome (GOLD analysis project Ga0116147, IMG submission 89749) | Active sludge microbial communities of municipal wastewater-treating anaerobic digesters from Japan - AD_JPNHG3_MetaG | ecosystem: Engineered > Bioreactor > Anaerobic > Digestate | place...
ATGTCAAAAATCGTTCGTTCTGTATCTATTTGTTATTACTTGATTAAATATTTTCAGACCAAAACCGGTTCGACATTTTTGCCGAATCCGCCGAACAGCGGGATGATAAATCAAACGGGCATGTTCATTAAATTGTTTTATATATCAAACACTTGCAGATTAATTCCCGCTTTGGCACAGGATCTGCTTCATCATTGGTCAGAAAAAACTAAAGTGTCGACTAAAATATTACGGGCATGATTAGCCGACAGCAAAATAACCAGGGAAGGTAACCAGGCCTTCACTCTTCTCTCCTGAAGGGAGGCTCTAACGCAGCCTCCCGTTTTTTTATCTTTTTTTCTCCAATCCCTTTTTGGCTTCAGTCTTGCGGCGGCGCCACTCGGCGACTCTATCTTTGATGATTTTTTCGTATCCGGCATCGGTCGGGGAATAAAGCACTTTTCCCTGAAGCTTGTCGGGAAAATATTCCTGGGGAACGAAGGCATCCTGATAGTCGTGCGCGTATTTATAGTCCTTGCCGTAGTCCAGTTCCTTCATGAGCTTGGTTGGAGCGTTGCGGATGTGCAGAGGAACGGGAAGATAACCGGTTTTGTCAATCAAATCTTTGGTTTGCCCGTATCCGGCGTAGAGGGAATTGCTTTTGGGCGCCGTGGCCAGATAGACGGCCGCCTGCGCGATGGCCAGTTCGCCTTCCGGCAGACCGATGAAGTGAAACGCCTGCTGGGCGGCCATGGTCAGCACCAGGGCGTGGGGATCGGCGTTTCCGATATCTTCGGAGGCAAAGCGCACCATGCGCCGAAGAATGTAGAGCGGATCCTCACCGGCGGCCAGCATGCGGCCCAGCCAGTAAAGTGTTGCATCCGGATCGCTCCCTCGCATGCTTTTATGAAGCGCGGAAATCAGATTGTAATGCTCCTCTCCGTCCTTGTCGTACAGGAGCGATTTCTTAAGCAGCGCTTCCTCCGCGGATTTCGTCGTGATCGTCCTTTCTTCCCCGGGCAGCGACTGAACCATCGAGGCCGCCGCCTCCAGGTTGTTCAGGGCCGTTCGCGCGTCGCCGTCGGAAATCCCGACGATAAACCGGATGGCCTCGTCGTCAACCTGAAGGTTGAATTTTCCCAGCCCCCTTTCCGGATCGGAAAGAGCGCGCTTTAAAATAGCCATCAGGTCCTCTTGCGTAAACTGTTTGAGCAGCATCACTCGCGTTCTGGACAAAAGCGGCGCAATGACTTCAAAAGAGGGGTTTTCCGTGGTCGCGCCGATCAGCGTGATCAATCCGCTTTCCACATGCGGCAAGAAAGCGTCCTGCTGAGCTTTGTTGAAGCGGTGGATTTCATCGACGAACAAAATGGTTTTTTGTTTTTTGGACTCCCAGAGCTCCCGGGCATCGTCAATCACTTGACGGATTTCCTTGACGCCGGAAAGAACGGCTGAAAAACTGATGAAGTTGGCTTTGGTTTCATTGGCCAGAATTCTTGCAAGCGTGGTTTTGCCGGAGCCGGGCGGACCCCAGAAAATCATCGAGAAAAGCTTGTCTTCCGCGATGGAGCGCCTCAGCAGCGTTCCTTCACCGATCAGATGGGGCTGGCCGATGTAATCGGCAAGCGTAAGCGGCCTCATTCTTTCGGCCAGCGGCGCCGTGTCCAGCGCGTCCGCCGGAGTTCCCTGGCTGAATAAGTCCAGGTTTTTCATGTTTGCCTCTTTGCTTTCTCCAGAATTTCAATCAGATGGACGACCTTGTCCCTGGGCTGGGCGTCCGCGAAGCGCCTCAGCTCCTCCTGCGTCAGGTTTTCCCTGAGCAGCGAAGCCACGTCGAAAGCGGCCTGCCAGCAGAATAAAATCCTCGCGCAGGGCAGATCGCCCGCTTCCCGCAGGCAGTAGGCAAAGGCGATTTCGTCGCCCAACCTGGGGCAGCGGGTGATTTTATGATCGTGCGGGGTTTTCATTGCGCTTCAGCTTGGCGAAAAAAAGAAAAGCCGTCAAGAAATTTTATTCTCTTGACGGCTTTCATAGAGAAGGGTCTTGCCGCCCGCCGGTTGGTCCAAACCGTTGCCTACACCATAAAAGAGATTTCCTTACGGCTTCGGAAAATCCTTGATGGCGTTCAGGGCTCTTTCGATTTCATGATCCGGCAGCTCGTAGGCCTCTAATCTCCCCGAGAGATAAGCGTCGTAGGAGGCCAGATCCACCAGGCCGTGGCCGCTCCAGTTGAAAAGAATGATTTTTTCCTTTCCTTCCTCCCGGGCGCGCAGGGCTTCATCCACGACGGCGGCCAGAACATGGTTGGTTTCCGGCGCGGGGATGAAGCCTTCGGAACGAGCCCATTTGACCCCCGCGTCAAAGGTTTTGAGCTGATCGTAAGCTCTGGGTTCGATCAGTTTCTCCCGTACCAGATGGCTGACGATGGGCGCCATGCCGTGATAGCGCAGACCGCCCGCGTGGATCGGCGCCGGAATATAATCATGCCCCAGGGTATACATCGGAAGCAGCGGCGTGGATTTGGCCAGATCGCCGAAATCGTAGGCGAACGGTCCTTTGGTCATGCTGGGACAGGACGTGGGCTCCGCTCCGATGACTTTCACCTCTTTGCCGTGGATTTTGTCGCAGACAAACGGCGTTGAAATGCCGGCAAAATTGCTCCCGCCGCCGCAGCAGCCCATCACCACATCGGGATAGAGGCCAAGCTTCTGCATTTGCTTCTGGGCTTCCAGGCCGATGATTGACTGGTAGAGGAGCACGTGATTCAGCACGCTGCCCAGGCCGTAGTGCGTATTTGGGCTGTTCACCGCGTCTTCGATGGCTTCGCTGATCGCGATGCCCAGAGATCCGGGCGAGTCGGGATGTTCGGCCAGAACATTGCGGCCTGCCTGGGTGAGATTGCTGGGACTGGCAATGCATTCGGCCCCCCAGGTGTTCATCATCAGGCGGCGGTAGGGTTTTTGTTCATAGCTGACCTTCACCATGTACACGCGGCACGCCAGATCAAACATCTGGCAGGCCATCGCCAGAGCGCTTCCCCACTGGCCGGCGCCGGTTTCTGTGGTCATGCGTTTGGTTCCGGCCACGCGGTTGTAGTAGGCCATCGGAACCGCCGCGTTGGGTTTGTGTGAACCGGCGGGGCTGACGCCTTCATTTTTATAATAAATCTGAACGGGGCAGGCCAATAGTTTCTCGAAATTGCGCGCCCGGTAAAGAGGAGACGGTCTCCACAGGACGTATTTTTGCAGGACCTCGTCGGGAATGTCGATCCAGCGCCGGCCGGACATTTCCTGTTCGATGATGTTCATGGGGAAAATGGCCGTCAGATCCTGGGGCGTGACCGGCCGGCCCGTTCCGGGATGCAGGGGGGGCTTCATCGGCGTGGGCAAATCCGCCATGACATTGTACCACTGCCTGGGCATTTCATGATCTTCCAATAGCGTCTTGACCTGTTCCATCTCTTTTTTCTCCTTTACAAGAATGACCCTTGGTTTCTTTCAGCAAACGATTTTTGCGCCCGGCCGCACCGGGGTCAAAAAAAATGCCATGGGGCTTTTCTTCCCATGGCATTCTTCATATATCGACGAGTCACGGGAAGGAGCCTCCCTGCCCATGCTCGGTGATTTTCAGGAGCTTACGGGCAGACATTCATCGCCTGCCACCACCAGTTTCTGTTTAAAATATTCATCATCACTGCTTCCACCCTCTTTCATGCTGCGGTTTTTCAGTAACATAAACGAAAAATGAATGTCAAGCCGAATTTTGCAGCCCCAGGGTGATCACCTCATATAAGATTGATGTTTGATATCCCTGCTCTAACGAAAACATCAGCAGCAGCAACAACGATCGGGCGTATTGCCCTTGCCGGGCGATTCAGAAATAGAATCGTCCCCTTTTACTTTCCCGTAAAGGAAAGCCAGATCGTGAGTCGTTTGACAATGAAAATCAGCTATGCTAGAGACGTAGCGGTAATCGGCAGATTTTTTAACGCGGATTTTCGAAATTCTGAAGAACCAACTTGAAGCATAAGGCAGACAGCGCGCCTATAAAACGTTAAGGAGAATGAAACCATGACCCAGAGTGAATTCAAAAAGATCATCGCCAACGCCATCAAAGCCGAAATCGCCGCCTATAAATTCTACAGCAGCGTAGCCAAAAAAGCGAAGGAGGCCGCGCTCAAAAAACTGTTCCAAGAGCTGGCCGATGAAGAAGCCCGGCACAGGCTCACGTTAAAAGGCTATCTGGCCAAGGGCGCCGAAAAATTTAATTTTTCCGAATCGGCGGATTACAAGGTTGCGGACGAGCTCCCCACGCCTCCGTTGACGCCCGATATGAAACCGGTTGACGGTTTGGTGATCGCCATCAAAAACGAACTTGCCGCCATGCAGATGTATACCCAGCTGGCCAAAACCAGCGCGGACAAGGCACAGAAGAAGGTGTTTCAGGAGCTCGCGTCGATGGAGCGCGGCCACAAGAAAAAACTCGAGGATCTATATACGAACATGGCTTTCCCGGAAGCCTGGTAGCAAGACCGTTGCTTTCGTCCGGGCGTCCAACAGGCCCGGTAAAAAAGTCAGGGCATTGCCGGCCCTGACTTTTTTGTTGATTACCGCCGGAGCTTTACCGGTAATATCCCGTTCCGACAACCCAGCCGAAGGGTTTAAACAGCAGAACATAGGATCGCTTGGGCAGAGGCGCAGTCTGGCCCTTTTTGGTAAAGAGGTATTCGACATAGCCGCCGGTTTTGCCCCGTGCCAGAAATTCCTTCACGTAGAAAACGCCTTTGGCATCCTTGTCGGCCAGCCGGTTGCGGCCTTCCGTATCCTTGCGGCCGTAAAGCACTACGTTGACGCCTTCGGTCGTGTCGGCCCAGAAATACCCATCCTTTCCGTAGCGCAGTTCCCTCAGCAGGCCGGCGGCCAGTTCTTTTGCTTTTTCCGCGCTCATCTCCCCTTTCTGCTGCCGGGCGTGAATCGCCCCCAGCATGCTGACCGCGGTTTCCACCTGGCTTTTGATCAGCGCGTCTTTGGCGCCGTCTGAAAGTGCGGGCGTCTGCGCCGTAACCGACATGCAAAAAACCACGATCAGCAACCCTCCCAGAACCGCTAACCGGACCTTGCGCATATTTCCTCCTTCATAAGATGATTTTCGTATCAAAAAAACAACGACTTCTTGACGCCTGATTTTGCAGGCTAGTCCGGTTTTTTACACCAGCGGCCCGGGAAAATCAAATAATCCTGATTGAATACCGAAACAAATTATGTTTAAAAACAACAGCGCCATATAGGAATGTGTCATGGTCCAGCCATCCAGTCCGGTCGAGATTGATTTCAATGCCGAATTCCAGCGGGCAATTGCGCTCATGGAAGATACGCGGAAAAACCTCCTGATTACCGGTCGGGCGGGCACGGGGAAGTCAACGCTGCTCAAGTATTTCCGGGACACCACGCGAAAGAAAGTGGTGATTCTGGCGCCGACCGGCGTGGCGGCGGTCAATGTCGAAGGCCAGACCATCCATTCCTTTTTTCATTTCAAGCCCAACGTCACGCCGGCGTCGATCAAGCGAAAGAAAAAAGGGGAAAGGGACCGGCCGACCCTCTATCAGAAGCTGACCACCATCGTCATTGACGAAATTTCGATGGTGCGCGCCGATCTGCTGGATTGCATCGACAAATTTTTGCGCATCAACGGCCCCAGCGAAAAACAGCCTTTCGGCGGCGTTCAGATGATTTTTATCGGCGATCTGTACCAGCTGCCGCCGGTCGTCTCGTCTGCGGAGCGGGAGATTTTCAAAGACCATTACCCGACGCCGTATTTTTTCAGCGCAAAAGCCTTTGAGGCGCTGGATATCGAGTATGTCGAGCTGGAAAAAGTGTACCGTCAGAAGGACGAGGAGTTTGTCCGTCTGCTCAACGCCATCCGCAACCGCTCCGTGACGGACAATGATCTGGCCCGGTTTAATTCTCGCTGCAACCCGTTCTTCGAAGCGCCCCCCGGCTCCTTGTATCTGTCCCTCACCAGCACCAACGATCTGGCCGACGCGATCAATGAAAAACGGCTGGCCGAACTGCCGGGCCGCGCCTGGAAAGCCAGGGGACGAATCGAAGGCGATTTCGGCAGGGAATATTTGCCGACCGCCGTGGACCTGAAGCTCAAAAAGGGCGCACAGATCATGCTGCTCAACAACGACTCGTTCGGCCAGTGGATCAACGGCACCATCGGAAAAATCCGCAAGTTTGAAAAGGACGAGGAAGGCGAGGATGTGATTGTGGCCGATCTGGACAACGGCAACACGGCGCGCATTGAGCCCTACACCTGGAAAATCTACCGCTTCTTCCTGAAAAATGAAGAGCTGCGTTCGGAGGAGGTCGGCTCTTTCCGGCAGTATCCGGTGCGCCTGGCCTTCGCGGTCACCATTCACAAGAGTCAGGGGAAAACCTTTGAGAACGTGATGATCGACGTAGGAAGGGGCACCTTTGCCCACGGGCAGATGTACGTGGCCCTGTCGCGCTGTACGACCCTCGACGGCATTATCCTCAAGAAGCCCCTGCAAAAAAATCACATTCTGATGGACTGGCGCGTGGTGAAATTTCTCACCGATCTTCAATACGCCCGGGCCGCCAAAACTTTCAGCCGCGAGGACAAAATGAAATTGATCGAAGCGGCGATCGCCGAAAAGAAAAATATCGAAATCCTTTACCTCAAGAGTCAGGACGAAAAATCGCGCCGGACGGTGAGGCCCCTGTTCATGGGAAACATGGAATACAAGGGCTACCCGTACCTCGGCCTCGAAGCCTTCTGCCTGGAGCGGCGGGAAAAGAGAATTTTCAACGTGGACAAAATTCTGAAAATCGAAGCGGAAAAACGCTAGCAAAAGATTTTTTCGCAAGACGGCCGCCGGCCGGGGGAATGAACATGACAAAACAAATCTTCATCGTCGATGACAACCCCAACAATCTTTACCTGTTGGCCAGCATTCTGAAAAGCCGGGGGTGGAACGTCCGGGAAGCGGAAAACGGCAAGGATGCCCTGGACGCCATCAGGGTTCAGCCGCCGGACCTGATCATTTCGGACATCCTGATGCCCGTCATGGACGGCTATACCCTATGCCGGGAATGCAAGACGGATCCGAAGCTGAAATCCATCCCCTTTGTCTTCTATACCGCCACCTATACCGAGCCGAAGGACGAGGCCTTTGCCCTGAACCTTGGAGCGGACCGATTCCTGCTCAAGCCCCAGGAACCGGAAGCTCTGATCCATGTCCTGAACGATCTTCTGCAGGAAAGCAAAGCCGGTCCATCCGGAGCGGAAGAACCGCTGGGCGAAGACATGGAGTTCCTGCGGCATCACAATGAGGCGCTCTTCCGGAAGCTCGAGAAGAAAATGCAGGATCTGGAAGCGGCAAACCGGGAGCTCAGGACGCTGCAAGAGTTCTACCGGCAAAGCTTTGAACATATCACGGATGTCATTTTCATCCTGGACACCGACTTCAGGATCATCAGCCTTTCTCCGAGCATGGAAAAAGCGCTGGGATACAAACCGCAGGAATTCATCGGCCGGTCCGTCGGCGACCTGGGGAACATTCTCTCCGAGGAGTCGCTGGAACTGGCCCTGGAACACGCAGACCTGGTTCTCAAAGGAAACGCCCTTCCGGCAACCATTTATGAATTCAGGGACAGGGATGGGGCCGTAAAGTTCGGTGAAGTGAGCGGTTCTCCGATTATCCGCGATGGAAAAGTTGCCGGCATGATTGCCGTTGCCCGGGACATCACCGAACGAAGACGGTCGGAAGAAGCGCTGAGACGGAGCGAAACGAAATACCGCCTGATCGCGGAAAACACGGCCGATCTGATCATGATCCTGGACATGAACCTGCGAATCACTTACGTAAACCGGACCGTCCTGAGGCTTCGCGGCTTCACCGTCGAGGAGGCGATGGAACAGACATTGGACGAGATGCTGAGCCCCGATTCCCTGAAGCTGGCCCTTGAAGTGTACCGAATAGAAATGGAGATGGAGAAAGATCCGGCGGTGAATCCCCACCGGCAGCGAATGGTGGAACTGGAGTTTTACAAAAAGGATGCCTCGACGATCCGAATGGAGGTCAATCTTTCTTTTCTGCGCGACGAGCATCAAATACCGGTTCAGATTATCGCCGTCGGCCGCGATGTAACCGAGCGCAGGAAAGAGGAACAGGAAAAGCGGAAGCTGGAGGAACGGCTGCACCGGGCGGAAAAGATGGAGGCCCTGGGGCAGCTGGCCGGAGGCGTGGCCCATGATTTGAACAATGTTCTGGGAGTTTTATCCGGTTATTCGGAACTGCTCCTTCTGGAGCTTCCCGAGGATCACAAAGCCAGAAAAAACGTGGAGAAGATCCTCCAGTCCACGAAGAAAGGTTCGGTGATCATTCAGGATCTTCTCACCCTGGCCCGGCGGGGAGTCGCCGTGACGGACATCGTGAACCTCAATCGGATCGTTGACGGTTTTCTGAACACCCCCATCTTTGGGAAAATCAAGGGCGACCATCCCCGGGTAGCCTTCCGGACGGAGCTCGATCCCAGCCTCCTCAATATCAAAGGCTCACCCGTTCATCTGGAAAAGGCCCTGATGAATCTGGTGTTCAACGCAGCGGAGGCCATCGCCGACTCGGGCGAAGTCGTCATCCGGACGCAAAACCGTTACGTGGACAGGATCCTGATCGGACAGGAAGAAGTTCGGGAGGGGGATTACGCCCTGCTGATCGTATCGGATACGGGCACGGGAATTCCGGCGGAGCATCTGGATAAAATCTTTGAGCCGTTTTTCACCAAAAAGACGATGGGGTGGAGTGGAACGGGGCTGGGCCTGCCGATTGTCTGGGGAACCGTGAAGGACCAGAACGGTTATATCGACATTCAAACGAAGGAGGGAGAGGGAACCGCCTTCACCCTGTACTTCCCCGTAACCCGGGAGGAGGCGGCGGCACCGCAGCCCAGAACGCCGCCGGAGGAATATCGGGGGCAAGGGGAGCTGATCCTGGTCGTGGATGATATCGCCGAGCAGCGGGAAGTTGCTTCCTGTCTGCTCCGCAAGCTGGGCTATACGGTCGAGACGGCTTCCGGCGGGGAGCAGGCGGTACAATTTCTTCGGGAGAGGCAGGCGGATCTGGTTCTGCTGGATATGATCATGTCTCCGGGGCCGGACGGTCTGGAAACCTACCGTCTCATCCGCGAGGTCAATCCGAAGCAGAAGACGATTCTGGTCAGCGGGTATTCCGAAACGGAGCGGGTCCTGACGGCACAGCAACTCGGCGCGGGCGCCTATGTGAAAAAACCCTATGTGATGGAAACCATCGGCCTCGCGATCCGGCAGGAATTGAAAAGATAAAACGGCAAAAGGCGTTCTTCACGCTGCCCGGCTATTTCAAAAAAATAGATCCGACGATCGGAGCGAAATACAGGGCGGACAGGGCCAAAACCACTGCGCCCGCCGCGGAAATCAACCGGTCGATTTCGGCCGCCGTCAGGCCGCGGCCCGTTTTTCCTGTTTTGCACGCTGCCGCTGCAGGTGATGTTCTGCTCAACGTGACGTTTCGACGGCCATTCACGGCGCCGGGCCATCCCGAAACACTGATGATCGCGCGCATCTTTTTTACTCCATTTTCTCTGATCCGGGTTACATCAGATATTTTCTGACGGAGGCGGTGATCACGCCGCCTATTTTGAGTTCTTCTTTGGGACAAATCGCAGGATAAGCCGGATTGGCGGCCTCCAGGACAACTTTCCCGCCCTGGCGGCGGAAATATTTCATGGTCCACTGGCCGTCCACTTCGGCCAGCACAATGTCGCCGCTTCGGGGCGCCCGCTCCCGCTCGACCACGACCAGATCGCCCTCCATGATGCCCGCGCCGATCATCGAATCTCCCGTAACCCTGAGCAAAAAAGAAGCCTCAGGCCTCGCCACGAGGTATTCGTCCATCGACAGAATATCCCGCGGGCTTTCTTCGGCTGACGCGGGAATTCCGGCGGCCACATTGCCGACCAGGGGAATGCCGAAGGAAATGCCCGAGAGCTTGAGAAAACCCTGTGCGTCTTTTTCCAGAATGCCTTTTTCTATGAGCTTCTCGATCCAGTAAAAAACAACGCTTTTGGAGCGCACCGCAAAGAGGTCCATCATCTCGGCGTACGTGGGCATGCGCTTCTGACGGCGGTAAAACGACACCAGGCTCTGTTCAACGGATTTTATGTCACGGATTTTTTTCATGGCCGTTCTTATATAGAACGTACGTTCTATTGTCAAGCATTTTTTATTGGACGGGGGGGCAAGACCGTTCCCCGCTACCGGGTCATCGTGTATTTCTGCTCGTCTTTGGGAACGTACCACCGAATGAAGTTGTGGCCGATGCCGGCGGGCGCAGGCTCTATGCCGCGAACGCGATTGGAAATAATGATTAAATCGTCGGGAACATAAAGAAAAGTATAGGGCTGATCCTCCGCCAGGATTTCCTGAAAACGGTCGTAGTATTTTTTCCGCTCCTTCTGATGGAAAGTGCCGCGGCCCTTCTCCAGCATCTCATCGGCTTCCGGATTGTGGTAGGAAACAAAGTTGAGCTCTTCCGGCGCGGTCTTGCCGGAATGCCACACGTCGTAAGCGTCCGGGTCCGGCGGAATGGTCCAGCCCAAAATGACCGCGTCAAAGCGCCGCTTGTTGATGAAATGGGTGACAAAGGCCGACCATTCCACCACGCGGATTTTCGCCGCAATGCCGATTTCTTTGAGCTGCCGCTGAATAATTTCCGCGCATTTCTGGCGGGTTTCATTGCCCTGATTGGTCAGAATTTCAAATTCAAAGGATCGGCCGTCCCTGTCCAGCACACCGTCACCGTTTACGTCCGCCCACCCGGCCTGCCTCAGGAGTTCGCGCGCCCTGGCCGGATCGTAGGGGTAGGTCTTCACTTGATCATTGTAGGCCCAGGTGCCCGGCTTGTAAGGCCCCGTCGCCGGTTTGCCCAGGCCCAGCAGCACTCCGCTGATGATTTCGTCTTTATTGATGGCATGGGAGATGGCCTGCCGAACCCGCCGGTCCGTAAAAAGCGGGTTCTTCAAATTGTAGCCCAGATAGGTGTAGGCAAAAGCCAGATAGCGGTACTTGTTGAAATTCTGCCGGAACAGGTTATTTTCCGTCTGCCGCGTGTACTGCAGCGGCGTGAGCCCCATCATGCCAATATTCTGCGCGCGAAGCTCCAGAAACATCGTGGCGGTGTCGGGAATGATTCGCGTGATCCGGCCGTCCAGATAGGGGCGCCCTTCAAAATAATCCTCATTGGACACCAGAACGATTTTCTGACCGGGCAACCATTCCTTGAACCGGTAGGGTCCGGTGCCGATGGGATGGCGTGCAAGAGGGCTTTTCGTAATGTCCTGCCCCGCAAGCAGGTGACGGGGCAAAATTGCGGCCCCCCAGCTGATCAGAGCAGGCGCAAAAGGCTTGTCGTAGGTGACGCGAAAGGTGTGATCATCCAGGACCTGGGCTTTTTTTACTTTCTGAAAATCTCCGGCATACGCGGTGGGTGTTTTGGGATCCACCGTCACCTGATAGGTGTACAGCACGTCGGCGGCGGTAAAGGGCTGACCATCGTGCCACCGGACGCCTTTGCGCAGGTGGAAGGTGATCGACAGACCATCCGGCGAAATTTCCCAGGATTCGGCCAGATCGCCGACGATGTTCATATCTTTGTCGTACTTGACCAACCCGTTGAAGACCATGCCGCCCACGGCGTGGGACGCCGAATCGGATGCCAGAAGCGGGATCAGGTTGCTCGCGTCCCCGATGTCGCCCCGCACCAGAATATCGCCATAGGCGGGCGGCTTGTCCCCTTTGGAACCGGCTTTTCCCGTATGCGGCGACCTCTCGCACGCGGCCGTCGCCGTCAACAGCAAAAGGACCAGGACAAAATTGAAAATCCCGGCGGCAAGCGGCGGAGAATCTTCCATCCGCGGGGAAGAGGCGTTGTTTGGATGTCGCCCGCCAGCCCCACCGGAATGAGCGGCAAATGCGTTCTCTTTTGTATTCAATATCCTGCGCATGGCGGATTACATAACCCAGGAAACCCTTCTTTGCAATATCATTTGCGATCTTCGCTCCCCGCGGCCGCATCCGTCCGCCCATCCGTCATATTTAATCCTCGCTTTTTAAAGAAATCTGTGAGCATGTTTTACACGAAAAGGGGAATATGCCTCTTTCAGGGAGAGAATTATGAAAGTCAAAACGCAGGAGCTGTTTAACGTTTACTCACACTTTGCCGGAGCGGTTGCCGCCGTTATCGGAACCGTCTATCTGGCCATCGCCGCCAGCGATTCAGCCTCCGGGCTCGTCACCGCGCTGATTTACGGAATATCGGTCGTTTTTCTTTTTTCCGCGAGCACCCTCTACCATGCCTTTAAAAAGGAAGAGAATGAACTGTCTTTCTGGAGGAAGATGGACCGGCTGGCCATTTTTTTCATGATTGCCGGGACCTTTACGCCGATCTGTTATTTTTGCCTCGACGGCTCCTACAAGTGGTGGATGATCGCCTTCCAGTGGGGCCTGGTGGGTGTCGGCCTGATTTCACAGATTTTTTTTCCGGGGGCACCACGAAAACTGTATGCCGTCATCTATTTGTTCATGGGATGGTCGGCACTCTTCACCCTCAAGCAGATGCTGGCCAACATGTCCTCTTCCCAGGCAATTCTCCTGGTGACGGGCGGCGTTTCCTTTACGATCGGCGCCATTATTTACGCCGTCAAAAAGCCGCGGATGATTCCGGGAATTTTCAGTTTTCATGAACTCTTTCACATTATGGTCCTGATCGGCGGCATCCTGCATTATGCCATGATCTACGGCGTCTATTCTCACCCCGTTTAGTCATGAGCGCATCTCTTCCGTCCGAACCATCCTGTCCTGTCACGGACCTGCTTTTGGCGGAGGAACTGAATTTATTTCTTCGGGAGTATGAAAAACATTACAAGCCGGGCGAAAGCAAACCGCCGGAGATCGGGATGCCTTTCCTGCTTCGCGCGCCCGGATCCGACACCGGTGTGCTGCTCATTCACGGGTTGATGGCGGCGCCGGCGGAAGTCCGCGAGTGGGCGGAATTTCTGCACGACGGGGGGCTGACCGTCTACGCTCCCCGATTGCCCGGCCACGGAACATCGTCCGGGGATCTTTCGGCCCGCCATTACCATGATTGGCTGGCCTGCGTCGACCGCGGCCACACGCTGCTCAAAACCTGCTGCAAAAAAATCCTGGTAGCCGGTTTTTCCACCGGCGCCGGTCTTGCGCTGCAAACCGTCATCGGGAAGCCCCATGATTTCGAAGCGGTGATTGCCGTCAGCGCGCCGCTCCGTTTTAAGAGTTTATCCTCGAGATTTGCCGAGCTGCTGAACGGCTTTAATCGTCTCTGCTCTTCTCTGGGCATGGGCCGCCTGGGCTTGGCCTTCATGAAGAACGACGCGGACAACCCCCACATTAATTATCTCCTCTGTCCGGTCAGTGCCTTCGTCGAGGTCAAAAAACTGATGAGAAGCGTCCGACGTTCGCTTGCCGGTATCCAAATTCCGGCCCTGATCATCCAGGGACGCAAAGATCCCAAGGTGGATCCTCAAAGCGGGCCGGCCATCTTTGATGGCCTGGGCTCGCATCAAAAGCGATTCGTTTGGATTGATTTCAACCGGCACGGCATCGTTTTGGGCCCCATCGCACGGGAAGTTTTCAAAGAAGTGGAATCGTTCCTGAACGCCTGCCGCCTGATGGATTCCCCAAAGTAGCCTGCTCCCATCTTCTATGCCGTCCCTCCTGTTCTGAATAATCATTTTGACCGGATGCTCATTCCATTGTAAGATGAAGCAAAATACGGTGGTTTCGGTCGGTCCCTCATGACGGAAAACAAAGAAGAAACGGCGGCAAGGCGGAAAACCCGCAAGGAATCCTTGCAGATGAAAGCCGCCGGCGCCTGGGATATCGCGGCGGACGCGGTCAACAATTTCAGCCTGAACGGCGACGCCAATCAGGCGGCCGCCGTCGCGCTTTACGCCATTCTGTCCGCCATCCCGCTCTTTATTCTCACCCTCATCGCCGCCGGGGCCTTCTTCAGCTCCAGCACCACTCTTCAGGGGGACATCATCGGGACCGTCCGGGGAATCCATCCCTATTTTTCCGAAGCGCTTCTTCAGCAGGTGGGGCAAATCGAAGGCAAAACCAAGGTGCTGGGCTGGATCGGCCTTTTGGGACTCGTCTGGTTGTCGGCCGCGATCTTCAATGCAATCGAGTCGGCGCTGAACATCATTTTCCGGTCCCGGCGCAAACGAAATTATTTCGTATCCAAACTCATGGCCATTGCCATGATCCCCACCGTCTGGCTGATCGGAGGATTGAGCGTTCTGATCACCTATCTGACGGCGCTGCTCGCCGAAGACCCCTCCGGTTGGACAGGCGGGATTCTGTTGACCCTGACCACACCGGCGCAAATCGGCCTGCGCTATATCCTTCCCTACCTGATGGTCGTCCTCCTGGTAACCTTCGTTTATCGGATCATTCCCACGGCGAAAATCCGTTTCTCTGTGGCCCTGGCCGGCAGCGCGATTTTCGCGTTTCTGGTGGAAATCGCCAAGCAGCTTTTTACCTGGTATCTGGCCAATTACACCCGCTATCACGTCATTTTCGGGTCTCTGGAAACCGTCGTCATCCTGGTCATCTGGGTTTTTTACGTGGCGCTGATTTTTTTGTTTTGCGCGGAAATCATGTCTTCCTTCGAGCGCCGCGATATGCTGCTGCTGGAAAGAGCCCTGCTCAAACCGAACCGTTCAAGGCTCAAGGTCGATGCGCGTCTCTTCCAGAAATTCGGCCGCGTTTACGCCCGGGATGAAGTGATTTTTCAAGAGGGGGATTCCGGCTGCGAAATGTTCTATGTGCTTTCAGGGCGGGTGCGCATGGAGCGTGTCGACGGCGGCGTCAAAAAAACCCTGGCGGAAATGGGGCCGGGACAATATTTCGGTGAAATGGCGGCGCTCATCGACGTCCGGAGGACCGCGACGGCGCGCACGATGGAAGACAGCCACCTGGCCGTGATCGACGACCGAACCTTTCAGAACCTGATCCGCGAAAGCCGGGAGGTTGCACTGGCCATGCTGCGCGAATTCGCAGCGCGCCTGAAAAATTCCAATGCGACGCTGGAAGAATTCTCCCGTCTGAGAACGCGCCTGCTGGTTTTCATGCAAATCCTTGATCGGCCCAAAGCCACCGTTGAAGAGCACATCGGACAGATTTCGCGGCTGACCCGAAAAGAACCGGCCGAAATCAGCCATATCCTTCAAGAGCTTTCCGCACAGGGAATCGTTATGCTCCGGGACAATCACCCGGACATCAACCGAGGAAAGATGTGGTCTCTGCTGGATTCCGGAATCTGAAAAACCGCGTTTCCGGATGCATCAAAGGAGAAATGAAAATGATCCTGCGCCCGCGAACAAACCCTCGAAGCTGGCCTTTCATCCTTTGCCTTATTCTCTGGTGGGCGCTCGCCGCCCAGGCCCGGGAAGCGCCGCCCGTCCGGGTCGGCGGCGCCGTCCCCGCCGTCGAAATCGCCCGGCACGCCGAATACCTGCTCGATTATTCCAACCGCCTGCAGGTTCAGGACATTATCGGCGGCGGACCATCCTTTCAACGCCACACGAAATATTCCTTTCAGTTCAGCTTCAAAAGAGCGACGCTTTGGTTCAAATGCCGAATCGCCCCCGCCGATGCCGGAGATGACGTATCGCCGGCCGGCCGTCGTTCCCTTCTGGTTTTCGACAACGCCGCCCTGGGCGCCATCACGCTCTACGTACCGGTCATCCAGGAGGGCAAGCCCGATCTCATTGAATTCCACGGAGGATGGCGGCAGGGGAACAAGAGCAGGGAATTTCCTTTTCTTTACCCGACTTTCGTTTTGCCCGACAACCTCGACGCCTCCCGTCCGGTCGTCGCCCGCGTCGCCACCCCATACGCGCTGCAGTTTCGTGCAACGCTTTATACCGTCGACGCTTTCCGGAAAAACAGTTTTGTTCTTTTTCTGATCGTCGGACTTTTCGCCGGCATTCTGATCGCCATGATTCTCTACAACCTGGCCCTGTATCTGTTCATCCGCGACCGTCAGTATCTTTTCTACATCACCTACGTCGGCTTTTTGCTGTTGTGGCAATGCATCCTCATCGGGCTCTTCCGTTATCTCTGGCCGCCGCTGGGCGAATTTCTGATGTCCGGCATCGCGGTGTTCGCGGCTCTGATGATGATCTTTGCCGTCCAGTTCGGCATCGTCTTTCTCAACACACCGAAAACGGCTCCCCGCCACGACAAACTGCTGAAGGGTCTGGCGGTTTTTATGGGCACGATCATTGTGCTGGTTTTTTTGAGACAATTATGGCTCGGCAATCTTCTGTCCTACCTTTCGGGACAGGTGGTTTCCGTTGTGCTTTTCACGGCCGCCTTTTCGTCTTTGCGCTCCGGCTTCCGGCCGGCCCTGTTTTACCTCATCGCCTTCGGCGTCTTTCTGCTGGCCGCTTTTGTCTTCTTTTTCAAATTTTACGGCCTGATCCCCAACAACACCTTCACCATGCATATCGTCATCTTCGGCAGCGCTGCGGAAGCCATCCTTCTGTCTTTCGCGCTGGGCTATCGCATCCGCATCATGCAGGAGGAAGAAGAGCAGCTGCGTGAGCGGGAAAGAAATCTCGAGGCGATCAGCGTGACGGATGAGCTGACGGGCCTTTTCAACCGGCGTTTTTTAAATCCGACGCTCGTGAAAAAAACGGCGGCGGCCCGGCGCACCGGGACGCGATTGTCCCTGCTGATGATGGATGTCGATCATTTCAAGGATTTCAACGATACCTACGGGCACCCGGAAGGCGACAAGGTGCTGGCGGCCCTGGGCCGGCTGCTGGTTCAGACCCTGCGGGAAGAAGATATCGCCTGCCGCTACGGCGGAGAGGAATTCGTGGTCATCCTCCACAATGCCGACCTCCGGGCGGCGTTGGAAGCCGCCGAGCGGATCCGGGCCGGTTTCGAAAAAATACCCTTTCAGCCCGGTGCAAAAAAACAGATTCACGCTACCATCAGCATCGGCGCGGCCGAACTGTTGCCGAACGAAAGCCCTGAAGAGTTTCTCAACCGCGCCGATCAGGCCATGTATCAGGCCAAGCAAACCGGCCGCAACCGGATCTGCCGCGCCTGAAACGAAGCACGGCCTCGTCACTCATGGCTCCTTGCTTGCTTTTTTGTCGTTCACCGTCAACGGCTCAAACGGCCGATGTCCCTATTTTCCCATCCCCTGTTTTCCAACGGATGTTTTCTAACGGCTTGACACAGAAGCCATTCTTTGAAATAGAATGCCGAAACCAACATCTCCGGAGGGCATCATGAAAGCAGCAGTCCTGCACGGCGCGAAGGATATTCGAACCGAAACCGTTCCCGATCCCGTCTGCGCGCCGCACGGCGTCATCATCAAAGTCAGATCCTGCGGCGTATGCGGTTCCGATCTGCACTGGTACAAAGAGAAAGGCCACGAGGGCACCATCTTCGGCCATGAATTCAGCGGCGACATCGTGGAAGTCGGCAAAAATGTGCAGGGAATCAACCCCGGCATGCGCTGTACGGCGGTCGGCTTTTCCCCGTGCGGCAAATGCTTCTGGTGCAAGCAGGGAGAGGCGCACCGCTGCTCGGACATGGCGCTTTTGGGATACCAGTTTCCGGGCGCGATGGCCGAATACGTTCACGTGCCGTTTGCGTCTTCGGGCCGAAGCGTTTTTCCGCTGCCCGCGGATCTCTCTTATGAAGACGGAGCGTCGGTCGAACCTCTTTCCATTTCCTACTTTTCCGTCAACCGCGGACAGCCCAAACCGGGAGACGTCGTGGCCGTCATCGGGCTGGGCGTCATCGGGCTCTACGCCGTTCAGATCCTCAAGGCTCTGGGCGTTGAAAAGGTTCTGGCCGCCGGACGAAGGCCCTCGCGCCTGGCCGCGGCAAAGCGCTGCGGAGCGGATTTCGTCATCGACGCGGCGGCCGAAGACACCCTGCAGGCCGTCCTGCAGACGACGGATCAGCTGGGCGTCAATACCGTGGTGGAGTGCGCGGGGAACCAGACCACTTTTGATCAGGCCGTGGCCATGGCGCGCGGCGGCGGCAAGATTCTGCTGGTCGGCATTTACGAAGAAGCGCTTCACTGGCAGCCCCTTTCCGTCATCGGCAAAAACCTGACGCTGGTGGGCTGCCTGGGCGGCAATTTTCCTGCGGTCATCGAACTGCTGAAAACCAAAAAAGTCAGCACCGACGGAATCGTTTCGCACCGCTTTGGGCTGGATCAGGCCGCGGAAGCCTTCCGCGCCCAGCTTCAGGATCCGACCGCCGTCAAGGTCATGGTTCAACCCTGAAAAGGCAAAACATGAACGAACCGTATTTAGCGCACACGGAATTCATCGAGCGGGACGCCCCGGAGATCCGGGTTTTCGCGCGCAATGCCGTTGGAGACGCGGCAACGCCCCGGGAAAAGGCCGTCAAACTTTTCTTCGCCGTCCGCGACGGAATCTATTACGACCCCTACCGGATCGATCCCCGGCGCGAAGCGTTCCGGGCGACCACCGTCCTTCGCCAGGGGTACGGATACTGCGTGACCAAAGCGGTCCTGCTGGCCGCGCTCTTGCGGTCGCAGGGCATTGCCTGCCGGATCCATCTCGCCGATGTCCGCAATCACCTGACCACAAAGCGCCTCAAAGAAATGATGAAGACGGACATTTTTTACAATCACGGCTACAATGATGTCCTGCTGGACGGCCGCTGGCTGAAAGTGACGCCGACTTTCAACCTGTCTCTTTGTGAAAAATTCAAGGTCAAACCGCTCGACTGGGACGGACAATCCGATGCCGTGCTTCACCCCTTCGACATGGAGGGACGGCGGCACATGGAATACATCCGGGACCGCGGCTCCTTTGACGATCTGCCCTTTGACTTCCTCATTGAAACCTTCGTCACCCGTTACGGCGGCTCGATCGAGGACTTTACGCGCCAGACGACCCGAACGGGCCGATTTGAAGAAGAGGCCGAAAACGAGGCCCGGAAACTTTCCACAAACCAAACATGACCCATGATTGATTTCAGTGAACTGAAAGCCATCCTTGATGAACGCCGGATTTCCTCGGGCGAATCCGTCCTCCATCTGCATTCCCACGATGAATCCTTTCATGCGCCGTCTCTTCCGGACATCGTCGTGTGGCCCCGTACCACCGAGGAAGTCAGCCGTCTGGTCCGCTGGGCCCGCCGAAAGCATGTGCCGGTCACGGCCTGGGGCGCGGGAACCAGTCTGGAGGGAAATCCCATTCCCGTCCGCGGCGGTATGGTCATGGACTTCAATGAAATGAACCGAATCATCGCCGTTCGTCCGGAAGACTTTCAGGCGGATGTTCAGGCCGGCGTCATCTACAAGGAACTCAACAAGACCCTGGCCCGCGATGGCCTCTTCTTTCCGCCCGATCCTGGGGCGGCGGCCACCATCGGCGGCATGATCGGCAACAACGCCAGCGGCATCCGCTCGGTGCGCTACGGCGCGACAAAGGATTACGTCATGCGCCTCACGGTCGTGTTGCCGGAAGGCGATGTCATTCGTACCGGCAACCGTGCGCGCAAAAGCTCGTCGGGGTACAACCTGTCCGCTCTCTTTACCGGATCGGAAGGAACGCTGGGCATCATCACGGAAGCCACGCTGAAGCTTGCCGGTCTGCCGGTGAATTTCATGGCCGTGCGCGCGACCTTCCCCTCCGTCTTGAACGCCACCACAACGGTGTATCAGATCATGCGCGCCGGGCTGGCGCCCGCCGCCATGGAGTTTCTGGACGCCAACGTCGTGCGCGTGCTCAACGCCGACCGGGGAATGACGCTGGAGGAAAACCCCACGCTGCTCATGGAATTTTCCGGGTACAGCCGGCAGGGGCTGGCGGATGAAATGGCTTTCGTGGAGGAAATCTGCTTTGCCGACGGCGCGCTTTCCCTCGATCGCGGAATCGGCGCTGAAGAAAGAGCGCGCCTCTGGGAAATCCGGCATCAAACCTATGAATCCATCAAGCGGCATCACCCGGGCCTCTCGCCCCTGATCATGGACGTGGCGGTGCCGCTTTCACGTTACAGCGAAATGGTGGACTTCAGCAAAAACGAGGTGCGGGACCTGACGGCTTACCTCTTCGGCCATGCCGGCGACGGCAATATTCATGTCCACGTCATGGACGATCCGCAGGACGCGCAACGCTGGGCGCGCGTGGAAGAGGCCAGCCGCAGCATCGTCATGAAAGCGCTGGAGTTTGAAGGCACCTGCACCGGCGAGCACGGCGTCGGCATCGGAAAGAGCCGCTTTATGGAGACGGAGCACGGGGCAAGTTTGATTCTCATGAAGCGGCTGAAGGGACTGCTCGATCCGGAGAATCTTTTCAATCCCGGAAAATTTTTCCCTTGAGTAAAACAACCGGAGGGCCTTCCAGGAAGATCCCTGCCATGGAAAACATCATTTACAGGGGCGTGCTGACCAAAACCGGTGAACGGTCCTTCCTGGCCGGAGAAAACGGCAGCCGGCATCTGGAGGGCGAAAAAATCTGGAGCGGGTATCTGGCGCACTGGAGCGGGAAGAAGGTATGCGCCCGCCGTCTGCCGCAGATCGATTATGAAACCGGCCGTCCCATCATTCTCGTGTGGCCGGAAGCGCCGGTGCCCGATATTTCCCGGGTCGAGATCTACTTCAATGAACGGCTCGTGAAATACCCCTTGTCGTTTCTCGGGCACCTGGCCGTACAGGTGAACGGGAAAGTCTTCAATTTCTCGCATTGGATGAACGAGAACGAGGCCATGAGTCCGGAAGAATATTTTTTCCGGCCGGCGCTGGGCGAATTCGCCCCGGATCCGGCGAGCGGACGCGACAATACGGAAAATCCCCAAAGGCCCTACTACGACAAATTCGGCAGGCTTTTCATGCGGAACATCCATGTGCTGAAGATTTCCGGCATGGACACGCGAAGACTTTCCGGATTTTTTCTCACCGAACTGGAAAAAATCCGCAGCACGCCGCCCGATCCGAAAGAGCCCGGCAAGTACCGGGACTTTCATATTCTGACCCGCAGCTGTGCCACCATTATCCGTGACGGATTTCAAAGCCTGGGATTTGAGAAAATCAGCGGCGTCTTCCCCCGGGATCTTTTCGTCAGCATGGCTTATTTCTTTTTAAAACGGCAGCGACTGCCGAACGTACGGGCTTGTCTTCATAAACTCCAGCAGCTTCAGGTTCCCGAGGCCCCTCCCAGCGCGATGCCGCCGCTGTTGAATCCACGAAACAGATACCGGTACAGAACCCTCCAAAAAAAATATATTTCCGGATGAAACGCTGATGCAGGCAAAAAGCACAGGAAGGCTTTTTCCAGATTCCCTTTGAGAGATTTTGAATGCTCCCGACTTCCGGCATCTATGGCGGATCCTCCGGGCATGGGCTTTCATTTTGAACGCATCAGGAGTATATAGCGGTGAAAAAACAGAAAGGGAGGCTCTTGTGGAAAACAGGCAAAAGGAAGGATGGGAAGTCAGTCGTCGGGAAATGCTGATCTTGTCCGGCGGCTTTGTTACGGCCCTGATGCTTGGGAATATGTCGGGGGCCGGGCTCAGCCGCGCAGCGGAAATAAAATTTCCGGAAGGGAAATGCACAGGCAAAATGGAAAAGAAAGTATTGGTCACGTACGCCAGCAAGTACGGTTCAACCGGGGGAGTTGCCGATGCCGTCGCCAAAGAGCTTTGCGCCAAAGGCGTAAGCGCGGACGTGGCGTTGATCAAGAATGCCCGCAACATCGGATCCTATCAGGGCGTAATCATCGGGAGCGCCATCTACATGGGCAAGTGGATGTCGGAAGCGGTGGATTTTGTCAAAAAGAACAAAGAGGTTCTGCGGCGGGTGCCTGTAGCCTATTTCCTCGTGTGCATGACGCTGTCCAGGCCGACCGAAAAAAACCGGGCTGAAGTGCTGGCCTATATGGACCCCCTCCTCAAGGAGGTGCCGGAGATCAAGCCCGTGAGCCTTGGAACCTTTGCCGGCGCGATGCATTACGGCAACCTGTCCTGGATATACAAAAAGATTTTGAAGTCCAAGGGAACCCCTGAGGGAGATTACCGAGACTGGAATGCCATCCGTTCCTGGGCGCAAGAACCCGTGTATACCAAATTCTTCCGGTAAAAAATCCCGGAGCCGGCGAATACCGGATCATAACCGGTTCCGCGACGACCGGAAGGCTCTGATTCCACCGTGAGAAACTTACTGTTTTTCGGGTGTCCCTTTTGTCCGATGTCTTCGTTTCCGCCTCCTGTTTCGTTTCGCCGGCGCTTCATCGGTCGGCGTTTCCGCAATGGAAGAAGGCTTCCCTGAAAGAAACGCATTCCACCATGCCAGGGCGGATTGATTTTCCCCTCCCCCCATGCCTTCCAGAGGCAGGGTCGCCAGGGCGTCTGCAAATTCGGGTCTGTTGACGATGACGGAAGGACGACGCGGCGGCACCTTGTGAAGCGAGTGCCGCATGGCAAGGATGTTGCGCATTTGGTTGGCGACCTTTCCGGGAATGTTCACGGTCCCGGAGCACTCTTTCATCAGATCTGCACACGCGACCTCCCGTATCCATCGGCCCGGGACGCCGTCCCGCCCGCCGGCCGGCGTTGTTTCCGCGAGGAGGGGACCGAAGAATGCGGCAAAGAAGAGCGCCGGGGATGACGACATTCCCGTCCGGCATCGGCAGTCGAGGTATTCAAGATTTGCGTTCATGATGTTCAGACGCCGGGCGTTTCCGCCGAGCCACTTGCTGAGACCGGGGAAAAGGGCGGCAAGAAGTCCGCTGGTGTGCAGCAGACCGAAAGCCCGCCCGGCAGCACCGAGCAGGAAGAGTTTCAACATCTCTTCATAGAGCCTTGCCGGCGACGCGCGGGAAATGGTGGAGGACAGGGCACAGAGGGTCTCCCACGCGGCGGCTTCGACGACAAACTGGTGGGATGCGGCAAAACGAACGGCGCGGAGCATACGCACCGGGTCTTCCGTAAATCGTACGGACGGGTCGCCGATCGGGCGAATGAGCCCGTCGCGGAGGTCGGCGAGTCCGGTCGAGTAGTCAATGATCGAATAGTCTGCAATATTATAGGCAAGGGCATTGATCGTAAAGTCACGGCGGAGGGCATCCTGTTCGGGTGTGCCGAAGACGTTGTCCCGCAGGACCATTCCGGAATCATCTTTGAGGTGACGGGGTTTGTGGTTGTTGGGAGACGGCCTTGCCGTTTCCGATTCTTCAGGCAGGGCATCGGCCCGAAACGTGGAAACTTCGATGATTTCGTCTGCAAAGTGCAGATGGGCCAGCCTGAAACGGCGGCCGACAAGACGGCAATTTCGAAAGAGACGTTTGATCTGACCGGGTCTGGCGTCTGTTGCGACGTCGAAGTCTTTGGGGGTGCGTTCCAGGAGCAGGTCGCGAACACACCCCCCCATCAAGTAAGCAATGAAACCGTTTTCGTGGAGTCGGTACAGTGTCCGAAGAACGTTCCGGCTGATCTTTTTCCGGGAGATCCGGTGTTCCTTGCGGGGAATGATGATCGGCTGCATGGCTTGCACCATAGCACACCGGATCGAAAAAACAAGATTCAGGCGTCAGGGACCACGAATTGGAATATGGAATAGCGGCCGATCATGATCGGAAACACAGGATGGATTCAACCGGCAAGCGGGAACCGTTGACCAAAGAACGGTTCCGCTGACGGAAGACTTCAACGAAACCGATGATTTTGTTCAAGAGCTTCCGGAAAAGGGCATTCGGATTCACGGTAGGTCACCTCCATGGCATTCCCCTTGTTTAGATGGACCTGGAAAGGATGTTTGGGTGCTTTTGGCTGAATCATGCCATCGCCATTTCTTTCAGAGCTCTGCAACCCCCGCTCAAAAGTTCAGCGTAAACCGTTTCACCGGCCTGCCGTCCGCCGTGCCGAGAAAAAGCCGCACCCCGCAGCGGGGTGCGGCTTTTTCTCTTCGCGGGAGGGAAGGGACATCATTTCTTTTTTGAAGCCGGCTTGCGCGCAGCTTTCGTCCTGCTCTTTACCCCTTTGGCCGCCGGCTTCTTTCTTCCGGGATTTACCGCCTTCTTTCCTGCTTTTGGTTTCACCGGTTTTTCTTTGGCCGGCTCCAGCGCGAGCCGCAGCACCTCCATCATGTCGCTCACAAAATGAAATTTCACCTTTTTCCTCACGTCGGCCGGAATATCATCGAGATCCTTCCGGTTCCACGCGGGCAGAATGACGGTTTTGATTCCCGCACGATAGGCCGCGAGCACTTTTTCCTTGATGCCGCCCACGGGCAGCACCGCGCCGCGCAGCGTGATCTCTCCGGTCATCGCCAGTTGCTTCTTCACCTTGCGGTTGGTCAGAAGCGAGGTCAGCGCCGTCAGCATCGTGACGCCCGCCGATGGGCCGTCCTTGGGCGTCGCGCCCGCCGGAACGTGGATGTGGATGTCGCGGTCTTCGAAAAAGTCGGGATTCACGCCCAGCTCGCGAGCGTTGGTGCGCAGAAAGCTCAGCGCCGCCGCGACGGATTCCTTCATGACGTCGCCCAGCTGTCCGGTCAGCGTGAGCCCCTTCTTGCCCTTCATGGCGGTGGCTTCGATGAACAGCATGTCGCCGCCCACGGGCGTCCAGGCCAGACCGATGGCGATGCCCGGTTTCGTGATCCGCGCGTCGGTGTCGGTCGGTACGCGCAGAGCGCCCAGATACCGGTGCACGTCTTTTTCCATTACGGTTTTGGACTTGAGGCTTCCTTCGGCAATTTGCGCCGCCACGCCGCGGCAGGCGTTGGCGATCTCACGCTCGAGGTTGCGCACGCCCGCTTCCCGCGTGTAGCCGGTGATGATCATGGAAAGCGCCTTGCCCGTCAGCTTGAACTGGGAAGCCGTAAGGCCGTTTTCCGCAAGCTGCCGCGGAATCAGATACCGCTCGGCGATTTTCATCTTCTCTTCCTGCGTATAGCCGCTCAGTTCGATCACTTCCAGGCGGTCCAACAGCGCAGGCGGAATCGTGTCGAGCATGTTGGCCGTGGCGATGAACAGCACCTTCGACAAATCGAACGGCACATCCAGATAATGATCCGTAAAGGTGTTGTTCTGTTGCGGGTCCAGCACCTCGAGGAGCGCCGAAGAGGGATCGCCCCGGAAGTCGCTGCCGAGCTTGTCGATTTCATCGAGCATGAACACGGGGTTGTTCGACTCCGCGCGCCTCAGTCCCTGAATGATCCTTCCCGGCAGCGCGCCGATGTAGGTACGGCGATGGCCGCGGATTTCCGCTTCGTCACGCACGCCGCCCAGCGCGATGCGCCAGAATTTGCGCCCCAGCGCGCGGGCGATGGAATGACCCAGCGAGGTTTTGCCGGTGCCCGGAGGCCCCACGAAGCAGAGGATCGGACCTTTGGAATCCGGCTTGAGCTTGCGGACCGCCAGATACTCGATGATCCGCTTTTTCGGTTTGGCCAGTCCGTAATGATCTTCGTCCAGAATCTTGCGCGCGGCGGCAATATCCAGGTTATCCGTCGTGGCTTCATGCCACGGCAACGCCGTGATCCAATCGAGGTAGGTGGAGGAAACCGTATATTCCGCCGAAGACGGATGCATGCGCGAAAGCCTTTCCAGCTCGCGCAGCGCCTCCTTCTTGGCTTCCTCGGGCAGATTTTTCTCCTCAATTTTCTTGCGGTACTCGTCCGTCTCCACCGTGTTTTCGTCGCTCTCGCCCAGCTCCTGTTTAATGGCCTTCAGCTGCTGGCGCAGGTAATATTCCCGCTGGTTCTTGTCGATGTCGTCCTTGACTTTGGTTTGGATTTTGTTGCCCAGTTCAAGCACTTCCATCTGATGGTTGACCATGCGCGTCAGCTCTTTGAGGCGCAGCTTGACGTCGGCCGTGTCCAGCACTTTCTGCTTCTCCTCCACCGGTGCGTTGATGATCGACGCAATCAGATCGGCCAGCGTTCCCGCTTCGGTAATGGACTTGGCCATCGGCCCGAACTCCGGCGGCAGAAACGGCGAAAGCTTCAAAATCCGGTCAAACAGCGTCAGCAGATTCGCCATCAGCGCCTCGGTTTCGAGATCCTTCACTTCCTTTTCGTCCACCAGCCGGATGCGCGCCTGCTGATACGGCTTTCCCTCGATCAGCTCTTCGATGGAAAAACGGCTGAGCCCCTGCAAAAGAAGCTGCGTGCGGTTTTCCGCCGTCTTGGCCATCTTCAGTATCACCGCGCAGGTGCCCATCGCGTGCAGGTCTTCTTTGGCATAGGGGCGGGCGGCGTCCGGCTCCTTTCTGGCCATGATCAGGCCCACCAGCCGGTCTTTGGTCATGGCTTCATCCACCATCACCGATGCGTTGCCCGTCACCTCCAGCGGAATCATCGTTTTGGGAAACACCATCACGTTGTGCAGGGGCAAAATGGGAATCACTTCCGGGATATTGAACGTGTTTTTATTTTCAGAAACATTTTGTTCCGTCATGGTAACCTCCTGTTGTCGTCGGGCCGGCAGCCGCTAGGGTGCCGAAAAGACCGAAATCCGGTGTGTCTTGTTGACCGGCAGTTTGCGCATCCGCACCATCAGAATGCCGTCGGCGTAAGAGGCAACGGAGGATTGCGCGTCGACGGGCGCCGGCAGGGCAATGCTTCTTTCGAAATACCCGTGCGGGATTTCCGCCTGACGGTACCGGGCATTTTGCAGAAGCTGAACCGCCTTGCGAACCCCGGAAACTTTGAGTTTGAGGCGATTGACCTCGATCTGCAGATCCTCCTTGTTCAGTCCCGCCATGTCGGCCAGAACGATCACTTCATCCGCCGATTCGCACACATCCACGCCGGGGCGCCAGATGCATTCATAATTTTTGAAGGCCGGACGAACCAGGTGGAAGACTTCATCCACCGCTTTCTGGAATTCGTCTTCGAAATTACCGCCAAAATTGATTTTGATGTAGGTCATTTCCTGTGCCTCTCCCATGCGATTTTTTGACTGCGCGGAAAGTATAGTGATTCAAGGCGGATTTGTAAAGACCGGGAGGAAAAAAGTGAATGGCGGATGGCAAACCCCTGAAAAAAAATCGCTGGTTTCATCGGCGATATTTTGCTATGGGGAAGCCCGTTTTAGGGGAAATGCATCCAGGAATCTCCTGCCGGTTGCGATTCGTTTCATCCGAAGCCTGAAGACATCCCAAAGCCCTGAATCAAGAAAGAAGCCTATGAAAAAAGAACATTTGAGAAATATCGCCATCATCGCCCACGTCGACCACGGCAAGACCACGCTGCTCAACGCCTTGCTCAAGCAGACCGGTATTTTCCGCTCCCACCAGGCGGTGGAAGACCGCGTGATGGATTCGATGGCGCTGGAAAAAGAGCGAGGCATCACGATTGCGGCCAAAAACACGGCCGTGGAGTATCAGGGCGTTAAAATCAACATCGTCGATACGCCGGGCCACGCCGATTTCGGCGGGGAAGTCGAACGCAGCCTCAACATGGTGGACGGTGCCCTGCTGCTGGTGGACGCGAGCGAAGGTCCCTTGCCCCAAACCCGCTTCGTGCTGAAAAAAGCTCTGGCGCGGCATCTGCCGATCATCCTCGTCGTCAACAAAATCGACCGGCCGGACGCGCGCGCGGAAGAAGTCATCTCCGAAACCTACGATCTCTTCATTGATCTGGGGGCCGAAGAAGACCAGATTGAGTTCCCCATTCTGTACACCAATGCCAAGACCGGTGTAAGCCACAGAACCCCGGGCGATGACAGTTCCGATCTTCAGCCGCTTCTGCGGGCAATCCTCGAAGCCATACCCGCGCCCGCCGGCGACGACGGAGCCAATACGCAATTTTTAGTGACGAATCTGGATTATGACCCGTATGTCGGCCAGATGGCCGTCGGCCGCCTGCAGGCCGGAAAACTGGAAATCAACAAACCCTATACGCTCTGCGCAAAAGAGAAGACCGTCGGCGGCGTCAAACTGTCCGCTCTTTATACCTTCTACGGCCTGGCTAAAAAACCGGTTACGGTCGCAGAGTCGGGGGATATTATCTGCCTGGCCGGCGTGGAAAACGTCACCATCGGCGACACGATTTCATCGGAGGACCGTCCGCAGGCCCTGCCCCGGCTGACGGTGGACGAACCGACCGTTTCCATGATCTTCTACGTCAACGACGGCCCCTTCGCCGGCAGAGAGGGCAAGTATTTGACGTCCCGCCATCTCCTGGAAAGGCTCGAAAAGGAAGCGCTGCGCAATGTGGCGGTCCGGATCAAAAAACTGGACCGCACCGACGCATTTGAAGTGTGCGGACGCGGCGAACTGCAGATGGCCGTCCTGATCGAAACCATGCGCCGCGAAGGATTCGAGATGACCGTGTCCAAGCCGCAGGTCATCACCCAAAAAACGGACGGCAAGATTTTCGAACCCGTCGAGCGCCTGTTTCTGGACATCCCCGAAGAGTTCGTGGGCCGCATCACGGAGAAGCTTTCCATCCGCAAAGGAAGACTGGAAAGTCTCGTCAATAAAGGCAGCGGCCGGGTCAGCATGGAATTTTTGATTCCCTCGCGAGGCCTCATCGGCTTTCGCGGCCAGTTTTTGACCGACACGAAGGGCGGCGGCGTGATGAATTCCCTGCTGGAAGACTACGCGCCGTGGTTCGGCGCGATTCCCCAGCGCGCCACGGGTGTGCTGGTGGCCGACCGCGCGGGCCGCGTAACGGCCTATGCCAGCTATGCCATGGAAGACCGCGGGGAGATGCTCGTGGATGTCGGAACGGATGTTTACGCGGGCATGATCGTGGGCGAGCGCAACCGCCCGCAGGACCTCAACGTCAACATCGTCAAGGAAAAAAAGCTCACCAACATGCGGGCTTCCACCTCGGACGCCACCGTGATCCTGCGGCCGCCGCGGATTCTGTCCCTCGACCAGGCCATCGAATTCATCGCGGAAGACGAACTGGTGGAAGTGACGCCGCAAAGCGTACGCCTGCGCAAGATGGAACTGGACGCGACGAAGCGGCAGATGAAAGCCCGCCGGGAGGACTAAAACCCGGTCAAGCGGAGGTTCCCCCCGGCGGCGGACTTCCGTCTTTCGAAAATCATCTCCTAAACCGACATCTTCTTTTTCAATTCGCGCTTGAGCACTTTGCCCACACCGCTTGTGGGAAGCTCGTCCATGAATTCGATGACGCGCGGCATCTTGTAAGGCGCCACCCGTTCCTTGAGAAAGGCGCGAATCTCTTCTTTCTTCGCCTCGGTTTTTTCCACGCCTTCATGCAAAACGATGGCGCAGCCCACGCGCTCCGATCCCGGGCGCTCCGGATCGGGCAGGCCGATGCTCGCCGCCATCTGAACATCCCGATGCGTCACCAGGATTTCGTCCAGCTCCCGGGTAAAGACTTTGAATCCGGACACGATCACCATGTCCTTCACCCGGTCCACCAGATAAAAGTAGCCGTCTTCGTCCATCTTCGCCACGTCCCCGGTGTGCATCCATCCGTCGCGCACGGCGTTGGCGGTTTCTTCGGGCTTGTTGAAATACTCCCGCATGAGCTGCGGTCCGCAGATGACGATCTCACCCGGTTCGCCCGGCGCCACGGGATTCCCGGTCGCCGTGTCGAGGAGCTGAACCATCGTGTCGGGAAACGGCATGCCGATGGACGCCGGTTTTTTCTTGCCCTTGAGGGGATTGCAGATCATCACCGGCGACATCTCCGTCATGCCGTAGAGTTCGATGAAATTTCCCTCGCCGATAATCGCTTCGAGTTCTTTGATGTTCTCCGCCGGAAACGGCGCAGCGGCGCTCATGCACCATTTGAGATGCCCCTTGAGATCGAGCGCTTTGAACTCGGGCTTTTTCAGCAATTCAAAAAAGACCGTGGGAACGTTCACGAAGAAGGTGGGGCGGTATTTTTTCAGCGCTTCAATGATAAAGTGCGTATCGCGCGGGTTGGGAACGCAGATTTGGGTAACCCCCCGGGTCATCGTGAATCCGCCCAGGGCAAGTCCCGCGATATGAAAAAGGGGAAAGGCGGAAAGGGCGATATCCTCCGGCTGGATGTCCAGCCAGGTCAGGGTCTGGTGGCGGTTGCTCAGGTAGCTTCGCTGGGTAAGCAGGGCCCCCTTGGCGGGCCCCGTCGTGCCCCCCGTGTACATCATGAAGATGGCGTCGTCGAATGTGCGCTTGACCGCCACGTGGTCTTTGGGCATTTCCTTCAAGACGTCCATGAAGCGCGAAACCGTCTTCCCGGCAATGGGTTTCACCTCGGCCGTGGGGATTTTTTTCAAAAGCTTCCCCAGCACACGCTTCACGCCGGGCAGGAAATCGGCAATTTCCGACACGATCACCGTCGAGAAGGGCGCTTGATCGGCCACCTCCGCTATCTTGGAATAGAGCACGTCCACCGTGAGGACAATCTTCGTCCCCGAATCCGCAAGCTGGTGCGCCATCTCATGCGGCGTCATCAACGGAGACAGCCCCGTCGTGATGCAGCCGGCCTTTTGCGCCGCCAATACGGCAATGTAGTGCGCAGGAATATTGGGCAAATGCAGGCCGACGACATCATCGGGCTTCAGGCCTTTTTTGATGAAAAAATGGGCGAGTTGATTGGAAAGAACATCGACATCCCGGAAAGTCAGCGACCGTCCCAGGTAAATCAAAGCGGCCTTGTCGGGATACCTCGCGACCACTTCCGAGAATAAATCGGTAAAACTTTTCTCTTCATACCGGAGTTCAGGTGGAACGTGTTTGTCGTAATTCTTCAGCCACGGCTTTTCCAGGTAAACATTGCCCATAGAACCCTCCTTTAAAAAATAGAGTAAGAAACGGTTTCCGATACGATGGCGCTTTACTGCAACAATATTGGTCTTGTCATGCAAGGAATGTGGAACGTCACGCGCGGCCGGTCCATGATGGGACGGCCCTTTTTCACAATCACACTGACGCAGATAGGAAGACGGGTTAAGGGCACCCGTTTATTTGATTGAGCATCTAAAACTTTTTCTTAAGGCTTCCGGAGTCGCCGGCAAAAATCCGGGACAGCGCCCGTTTTTTACGCTTTTTCCAGCTTCCCTTGTGATAGGCGTAGCTGGCCAGCAGGGGCAGCGCGGTGGTGGCTTCGGCGTACACCATCTGTTCGCAGGAGGAATCCACCTTGCCCCAGGAATTGGCTTCCTTAAGTGTGGAGCTCGAGCAGGCGCCGTCGCGGACATCGGCCACGGTAATCTGGACGGCGTATTTGTGCATGGTCACGTTATATCCGAGAATCTCGGCGCAAACCACGGTATCCTGGGCAAAGTTTTTCGGCACGCCGCCGCCGATCATCAAAAGACCGGTGGTGCCCGCCTTGATTTTTATTTCGGTCAGCTCCCGGAAGTCTTTGACGGAATCGATGGACAGGTGATTTTCCGGATGTTCCACCTGATGCAGAACGAGCCCGAAACCGGCGGAGCTGTCCGAAAACGCGGGGCAGAAGATCGGCACATCGTTTTCATAGGCCGCCTGCACCAGAGAATTTTTCTTTTTGGCGTGCTTCGTCAGGTATTTGCCCATTTCGGCGATAAATTCCCGAGACGAATAGGGGCGGGGTTCCAGCGAGTCGGCAATGGTCCGGATGGTCCGGTCGCAGTGCTGCAGATCGTCTTCGCTGATGTACGTGTCGTAAATGCGGTCAATGTACAGGCTGCGCAGAAGCTTGTCGTCCACGAACGGCGTTCCCTGGTAGTGCCGGAAACCCAGGGCTTCAAAAAAATCCATGTCGACAATCGACGCGCCGGTCGCCACGATCACGTCCACCATGTTGTTTTTCACCAGGTCCACGTACACCTGCATGCAGCCGGCCGCACTCGTGGAACCGGCCAGCGTCAAGATGACCGCGCAGTTTTTTTCCCGGAGCATCCGGTCGTAAATTTCGGCCGCCGAGGCCAGATCGCGAGCGGAAAAGGACATTTTTCTCATAGCCCGGATGATGTCCGCCGCGTTGATTTTTTTGATGTCGATGTGCTCGACGGGTTTATTCAGCAAATCCTTCTTCTTCATGACCGCTCCCATTCTCCCGTGTTTTTCTCCCCGGCTGCCTGTGTTATTAAATCACGGCTCCTCAAAAGTCAACTCCTTAGGGGTGCTGCTTTTTCTCTTTCCGGTTTCTGGACCGCGGCCTTTGATTCGGGCGCTGAGCCTTCGGTTTCGGCCCGGGCATGCCCCCCTCTTCCGCTTCCTCGGCCGCGGGCGGAGACGGCGGCGCGTGCAGGGACTGCTGATAGTAATCGTCGAGCAGCATGGTAATGATGGCCAGCTCCTCCTCGGACTGCGCGAGACTGCGCGCCAGCGGCTTAAAGCGCTGCATGCGCTCGATCTGGATGTTGTCGCGGCCGCGCAGGCGCGCCTCCAGAAGTGCGGTGATCCTTTCGGTGACGACCTTCTCCAGCTCCTCATCGCCGGGGAGCAGACGTTCATCCATGCGGATATTGTAAAAACGGGCGATGCTCTGAATCTTGAATCTTTCCATTTCCGCGACGAGCGAAATCACCACGCCGCTCGAGCCCATCCGGCCGGTGCGCCCGGCCCGGTGAATGTAGGCTTCCGGGTCTTCCGGCGGCTCATACTGAAAGACGTGCGACAGATCGGGAATGTCGATGCCCCGCGCCGCCACGTCGGTCGCCACCAGAAAGCGGAGCGCCCCGCGCCGCACCCTCGCCATCACCTTTTCCCGCGCGGTTTGGGCCAGATCGGAGCTGAGCTCGTCGGCGTCGTAGCCGAAGCGCTTCAGCACGATGGACAGGTAATGGACCGTATCTTTCGTGTTGCAGAAGATGATGGCCGAGGCGGGATTTTCAATCTCGATAATCCTCACCAGCGAGCGTTCCTTGCGCATGCCCGGCACCACGTAATAAATGTGCTCGCTTTCGGCGATGTGCACTTCATTGCCGCTTAAACTCAGCAGTTCGGGCTCACGCAAAAACTGGCCGGCCAGGCGAATCACCTGCGGGGGAAACGTGGCGGAAAACATGCTGCTCGCGATTTTGCCCGTCGGGATATATTTGCGGATTTTGACCATGTCCGGGTAAAATCCCATGGACAGCATCCGGTCCGCTTCGTCAAAAATCAGCATCCTCAGGTGGTCCAGCGTCAGGGTGTTCTTGAGCAGGTGATCGAGAATGCGCCCCGGCGTGCCGACCACGAGCTGGGCGCCCGAACGGAAGGCTTCGAGCTGGGGGCCGTAGCCGACGCCGCCGTAAACCACGGCCGTCTTGAGCCCGGTTCCCTCCGTCAGCACCTGCGCTTCGCGGAAGACCTGCAGGGCCAGTTCGCGGGTGGGCACCAGAACCAGCGCCTGGGCGACGTTTTTCGCGGGATCGATTTTCCGGATAATCGGCAGCAGGTAGGCCCCCGTTTTGCCGCTGCCGGTCCGCGACTGAATCATCACATCCCGGTCGGCCATCAGATAGGGGATGGTTTTCGCCTGCACCGGCACCAGCGACGGCCAGCCCGCGCGCGCGCAGGCCGCCTTCAGCTCCGGACTCAGATCCTCCAGGCCAATTTCTCCAAAACCGGCGGCTTCCGGCTTATCCGCCCCTTCCCCGGGATTTTTCTCTTGCATGATTTCATGATCCTCTCGTCAAAAAAATTTATAAATTTCATTTATTTCAGGGCGGCCCAGGAATCAAGAAAAAACTTGGGGAATCCGGAGCACAAATCCCGAGCCGGCCCGGGCCCAGAAAATTCCTTGACAGCCGCTCAGGTTTCATATAGCGTAGCGGCGAATTCGTCAGAGGCTCATCGAGCCCTGCCTGTTGGAGCGATTCAAGTATTCAAATAAACAAGCCGATATTCAATTCGTACCTGCTTTAAGATTGCGAGTCTCCTCGTTTGCTTCTGGAAAATTAATGCAGACCATACCTGTCCAACCTTCAATATCGAGCCTGTCATTTCATCCCTAAGGAAAAATTTATGAACATCGAAGACATCAAGAGACTGCCCATCAGCGAGCTGAATCATCTGGCCAAGGATCTGGAAGTCCCCGGGGCCAGCGGCATGCGTCGCCAGGATTTGATCTTTGCCATCCTGCAGACCCAGGCGGAACAAAACGGCGTAATCTCCGGCTCCGGCGTCCTGGAAATTCTGCCGGACGGATTCGGCTTTTTGCGCGCGGTCGATTACAACTATCTGCCCAGCCCGGACGACATCTACATTTCCCCCTCGCAGATCCGCCGCTTCAATCTGCGGACCGGCGACACGATTTCCGGCGAAGTCCGCCCCCCCAAGGAAGGCGAAAAATACTTTGCCCTGCTGAAAGTCGACGAGGTCAACTTTGAAAGCCCGGAGCAGGCCCGAGACAAGATTCTTTTCGACAACCTGACGCCCCTGTATCCCCAGGAAAAGCTCAACCTGGAATTCGATCCCGAAAACTACTCCACCCGAACCCTGGATTTGTTCGCTCCCATCGGCAAGGGGCAGCGCGCGCTCATCGTCTCCCCGCCGCGCGCCGGGAAAACCGTTCTGCTGCAGGACATCGCCCACAGCATCACGGCCAACCACAAGGAAGTCGTTCTGATGGTGCTTCTGATCGACGAACGCCCCGAAGAAGTGACCGACATGCAGCGCAGCGTGAAAGGTGAAGTCATTTCCTCAACCTTCGACGAACCGGCCACCCGCCACGTCCAGGTCGCGGAAATGGTGATTGAAAAAGCCAAACGGCTGGTGGAGCACAAAAAGGACGTCGTCATTCTGCTCGACTCCATCACCCGTCTGGCCCGCGCCTACAACACGGTTGTTCCGCCATCCGGCAAGGTGCTCTCCGGCGGCGTGGATTCCAACGCCCTGCACAAACCCAAGCGCTTCTTCGGCGCTGCCCGCAACATCGAAAACGGCGGCTCGCTCACCATCATCTCCACGGCGCTCATCGATACGGGCAGCCGCATGGACGAAGTCATTTTTGAAGAGTTCAAGGGCACCGGCAACATGGAACTGCATCTGGACCGCCGCATCGCCGACCGCCGCATCTTCCCCGCGTTCGACCTGATCCGCTCCGGCACGCGCAAAGAGGAACTGCTGATCCCCAAAAACAATCTCAACCGCGTCTGGATTCTGCGGCGCCTGCTGCAGGAAATGAACCCGGTGGACGCGATGGAATTCATCATCGGAAAGATCAAGAAGACGGACACCAATCAGGAATTCTTGGATTCCATGAATTCGTAAGAAATATCTTGAATTTTCAAAGTTTATGGTATAGGCACCACATCTTGTTAAAACGACAAAGGCTCTCGATCGGCATCAAGGATCGGAAGCCGGGAGGAAAAGATCAATGAAAGCAGGGATTCATCCGGATTACAAACCGACGACCATCACGTGCGTATGCGGCAACGTAATCGAAACGCGCTCCACCAAAAAGGACATCAAGATCGAAATCTGCTCCAACTGCCATCCGTTCATGACCGGCAAGCAGAAAATCATCGACACGGCGGGACGCGTGGAGAAATTCAAGAGAAAATACGAGGCAAAACCGGCAGCCGTCACGACCCCAAAAAAGAAAACCGTAAAATAATCCGCTGGACGCGCCCCGTTCCCGGCGGAGCGCCCAAGGACACCCATTCTCATGATGAACAAAGTGCCCCGACATTTATAGCGCGTTCCCGACAACCGGGAAGCGCTGTAAATGCGTTTTACCCCTCGCCTCCATTTCCAACCAAAACCAAACGGCAAAACCATGGACAAGATCCTCAACAAACTTCGTGACATTGAACTCCGCTACCGGGAACTCGAGGGGCTTTTGTCCGATCCGCAGGTCGTCTCCAAGCAGGGGCTCTATCAGAAATACGCCAAGGAGCACGCGGACCTCTCCGAACTGGTGGACACGATCCGCAATTATGAAAAGGTCAAGACGAGCCTGGCTCAAAACCAGGAACTCCTTGCGGACAGCGACGAAGAACTGAAAGCGCTGGCCAAAGAGGAAATGCCGCAGTTGCAGCAGGAGCTTGCCGCGCTGGAAGAAAAAATTAAGGTTCTGCTTCTGCCCAAAGACCCCAACGACGACAAAAACGTCTTCCTGGAGATCCGCGCGGGAACCGGCGGCGATGAAGCCGGTCTCTTCGCCGGCGATCTGTTCCGGATGTATGCACGCTACGCGGAATCCCAGGGCTGGAAAGTGGAAATCGTAAGCTCATCGCCTGCGGGCGGCATGGGCGGCTTCAAGGAAATCATCGCCCAGATTGAAGGAAAGGGTGCATACAGCCGCCTGAAATACGAAAGCGGAACCCATCGCGTCCAGCGCGTGCCTGTCACCGAAGCCCAGGGGCGCATTCACACCTCCGCCGTCACCGTCGCCATCATGCCGGAGGCGGAAGAAGTGGAAGTGAACATCGACCCCAACGATCTGCGCATCGACGTTTACCGATCCACCGGCCACGGCGGCCAGAGCGTCAATACCACGGACTCCGCCGTCCGCATCACACACATCCCGACCGGGCTCGTCGTCACCTGCCAGGATGAAAAATCTCAGCTCAAGAACAAGGCCAAGGCCATGAAAGTATTAAGATCCCGCCTCCTGGACGCCATGGTGCAAAAACAAAATGCCGAGCAGGCCCAGGCACGCAAAAGTCAGGTCGGATCGGGCGACCGCTCCGAGCGCATCCGCACCTACAACTTCCCCCAGGGGCGCATCACCGACCACCGGATCAACCTCACCCGCTATGACCTGGACAGCTTCATCAACGGCAACATCGGCGCCATGATCGACGCGCTGGCCTCCCACCGCCAGGCCGAGCTGCTCAACAAACAGGGATAAGGATCGCACGACCGACGCCTCCACGACACAGCCATGTCATTCAGGATCCTCTGCCCACAATCTTCTTGACTCGCAATTCGCCGCCCAATATACTCAAACGCACAAAAAAAGGAATTTCTCGTCCGTTGGCATGTCCAACCATCATCCGTAATGCCGAAAAGGAGAAGCACTGATGAAAAAAACGGGGTTGATTTTTCTGTCGTTTGTTTTCGTTTTTATCGTTTCCGGATGCGGCAACTACTATAAGGTGGTCGATCCGGTTTCCAAAAAGGTCTATTTCACGGACAACATCGACCGGAAAGGGAGAGGCGTCATCCAGTTCAAAGATAAATTATCCAGAAATGTGGTAACGCTGCCGGAATCGGAAGTCATGGAAATCACGAAAGATCAGTATTTGGCCGGCGCCCCGGTGAAAGCGATGCAGTCGTTTCCTTACTGCACCGAAGAGGATGCGGACTGGTGCGGTCCCTGCTGGACCAATCCGGCAAACACCTGGTGCTGCAAGCACAGGGGCGGAAAAAATCCGAATTGCGGAGTGGATGCGTCAACGTGCAAGTACTGCGAAGGTTGCCATCAAGGGGATGATTGCGTCAATATTTGCACCAAACCCCCGAAAGGCGCCGGAGGAGCCACAAACATCAAGATCACCAACGCAACCGACAAAGACGTCACCATCGCCTTCGTGACGGGAGCGGCGGGAGGCGCGTGCAAGGATGTCAACAAAATGATTTCCTATCAATGGGTTGCCGAGAACACAACGTGGTGCAAAGATCCTCAACAGGAAGGCGGTCCCAATGCCGGATATTGCACGGGAACGGTTCCGAAAAGAAGCTTTGTGGAAGTGACGCGAACCGGTGAAAATGCGCTGAAGTGCCTGACCGGCTCGATTTTGCTGGGCGGTAAATTGTCCTGTCCCGAACCTACCGGATTCACCCAGGGAGAGTTCACGCTGAATCCGACGGATACGGACACGGAGGCCGTGGATATCAGTCTGGTCAATGGTGTGAACTACGCTTTAACCGTCAACCTGCCCGGCAAGGCGTGGAAAGTTCAGGACGGGGGAGCCGCCGTCACCTCCATCGGCCCCAATGCGGGTTTTGACGGAGACAACAACAAGAACGGAATATTTCCTCCCGGATGCACCGATTGTGTGGTGGCGGTTGAAGGCCGGATTCCCTGCCCGAAAATAACGCCCAGTCCCAAATGCCAGCCGAAACGGATCTGCAATATTTATCGCGGCGGCTGGACGGGTGGAACCGTTGAGTACGTGATCGGCGACTTGCCGAAGTCAAAATAACGGACGGCTCGGCGGACAAGCCCTCTAAGATGATGGCCATCCCTGAATCGTTGCACGGATGAAAAAATCGAGGCTGGTGAATGCTGGTTGGCGAATATCTCATGAAAGCGCTGGAAGCAACAAACATCCGCCATGTATTCGGCATCCAAGGCGATTATGTTTTAAAATTCTATGAACTGTTGAGCAAAAGCCCCCTGGAAATCATCAATGTCTGCGATGAACAGAGCGCCGGTTTTGCCGCCGATGCTTACGCCAGAATCGGCGGATTCGGCGTGGTCTGCGTAACCTACGGTGTAGGCGGACTGAAGCTGGTCAACTCCACCGCCCAGGCTTTTGCGGAACACTCTCCGGTGCTCGTTATCAGCGGTTCTCCCGGAACCTCCGAACGAAGCGGCGAAGCTCTTCTTCACCACAAGGTTCGTTCCTTTCAGACGCAGCTCAATATCTTTAAGGAAGTGACCGTCGCGCAGGCGACGCTGGAAGACAAGGAAAATGCCGCCGCGGAAATTGACCGCGTCATCGACGCCATCCTCAAGTCGAAAAGACCGGGCTATATCGAGCTGCCCAGAGATATGCTCCAGAAAAAAGTTTCGCTTGCGCCAAAACGAAGCCGCGAAAGGATGACGATCGATCAGCAGGCGCTGGCCGAGGCAGTAAACGAAGTAACGAGGATGCTGGCCGCCGCGCACCGGCCGGTTGTCGTTGCCGGCATCGATGTCCATCGCTTTGGCGTTCAGCAATTATTTTTGGATTTTCTGGAACATTCGGGACTGCCGTTTGTTACGGGCGTTCTCGGCAAAGGCGTTATTCCGGAAACTCATCCGCAGTTTTTGGGAGTCTATGCCGGCGCGATGAGTCCCGACACGGTCAGAGAAGCGGTCGAGGGAGCGGATTTTATCATAGGCATCGGTCCGCTCATTACGGATTTATCCACTGGAATGTTCACCAGCGTCATTGACAAAGGAAAAACCGTCGCGGTGGAACAGGGCTCCATCAGTGTTGCGCATCATGTTTATCCCGGCATTCCAATGGCTGACTTTCTCAAAGCCCTGACCGCCGCTCTGCCGGCATCCCAAAAAACCGCTTCATGGTCGCCCAAAGGGGACCCGTTGCCGTTTTCGCCGCAATCCGGCCGAAAGATAACGATGGAGCGTCTGATCCTGTGCGTCAATGTATTTCTGGACGACCACACAACCGTTATTGCCGAGCCCGGCGACCCTCTCTTTGCCGGGCTGGATCTTTTCATTCGGGGAATAAGCGATTTCCTCTCTCCCGCCTATTACGCCTCCCTCGGTTTTGCCATACCCGCCTGTGTCGGTGTGCAGCTTGCCTCTCCTGGACGGCGGGCTCTCGCGCTGGTGGGGGACGGATCTTTTCAAATGACCGGAATGGAAATATCAACCCTCGCCAGATACGGCCTGAATCCGATCATCATCGTTTTGAACAACGGAGGGTACGGAACGTTCCGGCCGATGGTGGATGGACCGTTCAATGACATCCAACCCTGGCGTTATGCGGATTTGCCGAAAATCGTCGGTTCCGGGACGGGTTTTGATGTGACGGACGAAGAGGAGCTTTTCCACGCTTTACAGGCCGCGAAAGATAACAAATCCGGTTTTTCGATCATCGATGTGCGGATCGACAAGTATGATATTTCCAGCCGGTTGAAAAGGCTGACTGAAAATCTCAAAAGAAGGGTGTGAGAGGAGGTCATCATGGCAGGCAAAACGTACAGAGGGTTGATGGTCAGAGAAACGGGAGAAAACCGGTTTGAAAGAGCCGTTGAAGAATTATCTACCGACGGGCTCCCGGCGGGTGACGTTCTGGTCAAGGTTCTGTTTTCATCACTCAACTATAAGGATATGCTCTCCGCCTGCGGCAACCGGGGGGTGACGAAAAAATATCCCCACACGCCCGGCATCGATGCGGCGGGCATCGTCGAAGAAAGCGCCTCGCCCAACTTCAAAGCCGGCGACGAAGTCATCGTCACGAGCTACGACCTGGGCATGAACACGTCCGGCGGCCTGGGCCAGTACATCCGGGTTCCATCGTCCTGGGTGGTCAGAAAACCGGCAAGCCTGTCGTTTCGCGAAAGCATGATTTTCGGGACGGCGGGATTCACGGCGGCGCTTTCGATTCTGCGCCTGGTGGAATTCGGGATGGACCCGGCCGATGAGATTCTGGTCACGGGCGCGAGCGGCGGCGTGGGCAGTATCGCGGTTTCCATCCTCTCTTACGCAGGCTACAGCGTGACGGCGCTCAACAGCCTTCAGGATGAAAGCGAATTTCTGAAGAAAATCGGTGCCAAGCAGGTCATTGAGCCGACCGACCTGGTCGATACCAGCGGACGGCCGATGCTGAAAGAACGCTGGACCAAATGCGTCGATACGCTGGGCGGCGATGTCCTTTCGTCGGCTGTCCGGTCCATCAAGGGATACGGCGCCGTCACCTGTTGCGGCAACGTCGTTTCGCCGGAGCTCAAGCTGACGGTCTTTCCGTTCATTCTGCGCGGTGTGACACTCTACGGCATCGACTCGCAGAACTGCCCCATGCCCCGGCGCCAGAAAGCCTGGGATATGATCGCCGGCCGGTGGAAGTTCCCCTGGCTGGAGACGCTGTCCTCGGAAGTCCCCCTGGACGGCGTAACCGGCGTGATGGATGAAATCAAAGCAGGACGCCATCGGGGCAGGACCGTGGTCAATCTGTGGGAATGATTTGAAAAAAGATTGCTTTTGGAAAACACTGAACTCCGGCAGGGGGATGGGGGGCATGAATGGCCCGCCGCCCCACCCCCTGCCGGAGAGATTTCCGTCTATTCGTCAATCTTGGCCAGTTTTTTGGCCATTTTGATTTTCTGGGGGAGGTTCCCCAGCCGCTGATACATCACCCGCTGGCTTTGAGGCGGGCCGGCGCCGTGCATGCTCTCCACGAGACAGGTTCCGCCCGTCATGTTTTCAATGAGACGCAAGACCTTCATCCGCGTCTCAGCCGAAACGCCGTTCACGCCGGCAAGGTATTTCTCCACGTACCTGCCGACCTCCGGACTCCGCAAGTCCCGGTCAAAGGGCATGGTCGCCATGATGCCCCCGGCCACGTCATGGGCCAGACGGGAAATCTCGTAAATATGGCGCGTGATGTTGTGCTTCGTGCAGTTGGCCAGGAGAGGATCAGGATAATAGGCGCCGCTGGGGGTCCTGGATCCCATAGCCGAACAGGCCACGGAACCCGAATACACCGATTCGGCCAGATGCATCATCTCCGTGATTTTGTCCTTCACATGGGACGCGCCGGACGTCCCCTGGTACTGGGCCGCCAGAGCCGTAGCCCCGACGATCACATCCGACACCCCGCCCTTGCAGCCTCCGTAGTTCTGTCGATGCAGTGTGGCAAACCTCTCCACCAGCAAGCCTGTAAAATCAATCTCTCCGCACATGAACACCCGCTCCCACGGAACGAAGACATCCTCGAAAACAATGAGGGCCTCCCCCCCCACCACACCGTAATCCTTGTTCCCGGCGTCGATCCCCGTCTCGAACTTCCTCTCCTCGTTCGACTGGCGACCGAAAATCAGGGTGATCCCCGGCGATTTCAGCGGAATGGCCGCGCACACCGCATACGCCTCATCTCCTTTGGTCATGTTCTGGGTGGGCATAATGAGAATCTCGTGGCTGTTTACAGACCCTGTCATGTGGGCCTTGGCACCGCGAATCACGATCCCGTCGGACCGCTTTTCCGTCACATGCGTAAAGAGATCCGGATCGCTCTGATCGCTGGGACGTTTGGATCGGTCCCCTTTGGGATCCGTCATGCCCCCCACCACCATCAGGTTCTCTTCCTGAATGTATCGAAGAAAATCGCAAAAACGGGAAAAGTAACTCGTCCCATAGACCGCATCGATGTCGTAAGTGGTCATGTATGTCGCATTCAGGGCGTCGAATCCCACACACCGCTGGTAGCAGCTTCCCGTTTCATGGGAAATGAGACGCAACATCTGGACTTTCTTGATGAGATCGTCCACGGACTGATGGATGTGGGTGAAACGGCTGATCTTCTTGCCCGTCAAATGACTCGTGGCCGTCAAAAGATCCTCTGCTTCCGGCCGAAGGGCCAACTCATACGTCTTGGCCGCGGCGTTGATGTGAGGAATGATCCCCGGGTGAACCGTGACGTCCTCCACCCGTTTCCCGTTGTAATACACGTTCAGTTGCTGGCGCTTCAAACTTTCAATGTAATCCTGCCTGGTCTTGATCATGTTCCCTCCTTGTCGATAATACCGGCGGCGACGTCTTCCGGGCTCCTCCGGTCACTGTCCACCAGGATAAAAAAACCGTAATCGGCCGGTTTGTAATGTTTCAAAGGGCAGACGCTGTGACAGCCGCAAATGAGGAGCATCCCGTCCGGCCGGGGAAAATCGGCGCCGACCCAAGTTACATCGTCTCCCGTCCGGGCCTTGATTTCCTCCCAGTAGGCCAAGCGGTCGTATGTTGGGTTGCAGCCCCCGCAGAACTTGACGATCACGTTCTTCCCTTCCGTCTTCATAGTGTATTCATTTTGTAATGGAACGCCCTCAAGTTAACGGTTTTCATGTTTTTCACCGTAAAAAACAGTGCGTGCCGGACCCGGACACGTCACGCTCCGGCGAGCCAGAAAGGGTCGTCCCACTCGTAGGGAAGCGCGATGACGGCACCGGGCGCGGCGATCTCGCGGGCGCCGCCCAGAGCGTCCTTCAGGATGGCCGTCTGATTGGCGCGGTCAAACGGTTTTCCCGACGTATGGCCGAGCGGGTAGTTGACGAAAAAGGTGCGCGGCGGTTTGACGAGCGTCGTCAGGTCGTAGGCCGAGGAGAGGGACACGGTCGGGATGCCTTTCTCTTCAAGGGCCCGGGCGATCAATCCCACGGATTGATGGCAGAGCGGTCAGGCGGGCACCAAGAGGACGAGATCGGCCTTCATCGCCTCGATGCGGGCAAGCATCTTCGGGATCATCTCGTCGAGGAACTGGGTCTTGCGGAAAACGCGGCCCATGAAGGTCAGGTGGAACGGCGTGAGCCCGCCGATGAACCCCTCGGCGGCAAGCTCACGCAGCCGCTCGATGGGAAAGACGCAGTTGACGTCCTTTTCCGCGTCCCGGTGGTCGTAGTAGTCGTGGCTGATCGCCAGATCGCCCACATCCGTGTCCGCAGGAATCTCGCGGAAAGACAGATCGTTCTTGTCGGGTTTGAACGGGGTCTGATCCTTGCGGTACACGCCGCCGGAGCTGATCATCGCAACGGCGGACTCCGCCAGGGGTCTGACGATGGGGGTCCAGGGGACGGAGGTGTTGACCGTCCACTGGTAAGGGGGTTGATCCGGAAACATGGACTGCACGACGTCAACGTACTTGAGGTACTTCATCGATCTCTCCTTCCGGTCGGTATGGGCATGTGTGCAGAATCTAGCCGATATTCCTGGAAAATGTCAACCAGCAGAAAAAGGGGGCGGTTCTATTTATTGACGGCGATTTGAGGCTCTGATATGGAAGCGCCATGCCAAGAACAGCAAGAATAGCCCCGGAAGAATTCGTTGATCATATTCTGGCTCGTGGAAGTAATAAGCAGGATATTTTCAAAGACGAAGAAGACTTTAAGCAATACATCGACATTCTCCGGGAGTACGAATCAAAATATCACTACAAGCGATACAAGGTTGATGCCGTGATCAAGAAACGAGGACGGCCAAAGAAAGAATCAGCCGGCAAACCAATTCAATAGAACCGTCCCCTTGTTCGTCGAAAGGACAACCGCGTGAGGCAGAAAGAACCCTTGTGCATTACCTGGCTGGGCACGGCCGGCGTTCTGATCGAAGCGGGTCGTGACGGCATATTGATTGACCCCTACGTCAGCCGCGTTGGAATGCTGCGAGTGTTTCTGGGACTTTCGCTGAAGCCTGATCAGAAAGCCATCGATAAATGGCTGGCTCGCCTGGGAACCAAAATTCATGCCGTCATTGTAAGTCATTCCCACTTTGACCACTGCCTTGACGCCCCTTATTTTGCCCTCAAAACGAAGGCTTTGCTCATGGGTTCAGAAAGCACGCTGAACGTGGGACGAGGCGTCCCGCTGGATGAAAAGTACCTGCGGGAAGCGGAAATCGGCCGCGACATCAAAATCGGACCCTTCACGCTCAAATTTATTAAGAGCGCTCACGGACCGGCTTTTCTGGGAAAAGTCCCCTACCCCGGAAAAATCGACCGGCCGCTCACCGGCCCCCATCCCGCAAGAGATTACAAACTGGGAGAAACTTATTCCGTTCTGGTCACACACGCCTCCGGCTCCATCCTGCATCACGGCAGCGCCGGTTTTATCAACGGAATGTATGAAGGCATCAAATCGGATGTGGTTTTGCTGGGCATCGGCGGGAGGGGGCATACGCAGACCTATCTTGAAAACGTTGCGCTGAAACTAAACGCAAAAATCGTTGTCCCGATCCACTACGATAATTTTTTTGTGTCCCTGGATAAAAAAATGAAAAATCTCCCCGGGGTGAACTTGCGGGAGTTTCTGACCACGGCCGACAAATACCGAAATATATTCGAGTTGAAGATCCTATCCATCGGTGAAAAATCGGCATGCGGTTCCTGGATGCAAAGCCCTCCCATTAAATAGAACCGCCCCTTTTTTGGGCGGCTTTTTCTTTGCTCATTGCGGCAAATGTATCAAAAACGGTCTCCGGAGGCTGATACAGACTGCCCTCCGGCTTCTTATCCAGATTCAGCGCGCCGGTGGGGCAGGCCGTAACGCAAAGCCCGCAGCCGATGCAGCGGCCGGCATCAAAAACGATTTTTTCATCTTTCATTCCAAGAGCATCCACGGTGCAGCGGCCGGCGCACAGGCCGCACTGCGTGCAGAGCGCTTCGTCAAAACGGCACACGTAGTTGCTTTTCACGGCCAGGGCCGGAGCCGGAAAAAGCTTGAGTGAAATCAGCATGCCGCAACAGCAGGAACAGCAGCAACACATCGCTTCCACTTTCCGGGAATTCAGGACGTGGACCACCAACCCTTCCTCCTCGCTCTGTCTGAGGATCGCCAGGGCCTCGCCGGTGTCGATGTAGCGCGCCATGCCGTTTTCCACGTAGTAGTCGGCAAAAGCGTCAAACTGAAGGCAGGTCTCCGCCGGATGAACGCAGGTCTTCCCGTACATACGGACGGCCTTTCGGCAGAAGCATTCGGCCACGGCAATCCGCGATTTGCTCTTGAGGATGGACGCCGCATCGTCGTAAGGAAAAACCGGCCGGTCGGCGACGATTTCGGTATTGATCGGTATGGAACGCAGATGGGGCGTTGTGAGACCGTGAAACGTGGCCCCCAATCCGGTAAGGTAATACTTCGAAATGTCTTTCAACAGCGGCAGATTCAAATGATTCAGCTGGTATTCGTAGATGCCGACGATGAACGGCACCGGACGATAGCGGACCTCCTCGCCTGCCTTGATCCGAAAAATCAGTCCCCGGCGGGCCATGTCTTCCAGTCTTGCCGCCGTGTCCGCGACCTCGGCATCCAGGCGCAGGGCCAGTTCCTGCGCCGTATCCGGCTCCAGGCTCATTTTCAGAAACAGCGCCGCATCCTCTTCGGAAAAAAGCTTCTGAAGAATTTTAAGTTCGACGCCGTTCGGTGTCGCGGGATAGCCGCTCGCCATCGTCTCGAGCCTGTCGCGCAGTCTTTCATAGATATTGTTCATTTCCTGCATATCGCCGCCATGACAATCCTTGCCGTTGCTTTCATAAGTTCTCCTTTTCGCTCTGCATTGACGGGTCAAAAAAGTTCCTGGATGACCGACGTTTTTATAGTGTAACCCGGCCTTCATTGCAATCATAAAATCGGTTATTTCCGGTTTATGGAAACGTCCCCCTTTTTCCCCCTTTTTTTCTTAAAAAATCCCTTGCGTTTGCATGGACTCCGGGTTTAAAATTCAGCCACAAGACTGATACAGTCATGGCTTCTAAATTCATATCCGCGGAGGGCTTTGATGAAAAAAATATTTTTTGTCATCAGCGTTTTTTTACTGTCCGTCATCTTTTCCTTTCCGGCTTTTTGCCAGAGCAGCAATCCCCTTCTGGATGAGGGAATCAAGCAGTATCAGGAGGAGAATCTGGAAGAGGCCATTGAGACCTTAAAGAAGGCCAGGGCCGCGGACCCGGCGTCGTCCATGGCGGCCTTCGTTCTGGGCATGGCCTACAAGCGGACGAACGATATGCCCGACGCGGAAAAGCATTTGAAAGACGCCGTCAACCTCACACCCAAAATCAAAGAAGCCTACGTAGAACTGATCGATGTTTTATACCAGCAAAACAAACTGGACGAAGCCAAACAGTACCTGGCGACGGCCGAAAGCGAAAAGATCATTCCCGCCAAAGTCGCTTTTCTCAAGGGATTGATTCTTTTGAAAGAAAACAAAACCGTGGACGCCGTAACCGCTTTTGAAAGATCGAAGCAGCTCGACAAATCCTTCGCCCAGGCGGCCGACTTTCAAATCGGCATGGCCTTCATGAAAGAAGGCAGACTCAGCAAGGCCCGGGAAAGCCTCAACCTGTCCATCACCCAGAACCCCGTTTCGGACCTGGCCGGCTTCGCCCGGCAGTACCAGGACATCGTGGACAGCGCCATCAAAACCCACCGTCCCCTGCACGTGACGATCAGCGCGTTCGGCGGCTACGACACGAACATCATTTCCAAACCGAAGGACGACCTCTACGGCGCGGGCATGAACAACGAGAAAGGATTAACCCTGAATTCTTCCGCACGACTGGACTTCACGCCCCGAATCGAAGGCCCCTGGCTTTTCAACGCGTCCTATACGGCTGCTTCTTTCGTCAATTCCACGCACACCCACTCCCATGATTCACTCGCCAATTCCGTTGCGCTGGCGCCCGGATACAACTTCGGCCGGGTGGCGGTCAACCTGAACGTGGGCTATACCAACTTCCTCCTGCGCACGGATGAAGACCTGGTGGTGCCGGATGATTCCAACGCGGGCTACAAAAAGTACCTGGACCTGTACTCGGTCGGACCGTCCATCCGCTTCCTGGTCAATGAAAGCAACATCATCGAACTTTACGCGGGCTACGACAAGAAAGATTACGACCATCAGAAAAAAATCGGCAATGACTATCTGAACAAAAGAGACGCGGAAGGCCCCAGGGCTTACCTGAGCTGGATCTGGCTGTTTGTGCCCAACGGCTTTTTCAACCTGCGGGCCGAATTCAACGTGGACAACGCCGACGGGATCTACTGGACCAACCGGGGCATGCGCTACACCGGCAACCTCAGCCTTCCGCTGCTGCCCCAGGATTGGGCCAACCGCGTTGGCCTCATCAGCCTCCAGTTGACCGGCGGAATTTACGTTCAGGATTATCAGTATGACCAGACCTACTGGGACATTCCCGCCGGCGCCTGGTCCAGCCCCACCAGGAGAAGGGATGTAACCTACAACGGCTCCGTCGGGTTGAACTGGGCGTTCTGGAAGTACGCAAGCTTTATCTGTCAGGCGAGCTTCACGGGAGTCGATTCCAACATACCAACGAACGCGTACCAGCGCGAAATTTACATGGCCGGCTTTGAATTCCGTTACTAACAGGATTTTACAAGGATTCTTTTAAGGAGTTTTTTATGAGAGCAAAACTGACATCCCTTTTGATGATTTTATGCCTTCTGATGGTTTTTGCGGCCGTCGTCCAGGCCGCGCCCGCAGGCAAAGTGACCAACCTGGAAGGAAGGGCCGATCTCACCGTAACCGGTCAACCGGCCAAGGCATTATTCATCGGGGACACCGTCAACGTGGGAGACATCCTGCGCACCAAAAGCGGAAGCAAGCTGGAGGTGACCTGGATTGACGGCAGCATTGCCCGGCTCTCCGAAAACAGCCGCCTGAAAGTGACGGAATTTACGTTGGGGGCACAGAAGAGAAGCACCATTCTCAGCCTGTTTAGGGGAAAGGTGCAGAACATCGTCACCGGCACCACCAAGCTTTTCGGCGCAAAGGACGGATCCCGGTATGAAGTCCACACGCCCACTTCCGTCTGCGGCGTCCGCGGCACCATCTTCTTCACCTATCATGAAAACGGCATTTCCGGCGCCCTGTTTACGGAAGGCAAGGGATTCATGTACAGCAAGGGCCAGCCCAGCAATGTTAAACCGGTCGCCCCGGGCGTATTGATGATCGTCACCAGCGCCAACAAGCCGCCCGAGGCCAAACCCGCCAAGCCGGGCGACGCGACCAAACTCTTCAACGCCACGAACCCGTCGGAAAAGAAGAAAGACGACAAGAAGGGAGAGGATAAGAAAGAAGGCGCAGCAGGTGAAGGAACATCCAAATCAGACAGCGGCACGACTGCCTCGTCCGGCAAAGATGAATCGAAGGGAGGAACCAAAACCGAAGACACAGGTTCGACGACAACGTCCACATCCACAACAACTACTTCAGGAACCACAGGCACCGGCGATACGGCATCAGGAACCACAGGCACCGGCGGCACGACGACAATGCTCGGCGGCGATCCGACGGCCACGCTGGGAACCGCTGCCCCCGGCACGTTAGCCGCCAAAATTGAAGCTGGAACCGTCGCGGACACCCCCGGCACATCATCACCTCTTACAAATCCTACAAACCCGGTCACACCCGTCGTCGTGCCGGTCATCGAGCCGACTCAGACGGAGACATTCACAAAATTAACGCAGGATGTCGCACAGGGAACCATCGCAGGCACCCTGACCGGATCCATCAGCGATACAACCAACACAGGAACCATCAATCTGGCCGGAACGGGGATGGAATCCATCTACGTCGTGCCGACAACGGGAACCCTCAGCGACGACAGCACGGACGACGCCTATCTGGCGGGCATCCCCGGCTCCTGGCGGGGGCTTTTCACCGGGCTGTCCCGCAAGGGCACGACCGTGAGCCTCCTGAGCGGCAATCTTTCCGGCGCGTATGCAGAGGATCAAACCCTAAGTGCATCAGGAAGCATCGCCCGATCGACCGGCTACGGCATCAGCGCAGAAAGTCAGTATCAGTCTTTCACCAATCTGCCTCTGCTCGTGCTTCAAAACCTCGCCATTGGCCAGGCTTTCTCCGACCCCGTCATTTACGGGCCGGCATCAGGAGACATTACGACTGACGGCATCATGGGCTACAATACATTGGCGAAAGGCATCCTCGGCATCTGGGGCGCTAAGACCCTCAACGGCACCTATGTCAACGCGACGGGGGAAACCAGTAAGACCGTCAACCTCTACCATTATAACTACTACCTGGAATATCAGGATCCGAGCGATCATTTTGCTTTCGGAAACGCGGCGATTACGGATGACCTTAAGGGTCATACCACCGTCCAGGGCAGCGCCCTCACCTACCTCGACCGTTATTACCTGGGAACGCTGAGTCTTGATTACCGGGGCGTTTATGACTTTTTACCGGAGACGTCGCCGCAACCCGGCGTCAGCTACCCTTACAGCTCGATCGGGACGGGGACCTACAATCTCCAGCCCCTCGCCTGGAGCGGCGACTGGGGACCGAATCGAGGCTGGTGGTATTACGGCGTCGAATCACTTTATCAAAACGCCTACTATCCGGAAGACGAATACAGCAGCATGGAATTGGTTGCCCACGAAATGGGTCTGGTGGGCGGAACAACGCCCTTCTGGACAGGCACAAGCCGCCTGACGGCACTGGGCTATCTGACGGATGACAGTGGAACACCAGTTTCGGGCGAAACGGTTGCCGGACCGCTGCTCTGGAATTCCGGCATCGGCGCCCAGGCCTTGACGGGCAGCACGGTTGAAGAGGTCTTCACCCCGGATGCCGAATTCACGGGCGTGACGGCCGGCGTCTGGAAGGACGGCCTCATGAACGGCTCGGCCTACGCCATTTACAAAACCGCCGCGGGCCAGGCCGGCTGGCTGATCGGGGCCATCGGCGGCACATACGACAGCGAAATCGGCATGTGGAAGGCTGAAGGGGATCTGACCCCGACGCAGAGAATCGCCCAATTGCCGGAAGGGGTGACTGCCGACGACCTTGAAGTCTTTCATGATATCGGGCTCGGCATCCTGGGCGGCAGCTTCACGGGCAACCAGGGAAAAATAAACAATTACGAAAGCATCATGCAGACCACTTTCTACGGCAAGCAGATCTCTGTCTATGACGAAGAATACGAGGAGTATGTGGACAAGATTCTTCCCATGCGCTGGGGGATATACGACCTGCGGATGGCCTATGGAAATTCTTTCTCAGGAAAACCATCAGGGGCTGCTTCCTGGACGTCTAAAGTCGGCGGCTACGGCCCAACGCAAATGAACGCACCCTTCTTCTATCTGGCCGACATCACCGGCACGTGGAAATCGGACGGAACCATTGACGGCCAGCTTTCCGGCACCTACATGACTCCGCTTTACCTGGGCGTCCTTTCCGGCCCGTTTTACGGACTTTACACGGAAGAAGTTACCGGCAGCGGCGGCTGGATCGGCCAGAGCGTCGGCACCTACAATGTCACACAAAAACTTGCCCACAGCGCCACCTGGGGGGAGAACCTGTACGTCTGGTACTCAGGCGAAGGCGGTTTGTTCACCGATGCCGCCGGCGAGCTCGACCATACAGGGTATGTCATGGGCCTTCTCGGAGGAACGACGGCCCCCTGGAGCGGATCATCCGCCCTCAAGGCGATGGGCCTCTTTCAGGTCTATGCTGAAAACAATGCGGGGCGGGGCACTTACCTGTGGAGTGACGCGATTCAGGGAAGCGTCCCCCGGGAATTCACGGAAACGCCTTCTGCCGGGGGAATTTACACCGGCTATTCCGCGGCCCTTTGGCGAAAGGATAGTTATGCAGGCGCCATCCGGACGATCTACCTGACACCGCCTGACGCCACGACGGGGAAAAGCGCGGCCGGCTTCCTGGCCGGGGACAATATCGCCGGCACAATCTATAATCTCGTGCAGGACACTTACGAGGGTGTTGATTATGTTGAAACTTACACTGTCGGTGCCTGGGAATCCACCGGGACAAACAACCTGACGGCCTCCGCTCCGCTCGCGTCCGGTCTGGATCCTGCCACCATCACCTCGTCATACGGCTATATCGACGGCAAAATCAGCGGAAGTTTCGCCGGGACAGGCGCCCTCACCAACGACACTTATTCGGGCAACCTGCTGTTCTTCATGAACGGTTCCACACCTCTGCCGTTCGGCGTCTATGATCTGAAACTGGGCGGTGATCCCGGCGGAACATTTTCGGGCAAACCGAGTGGGACGACATCCTGGAACGCAAAACTAGGCGGTGGTTTGAGTATCGGGGACGGAGGCTACAACTACGAATACGGCTACTGGCTTGCCGATGTCGGCGGACAGTGGTCCGCCGACGGCGAAATCACCGGCAATGTGGCCAACGGAAAGTATCTGACCACGATGCAGTCCGGAACCCTTTCCGGTCCCTTCTACGGGCTTTATACAGAGGGAGAAACCGCCGGCGCAGGCACCTGGGTCGGCCAGAGCGTCGGCAATTACGAGGGCCAATCCCTGGCCTTCAGTGCAAGCATCGATTGGGGGAGCTGCGGTTATTTCGATCTTAACACCAAGCAAATGATTTACGGCGATCCTAGCGGGACCTATCTCAAAGGAATTATTGGCAGCGCCACTTCCTTCATCGGCGCTTCCGCTCTGCTTTCCGGCATCGGAACATATTACGCCGCAAGTGTCTATCCGCTGTATGAGATAAATATCTCCAAAAACCTCAATGTTCCGAACAAAGCCGATTCGCTTAACCTCTGGTTTGGCGGCGTTAAGAATTCGACAAGCCTGTCGGGAAGGATGATGGGGCTCTATGCCAACTTCAACGGCACCAATTACGATGTCGGCTTTTTGAGCACAGGAGACGTAACAGGTAATTTCTACTCCGGCATCGGAATGTGGGAATTGACATCGGGCGCAATGACATCCTCTTCGAAAGGAACTCTTGACACCCAAAGCGATATCACACCCAATATTACCGTAACGGATACACCGCGCATCGGCTCGATTTCCGGCAACGGCGGTATCAAAGGCGTTTCCAACGGTTATGATATGTATTTTACCCAGGCGGACGGCACATGGGGCGTCTGGAGGGCTGAGACGGGCGGCACTTACACGAGCGATCCGACCAGCGGATGGACGGGTGTGGAAGGCACCGTGGAAATGGTGAATAATGCAATTCAGAGCTACTCCATTTCACATCTCACGGGAAAGGACTGGACGGACGGACAACTTGCGGCAACGACCAGCGGCCGCTTCCTGAGCCTGGAGGGCACAGGAAGAAGTTCCGGCGATATTCTGGGCGTTTATGACTCTTCATCAAAGACCTGGCAGGCGCTTGGCATTGGCCAGATGGAACGCACGGAGGCACTGGCTTTCAGCAGCGTGCTGACCGGAAATCTCTATCAGGTGGTTCCGGGAACCGTGTATAACAAGGAATACAAACAACCTCTCTGGAACTCATCAGGATCATCCAGCTGGTTCAACCCCTTGAGGTATGAAATCAACTATTTCGCACCTGCTGATGTCACGACCTATCCCTATGATGTCAGGCGGACGATTGCCTTTGAATCCTACAGAATCATCAATGGCGGAAATATTGAATATCACTATTTTCCGAACGGCAAGTACGTTCCGGTCATGAAAGGCATGGGGGTCACTTTCGAAACAGAGAGCATCGACACGCCCTCCACGACCGATTTCTCATCGAATCCGCCGGTGACACCCATTTCCGGTTCAGTCAATATTGTTGACAACACACCCGGGAGCGCCACCCTGATCGATGGTGTGGTCGTAGTCACGCCCGGCACCGTCTCATCCCTGACGAGTGCTCAACACGTCAAGTCTTTCTATTCCGAATGGCCATCCACCAATGCGCTCGTACAGAACGGAGCCTTCACCGGCATTTTGGGCGGTCTGAACAATGTGTCACTGTGGAACTCCAGCTCGGAAAACAAGACCAATCTGATCCTGATGGGGAATCACAATGCCTATAACGGATCTCAAATTTTCGGAACGTCAATGGGCGGAATCATCGGTACCGGCGGCTATCTTGGTGTCCTCACCGGAATCATTCAGGACACCGATGCGACCACAGCCTACAGTGAGAATCCCCTCGAAGGCCTGATCGTCGGGCTCTATGTCGATCCCAATGGAAACGCAGGCGTGTTGAAGGGAAACTTTACCGGCGCTTCCTACACAGGCTCGGTCAATATGTGGGAGTCCACCGATGCTTTAGGTTCGGCAACTCTTTATCGCTACTCCACAAATGCTTACAGCCTGAGTCCTTCTGCTCTGTCGGCCTATTTCCGTGGCAACATCGGCGCCGGAATCAATTCAGCCATGCACGGCACCTTCGGCGGCAGCGGTTGGATTGATACCCCCATGGGTCTCATGGGGCAAACTTTCTCTATCGGCAGCACCCCTTGCTGGGGAATCTTCTCCATGCAGATCGGACTCGCCAATACATTCAGCAAGCCGGCAGGCAGTTCCGACGCCTGGACAGCGGCCCTGCTCGGATCGGGGGAATTCGGAAATTATCCGACCTACTCCAGCGGAACGTATAGAGACCTGGGCTACTGGAGCGCAAACATCACAGCCGGCACATGGACAGGGGGGAAATTGACGGGCATACTGGCCGGCGATTTCCTCACGCACAAGAAGATCGGCACGTTGGAGGGTTCACTGTTAGGAACTTATGACGGCACGACATCCGGGATCTGGCAGGCCGCAGCCGCAGGCACCTATGTGAAAACCCGGGACGTCCTCTTCAGCAGCGAGATCTGGGGAAACCACTATGCACTGGCAACCGCAAAAACAGGCGGCAAATCAGACTACGGGGACGGCAGCTCTTACTTCTACTGGTATAACAACGATCCGGAAAGCCTAAATAATTACGGTGACAGCACCTATGACAACAAAACGGCAAGAACCAAAACGATTACGCGTTTCGACATTCAGGGTCCTCCTGGCGCCGAGAAAGCGCATAAAGATGTGTGGGTCTATAATACGGTTGACGACTCCTACACCTTCACAACCATCGTTTACGATTCGCTGGAGGCATATAATACCGATATGGCAAGCCTGCAGAAGGATCCGGTAAGCCAAAACCCGCTCCCGTCAACGGATCAAATGAATTTCCGGGAATCGGATTTCAACGGAATTCTGGCGGGCGTGGATAATCTATGGGCCAATATTGGAGCGGCGACACCCACGGCAGAGTCCCCCTACACATCCTCTCCCACGAGGATCTATATGATGGGAGACATCAATAAATTCGATAAGATTGAGCCTCGTCTCTTTACCGGAACGGTTGTGAGTTTCGATCCGCTGGCCGGTTTGAATCCCTTCATGAATTCTAAAAGCCCTGTCATCGATGGAAAGTACGGGGCCTACTACGGGTTCCTCGGCGGAACCGCAGCCCCGGACAACACCCTTTCCGGTTTCTTCCGTGCTTTTTACATGGATCAGAACCGGAAGATCGGTTTGATATACACCGATGCACCCCTAGCCGGATCCTTTGATGCGACCACCGGTATGTGGAAGGCTGAAGGCAATGTCTATACCTACAAGTTGCTCAACGCCTCGAACATCACCGACTCATCGGTGATGCCCGAGTCTTTTGCGTATAAGCTGCAATCGGGATGGGGCCAAAGCTGGGAAAATAATATGAGCTTTTCACCCATCTGGGAAGACGGCCATGTCAGCGGAGGAACAGGAATCAATTTTGCCGCTATTTATGAAGCCGGCGTCGGTTTCCCCTTTGTTTATCCTCTTGGGGAACAGGTTATGTCGTCCTACTTGAGTCTCGGAACCGGCACGATCGGCGGAAAGTTCAGCGGCAGCAATCTGCCGACCAATTGGACTTGGACGTTCACGCCGTATACAAATGATCACACAAGCTTCATCAGCGTAACAGACCTGACGATAACCGAAAGCAACCATACGTTTAAAGGAAATACAGTGAATGCCGACGTCAACTGGGAGAATGGCAGCACATCCATCACCGGAGGAGAAATCAAGGGACTCTTCGATCCTGTCGCATCCACCTGGCAGGCCGTCAGAAATGGAACTTCTCTCGAAACCGCGGCTTTTGTAAACCTGGTCAACAGCTTCTCTACCGATGCGGAAAAGAACGCCTTTATGACGGCGATGAAGATCCCGGCGGTTCTGGTGGGAACAACGGATCTGCGAGGCAGCGGGAGCGTGACGGGAGGTTCCATTAATCTTGGGAGCGCATCGGATGCCGGCAGGGGAATCCTCAATACGGGCTTCTATGCCTACTCAACCGGTGCAAAACCCCAAGTCTGGGCTTCCGGTTCAGTGAACGGGGCATACACGGGCAGTCCGACCGCAGGCACCGTCAACCTCTCCGGCTATGCACCCGGCACGACAGGAACGACAAACGGAATCACCGCCAACTTCAATGTCCAGCAATTCGGGGCGTCAACCTGGGGCGCAACCGTAACAAACGGCAACGCGCCGGCAAATTCGCTGACGGCTCCACAAGGCGGAAGCGCCACACATGCTGCAATGACCTTCCAGGGTGGAGCAGCGGGGACCGTCAATCCCACCGCCGGAACCTTTACCGGCACAGCGGCAGGCATAGTCAAGTAAGGCGGCGCGTTTGAAAAAGGGTTAACCTGATCAATGATTTGAACATCAACCAAAGAGGAGGCGCGTGAATCACGCGCCTCCTCTGTTTTTCCATCATGTTCCAGATCACAAAATAACTTTTTGGCCTTCGCGGCGTGCCATTTCAACAATCATGCTTGCGTCGTCTTCCTGCCATTGACGGAGGCCGCAGGGAACCGGTTCTATCCGGTTGTCCGTTTTTGCCGCAACATGCCACAAAAGGTCGATATCCCGCCTGCTTTTACGTCCGTCAAAAATCGGAGAAACCACGACAACGTCAATATCACTCATTTGATCGGCTCTTGCCTGCGCATAGGAACCGTAAATAACGCCGAATTCAACATCCAACCCTCTTTCCTTGAGCCGGTTGAGATACCTGCTGACACAGCCTATGATCATTTCATCAACCACTGAAAAACCTCCCGTCCGCGATTGAAATATGCAATGGCTTCTTGCATCGTCGGAGACTTACTTAATGAATCGGGATATCTTCCTTCAACATGAAATGCCATCATCTCCGACAAAATATCCGAATAATCATCGCTGACTTCAAGCCCGGCCATTTCAGCAAGTCTATTTAAATTATGGATGCGAGGGGCCAAATCATTTATTCGTTTGCAGACAAGCGATTTCAAAGCTTTCTCTAAAGCAAGGTGGACGAAAAACAAAGCATATCTTGTCTTCCCGCCGTCTAAAAGCTGCCTGGCCACATCCCAGTCTTCAATGGCCGACGTTTTCCAATATTGAATTTGCTTGCTGATATCCACCATACAATTTCGTCTTTTTCCGTGCTATGTTTTATGAGATTCATAAATCACGATTATATATTATGATTTTAAACAATAAGTTTCAAGCGCTTTTTGATATCCCGACACATACCTCCGGATGCAGGAGTAATTCTACTCCGGCTCAAACTGGTTTTTGGCCGACCAGAAGGAGGGAAGATGCCTCAGCAGATACAGCAGGCTTTTGCGGTGCTCCCAGATGCGGCCCCGGAACCGCCTGCGCCAGGCCGGATCGGAATAAAAGCGTTTGACGTGCTCGTTGTAGAGGTGATCGAGTTTTTCTTTGGACTCGATTCCACGCGGAATAAAAACAAAATTCAGGCAGTTCATCAGCCGCCAGTCTTCCGTAAAGGTTCCTTCCTCGCGGATCGTCGGCCACAGCGGCGCGCCGGGAAACGGAGTGAACTTGGCCATGTTCATGTCGTCGAGCCCCAGGGAAATAATAAAGTCGGATGTCTTTTTAATGGACGCTTCCGTTTCTCCCGGCAGCCCCATCATAAACAACCCTTTGGCGCGCAGTCCCGCCGCCTGAATGCGCCGCACGGTATCGCGCACGTCATCGAGCGACACGCCGGACTTGTGGCGCGCAAGCATTTCCGGATCGGCCGATTCAATCCCCAGCGACACCATCAGACAGCCCGCCTCTTTGAGCATTCCGAGCAGATCGTCGTCCGTGTAGCCCACGCGCACGGCGCAGTTGAAGTTCATGCCCAAGGGAACGCGCGCAAGCTTTTCGCACAGCTCCACGATGCGCCCGCGGTTGGCGGTGAAGAGATCGTCGTAGATATTGACGTGGCGCGCGCCGAATTGATCGCGCAGGTATTTCATGTGGTCGTAAATGTAGGCGGCCGAGTTGTAGCGGAATCCCTTCTGAAACACCGAGCGGTCGCAGTAGGAGCAGGAATACATGCAGCCGCGAGAGGTGATCATCGTCGCGCCGGGAGTTTGTTTGTAGCTGAAAAGCGGGAGGTGATAGTCTTTGGGGAATCCCCGCAGTTTTTCATAGGCCGGAAACGGCAGGTCATCGAGGTTCGCGATATGCTTTCTCGGGTCGTTGGCGACGGCCACGCCGTTTTCCCGGCGGATCAGACCCGAGATCGCCGCCGGATCGGCGCCTGACGCCAGTTCGCCCATCGTTTGCTCTCCCTCTCCCGCCGCCAGATAATCGAAGGAAGGATAAGCCTCCAGAAGTTTCTCTCTCAGTGCGGAGACATGCACGCCGCCGCAGACGGTAACGATGTCGGGCCGGCTGTCCTTGATTTTTTGCGCAAGGTCGGCCGCGTCGGGAAACGATGATGTCGTGGCGGAAAAGCCCACGACCTGCGGGTCAAACGCTACAATGTCCCGAACCTGTTGCCGGATATCTATCGGCGCGCCGGGGCCCAGGCAGTCATAGACAAAGACGTCGTGTCCTTCGCGCATCAGCCAGGACGCGATGGAGAGCATCCCCTGCGGCACCATCCGGTTGGCGATGTCGGTGATGTCGCGCCTTCCCGGAAACCAGTTGAACCCGCGGGGATGAACCAGGACGATGCGTTTTTTTTGTTGGCGTAACACCATGATTTATTTGTCCCTCGTGACGCCACACGGGCATGAAAATAATCAGTGCGCCGAGGTTATTAGCGGGTCTAAAGACCCGCCCTACATTTTTTTTATGTAGTGCGTACCTTTAGGTGCGCTTGTTTCTTTGCCTTGGTCCTACTATCATAGGAATGACAGGCTATTCCGTTGCCGCCGCGATCAGGGCCGGTCTGCCGGACGAGGAAAAATTCCCGTGGACCAGGAACGTTCTTCGGCGGGAAAGCAGGGTCCGCGCCAGTCCGCAGGCGGAAGCCGTGGAAGAGATGCCGCAGGCGATCAGATAATCGTCCATTTCCCAGCCGTTTTTTTGCCAAAGAGCCTCGTTCATGTCTGAAAGACGAAAACCGGGCAGGAACAGCTTCGTGACATTTTCTCTGTCATTCCCGCGAAGGCGGGAATCCAGTTTTTTCGGTATTTCTGTAGATTCCCGCTTTCGCGGGAATGACAACGGGGTGGGATTGCAGCCATCGTCCGGGGATTCCATTTTGTGCCGCAATTCTTCAAACTGTTTTTCACAGTATTTCAGCAGATCGTCCGAGGACGGTCTTTCTGCGTCCGTTAATCCGCTCGAAAATTCAACGGATAGAATATCTCCGATTTTCATTTCCCCGTCGCCGCCCAGCAAAAGCCAGCCGCTGCCTTCTCCCAGGGGGGCCCGCCGATAGCGGCCGGGAGCCAGGTTCAGCCGCTCCCGATAGTCTTCCACGGACGGCGTGAACACGTCACAGCCTCCGACCAGCGCCAGATCGATCTCGCCTGCCGCCAGGTAGCTCTGCGCCAGCCACAGAGCGGATTCAAAAGACAGCTCTTCCTGCGAGACGGTGAGGACAACGCCCTTGATGCCGCAAAACTTCGCCAGAAAGAACGCGGCGGAGTTGCTCACGGAATTGGCGAACTGGTTGGGGCTGGGAAACCCTCCGTCGTGCTTGAACACCTGCGTGATGAACGGCAGGATTTCATCGATGTTGCCCAGGCCGGTGGCCAGAAAAATGCCGATGTTCCGCCCCCGCAGCGCTTCTTCGGGAACGCGGGACATGCAGGCCAGCGCACCGCAGCAGACCAGCTTGATGAACCGGCCCGCGCGACGCATGGGCTGACCCATCATTTTCTGCACCAGCTCATCGGGATTCGCCGGCAGTTTCGCCTCGTCCCACGCGGCATCCGCATTGGGCACCAGCGCAGGCCCTAGATAGCTCGCCGCCATGACCGGCAGGGAAGAATTTTGTAATTTTGTCGTCATATCTTAAGATGCCATTTTTCTGATGACATAGGCCGTGCAGGTTCCGCCGAAGCCGAAGAAGGTGAAGAGATACGCCCCGGCGGCCGCCGGAAGATTTTCCTGCGACGGAGCAAAACCGATTTCGGGATCCGTTTCGGCAAAGCCGAAACTTTTCGGAATCACGCCTTGGTCCAGACAGGAAAGCCACAGAGCCGTCTCGACCGTCCCGGCCGCGCCCAGTGTGTGGCCGATGACGCCCTTGAGCGAAACGACGGGCGGCAGACGATCCCCGAAGACTTTCGCCAACCCCCTTCCCTCGGAAAGATCATTGTCTCTCGTGCCCGTTCCGTGCGCCTTGACGGCGACAATGTCCCCGGGGTCCGTTCCGGCTTTCAAAAGCGCCCTCGCAACGACGCCCCTGACCATTTCGCCGTCCGTGCCGGCGGAGGTCAGGCTTCTGTTGTCGTTATACAGATGGCCGCCGGCAAACCAAAAGCCGCTTTGGTCCGCGGCGGCGCTTTCCCCTTCTTCCAGGATCAAGCAGGAGGCCGCCTCGCCGATCTGCATGCCCATGCGCCGGTTGCAGAAGGGGCGGCACTCGTCCGGATCGTAAAGGAGCAGACTGGCAAAACCCTGAAGGGTCAGATTCAAAAGCGGTTCAAAGCCGACCACGACGGCCCGCCGGATTCTTTTCTGCGCGATCAGATCCGCCGCCACGACGAGCGCATGTGAACTCGAAACACAGGCCATGCTGAAGGTTATGGGCAGGCCCCGAATGCCGTATTGCCGGGCGATCACGTCGGCCACCTCACCGGGCCCCCGGTTGCGGCAGACAATCGGCGGCGATTCCCTGCCGGGATTTTGGCGGACGGATTCGGTAAACTCATGCTCGTTGCGGATGAAAATGCCGCCGGTGGTGCCCACGAGCAGAGCGGATTCGGCAATCTCGGACGCGGAAAGACCCCCGCGCTCGAAGGCTTCGGTAATCGACGCATCCAGCATCTTGAGCGACTTTTCCAGGGGATTGCCGTCATCGGGAACTTCAAACGCCTTGAACTCCCGGTTGACCAGGTGGGCTGACCCGCAGATTCCCGCCGGGCGGACATCTCCCGCGATCAGACGGCGGGCGCCTTCCGACGCGCCCCACCCCAGGGCGGTGACGGCGCCCCACCCGCGAATGTGGATATTGCCGTTTTTCACTTTTTCACCTTCGGCGCGGCAAGCACAAAATCAGCCAGCGTATCGAAGTTCTGCATCGCCTTTGCGGCCGTGGAAGCGTTTTTCAGCTCCACGCCGAACGTGTAGCGCAGTTCCATCGCGATTTCCATCGCGTCGAGCGAGTCGAGTTTGAGCGGACCGGGTCCGCCGATAAACGGCACGTCCGTGGGCACATCCTCGGGCCGGACGTCCCGGATTTCACAGGCCCGAATGACCAGTTCCTTGAGTTTAAAAATGAGATCCTCCCGCGACGTCACGTTCAGATCCTTGTACGCCTGTTCTAAATCCATCGAACCTTCCTCCCCGCAATATAAAAGCAGATTATCGCAAACAGTGTCAAGATGATTAACCTGGGCAGGATGGTCCCAAACGCGGCATCCCGCAGAAAGATATCCAGATAGGCCTGATGGGCCCAGAACATCGGTGAGATCATGGCCAGTTTTTTCATCACCGGCGGCATCACCACGTGCGGCACCATGATGCCGCCGAAGACGCCCATCAAAATCGCGCCCGTCGCCGCCAGCGTGGAAGACTGCTCGGGCGTTTTGGCCGTCGCCGCCACCAGCACGCCGAAGCCTGTCGTCGCGGCCGCGACCACCAGCGTCACCGGCAGCATGTGCCAGGGGTGCGCCCCCGCGTGAAACGCCGGGGTAATAAAGCGGGACATGACAAAAATCCCCACCAGCATCATCAGCGCAAACTGAATCACGTTGATCAGGTAATAGGGGATGATTTTGCCCAGCGTCACCAGGTTCGCGGACACCGGATAGGTGAAGAGACGCTGAAGCGTTCCGTCTTTCTTTTCCCTCAGGAAACCGACGGACATGGGAATGGCAATAAAAAACATCGCGAAAATGGCGTAGGCCGGTACCGTCTGCTGCAAGGGCGTGGGCAGCTCCCGGTTGGGCCCGCTTCGCTCGACGACCAGGCCGGCCACCACCGCTTCCAGATTGTCGACGCCCATCACCACTTCCACGGTGAGGGACGTGACGAGCGAACGGGCGGCGATTCGGTAGCTCGCGTCCATCACGGGATCGAAGCAGATTTCCACCGGCCGGTCTCCCTCTTCGAAACCCGGGGGAATCGTCACGACGGCCTGCGCTATTCCTTCGGCAAAGATTCTATCCACATCCGCATCAGCCGGTTTTTCGACCGGCACGATCAGCGGATGGGCCTTGATTTTTCCCTCCAGAAGCCTGGCCTGGGGAGATCGGCTCTGGTTGTCCACCGCCATCGGAATCTTCCGTCCGATCAGTTTGTCCGCCCAGACGCCTTCCAGCGCCAGCGACATGAAGAAAATCAGAGCCACCGGCATCAGGAAAAGAAGCAGGATGGTCTGCCGGTCGCGGATCAGCACCAGCATTTCCTTGCGGACCAGTTCTATCAGCTGTCGGTACATCAAATGACTTTCACCCCCGACAAAATCACAAAAACGGATTATTCAAAGCAGAACGAGGCGGCAAGGAGCAGGTCCCGCAGGCGTATGGCCAATACGTCAAGGACGCCTGCGACGCCGCCAACAAAGTTATGCGCAGAAGAATCCGTTTTTGTCCTAAGGATCGCGCAGCCCCCTTCCCGTCTTCTTCAGGAAAAATTCTTCCAGATTGTCAATATCGGACATCCGGCCGTCATAAATCCGTTCACCCCGGTCCAGAAGCGTGAGACCGGAGCACAGGCGCTGGGCCTCTTCCATCATATGCGTGCACAGCAAAACCGTGACGCCCTGCCCGTTGAGCTCCGCCAGCGTCTCATACAAGTTGTTCCGGCTTTGAGGATCGACGCCCGCCGAGGGTTCATCCAGCAGCAGAAGCTTTGGGGAGTGCAGAAGCGCCGCCGCCAGATTGAGGCGCCTCAGCATGCCGCCGGAAAAAGTCGCCACGGCCGCCTCGGAATAGTCCGCGAGGCCCGTTTTTTCGAGCGCCCATTCCGAGCGCAGAGCGATTTGCTCCTTGGACATCCCCGCCATCGCACCGAAAAAACGCAGATTCTCCCGCGCGGTCAAAGACGGGTAAAGGGATATCGGTTGCGGCGCGCACCCGATCAACGAAAGAGCCTTTGCGTCGGGCATTGGAAGTCCGTACACGGACACCCCGCCGGACTGTCCCCGAAGCTGCCCGGTAATGATCCGCATCAGCGTCGATTTCCCCGCGCCGTTGGGCCCCAGGAGCGCGTGCATTTGCCCGTCCGCGACGGCCATGGAAAAATCCCGAAGCGCCGGAGCGGACGATCCGTCGTATCGAAAAGTCACCGAAGAAATGTCCAGTGCGTTCATGCCTTGAGCTTTCCCGCCGCCAGAGACAAATCCTTGAAAAGCTGCTCCTCGCGCCCGGCGCAGACCAGCATCAGCGCCCCCGCCTTTTCAAAGGTCTCTTCCGCCTGCCCGCGCTGCTTGATGATGCGAGCGGAGACGACAGCGAATTCCCGCCAGATGTCGCCGATGGCCGTCATTTCGCCGGATAAACGGGCAAGCTCCTCCGAAGCGAAGAGTTCGGCGGCTTCCTGAAGAAACGCCGCGTACATATAACGGAATCCTGCGCCGCCCGTGCCCACTTCTTCCTGCATCCGGACCACGCTGGACAACTCGCGGCAGGCCCCCATGAAACCCAGCTTCTCGGGGCTGCGAATGATCTTTTTGGCCAGGTAGCGCATTCCCCGGATGCCGAAAATGGGCACGGGAATTTTCAGCATCATGTTGCAGGTGTCTTTCATGCCCTTGAGGCCGGCCGAGCGCAGATCGGGATCGGGGTTGACGGATTGGGGATAGTACATAAACCCTCTCGGCTCGAGCGGACCGTGCGCAAACCTTGCCCTTTCCAGATCTTCCGCGGAACAATCCACCGGCTCCTCCAGCATCGGGTCGCTGACGCGGAAACCGTTTTCGATCTCATGCAGAACAACGATGTTATGGCCGTTGAACTGAAAGCGGAACCGGTTGGGGAAATAGGAAAGCCAGTAGATATTGGTGGTCAGCCCGACAATCTGGCCGGTCGCGAGGACGCGCCTCAGTTCGTCCATTCCCTTTTGCGGTTTGCGAAACCGCGCGGTTTTGAATTTGCCGCCGAGGCGCTTGGCGGATTTGCGGAAAACGGCCCCGGGCTGGGAGCGAAATGTGCTGATCGTCACGCCGGCCATCTTCACAAACGGCAGGTGGCCGAAAAAAATGCCGCTGCCGATGCCGAAAACCATCGGCTCGGAGATTTCCACGCCTTTGTCGCGAAACAGTGCGGCGGTAACGCCGCTCTCACAGTGCGCGGAATGAACGTGCACAAAGGGTTTCCCGGCTGCGGTGACTTCCGTAGTCATGTAAAGCGCCCCTCCAGAATCAGATTTGCGGAACGGTTTTGAGCTCTTCGAGGGTGACGGCCAGCGCTTTGGCGTAGCGTTCCAGAATCGACGGACGCAGTTTGGCAAACACGTCCGGCCGGAAATGCCTTTTCACCCTGAAAGCAGCGATGTGCGCCGTTTTTCCCAGAATCTCCGGCGTCATCTGGCGACGCTCCATGTGATAGCAAAGCGGGCTTTTGCCGCCGGCCAGCACCGCCTTTCTTGTCGCTTCCAGGCTTGCCGCCATCTCGTCAACGGCCAGGCCGTTGACCACCGCTTCCACCTCCCAGCCGGAACTGGGCACAATTACGTATTTCCCCTCGTCATTGAGCGCCCAGCAGGCACGCTTTTTCCCCTCGTAATAGGTGATGTCCTGCGGCACTTCGCGGACGTTCATTCTCCAAAGCTCCTTTAAAGATTTCAATGCCTTTTTATACTAATTCCCCCCCGGTGCAAAGCAAATTCTGCCCGGCGTCGCTCTTCTTTTACCGGATGATTTTTTCACCGAGAAACGGCTCGAAGTGATGCCACTCGAAGGGATGCGCCGCGGCAAAGCGCGCCAGGTCGTCCGCGTAAGCCTGCGCGGATTCCTGCACCGTTTTCTTCCTTTCGGCGCGGGACGCCGCCGCCACCTTCCGTCCTTTAGAAACCTGCACGTGGTAGTGGCCCGGCGCTTTTTCATGGACAAAAAACGTCATCAGCGGCGCGCCGCTCATGAGCGCAAACAGATGAGGCGTGTCCGGAAGGCGGACCCTGTGTCCCAGAAAATCGACCTCCACCCAGGTCTGTTCTCCCCAGAGGCGGTCGCCCGCCATGGAAACGATGCCCCCTTCGCGCAGAAAGCCGACGCCTTCCAGCAGCGCGAAGGGAGACTTTTCCTTCTCATCGGTCGTCACGATCCGGATGCCCGCTTCGGCCAGTTTTTCCTTCTGCAGCTTTTCGATCTGTTCCTTGTGCTTGGCGCCAAGATAAAGCATGACCGGCAGGCCTTTTTCCTGGAGCTTCTGCGCGGCAAGCTCCCAGTTGCCGATGTGCGACATCACCACAATCGCGCCGGTTTTTTGAGCTACGGCCTCATCCAGATGCTGCCAGCCCTCGCGGGTGAACTTCGCCTCCTCGGCCGCCCAGGGAATGAAGCGGTGGACGTAGACGCCCGTGAAGTTGTGAAACTGCTTCCAGACGCAGTACAGGTGATGTCGAAAGCTTCGCCCCGGCAAAAGCGCCCGGTAAAACCGAAGGCTGTCCCGAACGCGACCCGGAAACAAAAAGAAGTACCCCGTCGCGATGCACCACGAAAAGATCCGGAAAAACCACAGGCCCAGCCGGTGGGACAGGAAAAGCGCGACTTTATAAAATATTTTCTTCATCGAATTCCCGAATCGCAGGCCAAATGTAATTTCCTATTCCGTGTCTTTCTTTAAATGCAATTCCCCCAATTTATCAACCTATAAAACCTTTGACAGGACAAACCATTTTCGGCTATATTGCAATCGAACTGCAATATAGCCGAAAGGATCATGGCGATGATGTACTATACCAGAACACTGGAAAAGTATTTCCTGCAAGCGGCCCATCAGTTTCCCGTATCTCTGGTGACCGGCGCCCGGCAAGTGGGTAAGACCACGTTCCTGCAGCATTTAACCGGCAACAACAGAACCTATGTCACGCTGGATGATCCGCTGGTATTGAATCTTGCCAAAAACGATCCGGCTCTTTTCATGCAGCGCTTTCCCGCACCTCTTTTGATTGACGAAATTCAGTACGCTCCGGAATTGCTTCCTTATATCAAGATGGAATCCGACCGGAATCGTAAAACCGGTCTTTTCTGGCTGACCGGTTCACAGCATTTTCATTTGATGAAAGGGGTTTCGGAATCACTTGCCGGACGCGTCGGCATCGTCCGACTGCTGGGCTTTTCCCGCCGCGAACAATCCGGCGAGGGGGAAACATCCACACCTTTCCTCCCCTCTTCCCGGGAGATCGCCAAACGATTGAAGTCCGGTGTCGCTTTGACGCTCAAGGACATCTTCAACATGATCTGGCGCGGCTCCTTTCCGGCTATCGCCGTTTCGAAAAGCAGCGATCGTGATTTGTTCTATCATTCTTATGTCCAAACCTACCTTCAGCGCGACGTCCGGGATCTGGCGCGAGTCGGCGATGAAATGGCCTTCCTGAAATTCCTCCGTGCGGCTGCCGCGCGAACAGGACAGATGCTGAACCTTGCCGATATGGCGCGGGATGTGGATGTCGCGTACAATACCGCCAAAAGCTGGCTTTCCATTCTGCAGGCATCCGGTCTGGTTTACCTGCTGGAACCTTATTTCACGAATGTCACCAAACGGCTGGTCAAAACGCCTAAACTCTATTTTCTGGATACCGGCTTGTGTACATGGCTGACCGAATGGTCAAGCCCGGAAACCCTGGAAGCGGGCGCTTTCTCCGGAGCAATTCTGGAGACCTGGATTTTTGTGGAAATTCTCAAATCATGGCTGCACAACGGGCAGACGCCGCCTTTCTATTTCTATCGGGACAAAGACGGCAAAGAAATCGACCTGCTGATCATTCGCGACAACACGATTTACCCCCTGGAATTCAAGAAAACATCATCGCCGGACAAAAGAACCGTCCAGCATTTCACCCTGCTGGAAAAATTGAATATGAAAGTCGGCGGGGGCGGTGTGGTTTGTCTGGCAGCTCAATCTCTGCCGATCACGGAGAGGGTTTCCTCAATACCGGTCAGTGCGATTTAGCAAGAAAGACTGTCGGAACCCGCTTGAAACAGGAAATCCTCAAATGTTCATCCGGCGTTTTGTCATCGGAGGCAATCGGTGCAAGGTTTGCACCGGTTGCCTTTTCATGCCGTCATCCCGCGAACTTTCCTTCCTTTTTCAGCTTTTCGATTTCCTCCTTCTCCAGCGTGTTGAAGGCGATTTTGCCCACCAGGGTTTTGGGCAGATCGGCGCGGAATTCGATGGAGCGCGGGCAGCTCCACTTGATCAGATTCTCGCGGCAATAGTGGATGAGTTCCTTTTCCGTTGCCGGGCCCGCGTCGGCGGGATTTTTCAATACCACGAACGCCTTCACCGCCTGCACCTGGGCTTCGTCGGGCACGCCGATGACGCAGGCGTCGCGCACCTTGTCATGCTTGTAGAGCAGCTCTTCCACCTGCGCGGGATAGACATTCATGCCGGAGGATTTGATCATCCGTTTCTGGCGGAGCTTGAAATAGAAGAACCCGTCGGCGTCCATCGTGCCGATGTCGCCGGTGTGCAGCCAGATGCGTCCGTCGGCATGCTTCCGGAGCGTGTCGGCCGTTTCCTCCGGCTGGTCGAGGTAGCCCATCATCACGGCGGGGCCGGCCACGCAGATCTCGCCTTCCTCGCCCAGCGGCGCCTCCTCGATCGTGTCGAGTTTCACGATCTTGGCCAGCATGTCCGGGAAAGGCACGCCGATGCTGCCTTCGCGGTAGTTGCCGAGGGGCGTGGCCATGATGGCGGTGACGGCCTCGGTAAGTCCGTAGCCTTCCAGAAGCTGAACGTTGCCGCCCTGCCTCTTGACCATTTCTTCAAAGCGCTCCTTGACGGGCCGGGGAAGCATGTCCGCGCCGGAAAACGTCGCCCGCAGACAGCTCAGGTCCGCCTTTTGCATTTTGGGGTTGCGGGAGAGCGCATCAAAGAGCGTCGGCACGCCGATGACGAACGAAGGCTTTCGCGAACGGATCAGGTCGGCCACCGTCTCGGGAGTAAAGACCGGCACCAGAATGCTTTTGCCGCCGCCCATGAAACAGGCGTTGACGCAGACCCCGAGGCCGAAGCCGTGAAAGATCGGCAAAATGGCCAGCACGGACGTGGCGTCGTCCAGCTTCCCCCATTCCGACACCATTTTCCCCTCGGAAATGAAATTCATGTTGGACAGCATGATGCCTTTGGGAACGCCTGTCGTTCCGCCGCTGTAAAGGATGACGGCCAGGTCGTCCGTATCCATTTTGGCCTGCGGGGCGCCGGGGTAGCTGCCTTTCATGAGATCCGCCCACCACTTCACCATGGGGTCCGCCGGGACTTTCGGAATCTGCCGTCCTTTGGTCAGATTGAATCCGACGCGTTTGAAAAAGCTCAGATAATCCGGAATGCGGGCCAGAATCAGCGTCTGAAGCGGCGTCGCGGCCTTCACCTCCTTGAACTTGGCGTAAAAGGCATCCAGCGTGAGCGCGAAGCGGCTTTTGGCGACATTGAGATAAAATTCAATTTCCTTCGCCGTGGAGAGAGGGTGAATCATGCTGGCCACCGCTCCCAGTTTGTTGGCGGCGTAAAAAGCGATGATGCCCTGCGGAGAGGTGGGCATGGAGATGGTGATGCGGTCGCCCTGCTTCAGGCCCAGCGAGGCCAGCGCGTCGGCGCACCGGTCGATTTCGGAAATAAATCTGCTGTAGGTGGACGTGTATCCCATGAAATCGTAGGCGACGGCATCGGCTTTCTCCCGCGCCGTCTGCAAAAGCGCTTCATACATGGTGACGCGGGGATAATCGATGGAATGCGGAACGCTCCCGTAAAACTTCAGCCAGGGTTTCTGCTCATACATGTTCGAACCTCCTTAGAATTTTATGGACGGCCGCCTCGTCGGCAGCCGTCCAAGACACTTGTCCGTCAACGGTTATCCGTGACCCGCGCGGAAGGGCCGGAAATCTCCCCCTGCTTCTTCCCGATGAACCACTTTTCTTCCACGCCGGGAACCGGCGAGGCGTGGACCCTGACGGCAAATCCCGCCGCCTCCATGAATCCGGCGATTTCTCTTTCCCCTCGGAAGCGCTGCGGCATTCCCGTCCACTTCAAACGGGCCGTTTCCATCCATCTCTTCCAGGGAACTTTTCCGGCCGAGGGAACCGTCGCCCGGATCACCAGCGCCCCGTCCGGCCCGAGCTTATCGTAAATCCGCTGAAAGACAAGCTGCAATTCCCGATCGTCGATCAGATGCAGCATGTCCAGCATCAGAACGTGATCCACCGGACCTTCGACATCCGGCAGATCCGGCGCCCGTCCGACCTGCACCCCGCCTCGCGCGCCGATTACGCGGCGGGCAATGCGCACCCTCTCTTCATCGGGTTCCAGGCCGTAAACCTTCGCTTCCGGATGTATCTCCAGCAGCCAGGTCGCGGGAACGCCGAAGCCGCAGCCGATGTCGAGCATCCGTCGGGGATTTTGCACATATCGATGCAGTTCGGAAAACATCGGGTCCATCTTCATCTTGAAGCGGGCGAATACCCGCGGATAGCCGGGCAGCAGACGGTAGCGCAAAAGGACGCGGCGGACATGTTCGCGAGACCCCGTCTGAAGCGCGCCCAAGGGAAAATCGAACGGGGAGAAGATGCTCTTCATCAGGAAGGGCAAAATGAAATAGGCGCCCAGAAGCGAGTAGCCGATCCCCAAAAGAGAAACCAGGCCGATACTGCGCAGGAGCGAATGACCGGCCAGCGTTAAAACGCCGAAGCCGATGAACGTCGTCGCGGCGGAAAGGAAGATGGACAGTTTGACGGTGTTCATCGCGGGCGACTGCTCATCCGGATGGCGCTGGTAGGTGCAGACATAGTAGACCGCGTAGTCCACGCCCATGCCCAGAATCACGACCCAAAGCATGATGCCGGGAATGTCCAGGGGACGGCCCAGCAGTTTGAGCGTCCCCAGTGTCGAGACAAGCGCAAAAGCCACGGGCGCCAGAACGGCCAGCGAAAGGCGCCACTCCAGAAACAAGAGGAAGATCACGACCGTCAGGCCGATGCCGACGATGACGGCGATTTCGACAAAGATGTTCTTGAGAAACTCCCCCAGACGGAGGTTGAACCAATCCGCGTCGAACAGATCAACCTGCCCGGCGCCGGCCAGCCGGGCAAAAAATTCCGGTGCGTTGTAATGTTTCCCGGCTGCCAGCAAACTGATCTGCGCAAAGCCGTCGGTTGTCTGTGCGATGCCCAACAGGCCGAAATATTTGGACGGAATCGCGGCCGCGACCGGCGCGTCCCTGGTCAGCATCCGCAGGAAAGGGGCGAAGGCATTCGGCGTAAAACCATTTTCTTGCGCCGCTTCCCTGAGATCGCGTTCCAGCGCCGATACGCGGCCGGGCGTCCAGAACGCCCGCCAGGCTTCAAAATGACGCGCAGCCGACTCCGGCGTCGGGAAAAGAACCGTCGGCAGAAACGCCGGGGCCAGCCTTTCGTTTTGCACCTCTTCCGCGAGCAGCGTTTCCAGCCGCTCGTTTTTCTTCTGCAGCGCCTCGACGGTCGGCGCTTCCACAAGGAGATAGCACCGGCCGGAAAGATTACCCCAGATCCCCTGCAGCTTTTTTTCGGCGGCGAGCGTCGCGGGGCTTACGGAATTCATGGCCTGCAGGTCCACGTTGAAAACCGGCTTGGCGAAAAACAGCATCATCAGTCCGAAAACCAGAGCGCCCGCCGTCTTCCACCAGGCCGGAGCGGCGAGGGTCCGGACTGCGAGCGCCAGCCGCCGGTTGGGTTCGCGCCGTGCCGGCGGCATCGCCGGAAAGATGACGGGAAAAATGAAGTGAACAAACAGAAAAGCAAAGATGATGCCCAGCGCGGCAAAAACGCCGATTTGGGCCAGAATGTCAAAATCGCTGATCAGCAGCAGCAAAAAGGCGCCTACAGTCGTCAATACCGCCGCGAATTCCGCCGACCACACCTCCCGCGCCGCCTCACGGCCTGCCGTGATTCGGGGCTGATCCAGAAACAAAAGATACGTAAGGCCCAGATCGACCGTAAAGGCCAGAATCGCACCGCCGAACCCCACCGCAAGGATGGACATGGATCGGAACAGCAGGGAACAAACAAACAACGCGGCAATGGCCCCCACGGCCGAGGGCAAGAGCGCCAGGAGTCCGATGAGGGGTCGGGGAAAGGCAAGAATCAGCAGAAGCGCGATGCCCAGCGTCGTGAGCAAAACCGCCAGCCGCGTATCGCGCTTGGCGACGGTTTCATTATCCAGCGCCGCGCGGTAGGTACCCACCGGCGTCAGCGTAAAGCGGCCGCTTTTCCCCAGGCGCGCCTGGAGCATTCTCGCGCAATCGTCAATCCGTGCGGAGATTTGCGCGGCATGGGTCGTATCCGTGCCTGAGCCGGCCAGTCGGGCGATGATGAGCGCGTGGCGGCCGTCGGAAGACAAAAGCCGGCCGGAATAAAACCGGGCGGAACCGGCCGGCAGGAGAACGGACATCCGCTCCAGGATCACCGAGGAAAATCCCAGCGGATCCCGGGCGATCATTTCCGCGCGGCCGATGCCCTGGAGTTCCTCCAGGCTGCGCCGGTTTTGTGCCATCGCCTTCCGGACTTTCTCGGAGGTCAGAAGCGGTTTGATGTTCCGCTCGAGATCCTCCGCGCTCAACAGTGACGGCAGATGCTCCCGAACATGCGCCGTCAGCTCCGGAAACGCACCCGCCTCATCGGCGATCCCGACGCGAACGAACAAGCCGCTGTTGCGCAGATGGTCCTCAACGAGCCGGGCCGCTTCTACCAGTCGGTCGCGGTCGGAGGAGGACTGTTCGAGATCGATGAACAGCCTGTCGGAAACGGGAAGATGGGCGATGACCCGCCGGGCGGAGGCCAGCACCGGATCATGGCGCGGCATGGACTGGAGAATGTCGGTTTCGATTTTTAAGTGGCCGGTTTCCCAGTAGAACAGAATCCCCACGATCAGGGCGGTGACCAGAACCATCGACCATCTTATGGGGTATCGGCGAGGCGACATGAAAACCTTCAGATTGTCGGGATTATTTTCCTGCTTTCTTTGCGGTTTTTAAACCACATTTCCCGAAGACAGGCAAGGAAAAACCGGACGCGAAGCGTGCCGAACTCCGCGGTCAATGACGGCCGAATACACGGGTGAACATCAGGCGGGTAAAGGTTTTGGCATTGCGCAAAAAATCAATGAAGGGGCGAAAATGAGAAATGCGCACCCCCTCCGGCTGATAAACGACCCGAATCGGCGCTTCGATGATCGGAATGCCGATTCTTCTGGCCTGCACCAGAATTTCCACTTCAAACTGGAACCGCCTCGCCCGAACGGGAAGGCTCAGGGATTCCGGAAGCGGATAGATCCGCATACCGCTCTGCGTGTCTGAAATTTTCGGCCCCCCGGACATCCGGACCCAGAAATTGGAAAATTTTCTGCCGAAGCGGCTGGTCCAGGGAATGTGGGCTCCCTGCAGGGCATCCATCCCCTGACGCGC